>OLIU01001493.1_pt1 | contig 9832 bp, 5 predicted proteins | sample 1603321 | NCBI WGS metagenome assembly OLIU01 (sample SAMN03922508, study PRJEB24848) | human gut metagenome | isolation source: stool sample | host: Homo sapiens | place: Germany | collected 2011-11 | reverse complement strand
TATGAAACCCTGACCGAGGGACAGCAGGCACAGCTGAAAAACACGGAGAAGCTGGCGGCGCTGTCCGACTGGTTCAGCCAGTCTGCGGCGCTGGCGGCGGGCGGACACCAGCACCCCATCTGCGGCGCAAGCTGTGCGGATGGCGAGAATCACGATAATGTGACTTGGACAGGCGCCAGGGATGTAACCGGTCTGCAAGCGGGCGGCCACTACTACCTCATGAGAGATGTCACAGTGAGTGAAACCTGGCATCCGGCAGACGGCGTGGTGCTCTGCCTCAACGGTCACAGCATCACGGCGACTACAACAAGTATTAATGTTATTGAGGTGGACAAGGGCAAAACCTTCACCCTCACCGACTGCGGCACGGCCGGTACGGTCACGCACGAAGCCGAGAAGAGAGGCCGCGGCGTGATGGTGTTCGGCACCTTCAATCTGTACGGCGGCAACATCACCGGCAACCAAACCGATGGTAATTATAACGACAGAGGTACGTTCGGCGCGGGTGTCTATGTCGCGACGTACTCCGTTTTCAATATGCACGGTGGCAAGATCACTGGTAACATGGGCTATTCCGGCGGAGGCAGTGTGTACGTTGCCCCTACCTATGCCGCCTCATCCCGCGCCGTATTTAATATGTCCGGCGGTGAGATCTCGGGCAACAGCAGCCTTCTCGGCGACAGCAGCGGTGTGTATGTGAATGGCGGCGAGTTCATAATGTCCGGCGGCTCCATTACCGGCAACGCTGGTTACGGTGTGGATCTGTGCACTTACAAAGACCATGTCGGCGGCACATACCCCGGCACATTCACCGTCAGCGGTAAGGTAAGCGTCACCGGCAACTATAAAAACGTCTATAACAACGGCAAACTTGTTGGCACCCTCGATTACAATGTGTTCCTAGCCACAGGCGAGACCATCACCATCGGCGGGACCCTGAACCCGGAGTCCAGAATCGGCATCACCACCCAGGGCGAAGCCAGCGCGGACATCGCCACCGGCGGGGTGTGGGAGGACTATGATAAGATCTTCTCCTCCGACGTGAAGGACAAGGGGTACTCGTTCACAAAAAAGGACGACGGAACGCTCCATTTCAACGGCCACGACCACAACTGGCAGTTCGCCGCAACGACCGATATGATCTGGGCCAAATGCGCCACTCCCGGCTGCCCGGTGACCACCATAGATTCCATAGGTACTGAACACTGTAACGGCGGTTTTGTGTGGCTTAAAGTCCAAGACACAACGTACGGCTCTAATAGTAAGAACGCATGGGTAGATCCCAGCCAACAGACCACCTGGCGCGGCCCGGCGGTCTCGACAATCGAAATCTATTATCGGAACAGCGAGACCGGCGAAGACCTCGGCACGACTGCGCCCACCCTGCCTGGCTCCTACACGGCCAGCATCACAGTAGGGGGCCTGACCGTCACCCGTGACTTCACCATCACCAAGGCGACGCCGACGATCAACTGGAACGGCTACCCCTACAGTACGGGCTTCACCGGTACCTTTACCGGCAACGCGATTGCCGATCCGACCGGGGTCACCGTTCTTGTCAACGGCTCCAGCAGCGCGGACCTGCTCGCCCAGACCACCTTTACATGGTATGCGGCGACCAAAACCGGCAGCAGCTACAGCAAAGCGAGCGACACGCCGCTGGAGGAGGGCAAGCCCATCGACGCGGGCGATTACCTCATGGAGGCCGTCATCCCCGCGACCGACACCACCAGCAAAGCCACCTATACCAAGGGCGTGACCATCCAGAAGGCGCAAAACCTCGGCGGCTCTGATGTAACGGTTCCCGTCGCAGTGAAAATGTATCCCTCCGCCGATGCAAAGACCTATCCGGTCGACCTGCTCGAGGTCCTGACGGACTACCGCCACGGCGGCTCGCTGGCGCTTAACTCCACCGGGATCATTTTCTATGACACGGATTTGCTGACCAGCGCCATTCTGAATGGCAATACGGTCGAGATCACCATGAAGCCGACGGCCAACGTCCCCGCGAACAAAACCGTCACGGTAAGTGTCTTTCTGACCAGCCGGAACTACGAAACGATCCCGGTCATCATCACGCTGACCATGCAGCCAAAACCCACGGTCAACGATATTGCCGTTACCATGGACAGTTGGACCTACGGCGGAACCGCGAGTAAATTGCAGGTAAACGGTCTGCCGACCGGCGTGGAGCTTACCGATCCCGCCGTGACCGTCACCTACACGAACACGAAGGACGGCACCACGTCAAGCGAGCGGCCTACCGACGCGGGCAGCTATACCGTGACGGTGTCCTACGAGACGGACACCGTGATCCACACAGGCACGAAGGATTTCACCATCAGCCCGAAATCCATTGAGGGCGCTGCAGTCACGAGGGACCAAAGCGAACAAGTCTATGATGGCGGCGAGAAGAAGCCGGCGGTAACATCTGTTGTGCTGGATGGCAATACGCTGACGGCGGGGACGGAGTACGCCGTTGCTTATGCGAATAACATCAACGCCACCAAGTTGGGGCCGGATTCTCAGGCGAAAATCATCATTACCGGAACCGGAAACTATACGGGCGAGGTTACAGTTCTCTTCCCCATCAATCCGGTAAAGCTGAGCATTATCGGAGAAGATCGGATGACGGCCACGGCGTCTTACGGCCTCCAGGTAAAAGAGATCCCTGTCTCTTCCGCTACGGTCTACTATGACAGTGGCAAGGTAACAAAAGTACCTGGCACATGGAAATTTGACGGCGACGGCATGGACGATATTCCGGAGGTCGGTAATACAAAGAAGTATAAAGCGGTCTTTACGCCGACGTCCGGCAGCGAAAATTACCGTGAGTGCTTCACCTACATCACGCCTTCGATCTCTCGGGCCGACGGATCTGTGACCGCTCCGGCTGCCAAGACCGGTCTGGTCTACAACGGCGAGGAGCAGGCGCTGCTTGAGACTCTGCCTACCAGCAGCACCGGCACGGTGTGGTACAGTCAGGACGGTACGAACTACACCAAGACCCCGCCTATGGGCCAGGAAGCTGGGACTTATACCGTTTTCTACAAGGTCTTGGGTGACAAGAATCATCTGGATGTAGCGGCTCAGAGCATCCATGTCGAGATCGAAAAGCTGGCCATCACCGTAACGGCGGAGAACAAGACCTCCCGTGTGGGCCTGGCCCTGGCGGAACTGACCTACACCTATACTCCGGAACTGGCCGCCGAGGACGCGTTCACCGGCACGCTGGAGAGCAACGCGCGTCCGGATGCCGCGGGCAGCTATTCCATCACGCAGGGCGATCTGGCGTTGAACGAAAACTACACCATCGACTTCCACGCCGGTACCTATACGGTGGCGGATAAGTTGGTTCAGAGCGAATTCCGCTTTGAAAGCATTCCGTCTGCCGTAAGCAAGACCTATGGCGACCCGGATTTCTCCGCTGGCGCGGTCGGCGCTGCTGAGGGCAGCACCGTGACCTACGAGAGCAGTGCGCCTGCGGTTGCCACCGTGGACGGCACCGGCAAGGTCACCATCAAGGGCGCGGGCACGGCGGTCATCACCGCCAGGGCGTCCGCCACGGATGAGTATGCCGAGGCAGCGGCGACCTGCAACCTGACAGTGGGGAAGAAGCCGATCGCCATTCCCACGGCGGATGCCACGGTCTTCACCTACAACGGCACGGAGCAGACCTACGCTCTGGCGGAGGATGGCGCTTACACCATCACCGGCAACAAGCAGACCAACGCCAACGAGACGGGATATTCCGTCACGGCGGCCTTGAAGGACACCGCCAATACCCAGTGGGCGGACGGAACGACCGCGGATAAGACCTATACGTTTGTCATCGGCAAGGCGGTCATCACCGTCAAGGCCAAGGATCAGAGCGCCTATGTGGGCGACAAGGTCCCTGCGCTGAGCAAGGATAGCTATACCGTTTCCGGTTTGGTGGGCGAGGAGAAGCTGACGACCCAGCCGACGGTGAAGTACGTCGGCGCGGACGGCAGCGAGATCACCCCCGACATGACCAAGACCGGCGAGGTTAAGATCCTTGCCAGCGGCGCGGCGGCCTCCGACAACTACACCATCCGCTATGAGGACGGCAAGCTGACCGTCAGCACCCGCCCCTCCGGTGGCGGCGGCAGCTCCAGACCCTCCACCCACCCCGTTCAGGCGGAGGTGAGCAAGGACCCTGACGGCTCCGTTTCCCTCTCCAAGGCCAACGCGGCCAAGGGCGACAAGGTGACCATCACCGTGAAGCCGGAGCGTCATTACGAGGTGGACGAGGTGATCGTCCGGGATTCCAAGGGCAAGCAGCTGGCCGTCAAGGACAACGGCGACGGCACGTTTACCTTTGAGATGCCCGCCGACAAGGTGACGGTGGAGCCTACCTTCTCCTGGGTGAATCCCTTTGCGGACGTGGCAAACAGCGCCTACTACGTGGACGCGGTGGAGTGGATGCTCAAGCGTGAGGTCACCCAGGGCACTACGGAGACTACCTTCAGTCCCAACCTGAACTGCACCCGGGCCCAGATCGTCACCTTCCTGTGGCGGGCGGCCGGTTCTCCCGAGCCGAAGGGCACGGTCAGCTTTACGGATGTTTCCGCAGGCAGCTACTACGCCAAGGCGGTGGCGTGGGCCGTTGAAAACGGCATCACCGGCGGTACGGGCGATGGCCTGTTCAGCCCTGACGCCGCCTGCACCCGCGCCCAGTCCGCGGCGTTCCTGTACCGCGCGGCGGGCAGCCCCGCTGTGGGCGGCAGCGCCGGGTTCAGCGACGTAGCGGCGGACGCTTACTATGCGCAGGCTGTGGCGTGGGCCAAGGAGCACGGCATCACCGACGGCATCGGCGGTGGGCTGTTCGGCTCCGCCAACGACTGCACGAGAGCGCAGATCGCTGCGTTCCTGTGGCGGCTGTACGCGGAAAAGTGAGATCAAGACCTCTTATAAGAAACCTCCCCGGCCGAAAGGCCGGGGAGGATAAGCGTAACGGAACGTTGTGTGAACCGCACCCTGTCAAGGGGACGGTGAAAAAATTGGCTCTTTGCCAATACGCCCGGTGGCGCGCAGGCCAGCGCCGTGATCTACAGCCTGATTGAAACGGCGAAGGAAAACGGCTTGGACCCGTATCGCTATCTGCTGTGGGTTCTGCGAAATGCGCCGGGTCTGAGCAAAACAGATGAGGCATGGGCCGAAAAGCTGCTTCCCGCGAGAGCCCCGGAAGAATGCTATATGCCGCAAAAATAGATGACCGCCATCTCAGTGAGCGAACGGCTCCTTGAGGTGGCGGCCTTTTATACGTGATTACAGAATTTAACTGCGGACGTATAATCTGATTAAGTGACAACTATGTGCTTCACAATCACGTTTCTGATGTTATACCAAGCCTTGTATCCCACAAAAAAATACTCCTGTTACAAATAACAACTCACAAATGTATTGTCAAGCTGAAAACCGCTTGCTAAACATAGCACGGTTGAATTCCGTTGGCCAGCAGGGGATCTGTTTGGGATTTCGGCACAATAAGACCCGGCGCATTGCTGCGGATTTTCAGGCGCAGACGCCGAGGCGGCAAGAAATTACCGCTCCACAGTGCCTTCCCAGGTGCTGACCGCACGGGCATGGGATTTTTCGTCATACCAATGCTTCGTGACCGTCTTTGCCCGGGTATAGAAGCGAACGCCGTCTTTACCCAGCACATGGAGATCGCCGAAGAAGGATTCCTTATTGCCGGAGAAGGGGAAGTACGCGCTGGGCACGGGGATACCCACGTTGATACCCACCATACCGCCGTCGGTGAGGAATTCAAACTTGCGGGCATAATAACCGCTCTGCGTGAAGATCACGGAGCCGTTAGCAAAGGGATTGGCATTCATAACGGCCAAGCCCTCATCAAAGTCCTTGACGCGCTTGATCAGCGTCACAGGGCCGAAAACCTCGCGGTCACCGATGGTCATACCGGGCTTTACATGGTCAAAAATCGTGGGGCCGACAAAGTAGCCGTTCTCATAGCCGGGCACCACAATATCCCGGCCGTCCAGCACCAGCTCTGCCCCCTCATCCACGCCCTTCTGAATCCAGTTGCAGACCTTTTGCTTATGAGCGGCGGAAACCACAGGACCCAGCTTAGTGTCGGGATCATACGCGCAGCCAACCTTCAGCGCCATGGCTTTCTTCTTCAGCAGAGCTACAAACTGATCGGCAACACTCTCCTGAATCACAATAACGGGCAGCGCCATGCAGCGCATACCGGCACAGCCATAGGTGGAGTTGATGATAGCGTTGGTGGCGCTTTCCAGATCGGCATCCTCCAGCACCAGCGCATGGTTCTTGGCTTCGCACTGGGCCTGAACACGCTTACCGTTGGCAGACGCAACAGAGTAAATATGCTTGCCAACATCGGTGGTGCCCACAAAAGTCACGGCCTTTCCACGGGGGTCCGTGAGAAACAGCTCCGCTTCATTACGGCTGCAGGTAACCAGATTTACAACGCCCTTGGGGAAGCCGCCTTCCTCATAGAACAGCTCCAGAATCCGCATGGAGGTCAGCGGAGTCAGGCTGGCAGCTTTCAGAACCACCGTGTTGCCGGTGGCAATCGCCAGAGGCACCACCCAACCCCAGGGGATCATAGCAGGGAAGTTGAAAGGAATGATGCCCGCCACAACGCCCAGAGGCATCCGGTAGGTAGCGGTATCAAACCCGGTGGTAACCTGCAGAGACGCGTCTCCCTGCATCAGCGTGGGCAGGCTGCAGGCGTGCTCCGTAGGCTCGATCGCCTTCAAGACATCGCCCCGAGCCTCGTCCAGGTTTTTGCCCAATTCCTTGGAACACAGCTCGGTCAGTTCATCCAGATGAGCCAGCAGGACGTTTCTCCACTTAAACATCATTTGAGTACGGGCGCTGAGAGACTTCTGGGACCATGCGGGGAAAGCTGCCTGCGCGGAGGCAATCGCGGAGTCTACCTCATCAACTGTGCAGCAGGGAACCTCGGCAATTACTTCGCCGGTGCTGGAATCAGTAACAGGCATCCACTTCTCGGTTTTGGACTCCCGCCATTCGCCATCTACACAATACTTTTTGCGTTCGATCTGATGCATACCATTTCTCCTTTTGAAATCAAATTTTATTTTCGGCATTTATTTATCGAGTTTTGCAATTCAATATTAGTTTACAATTTCAATTTTGTCAATATGGTTTTTAAAAATAAAAACGGATTTCATTATTTTTAAATAATTGGAAAAGATGCTTGACAGCCCAAGGGATTTGTGCAATCATATTAAATAAAAAACCATAATTGAGGTATCACCATGGCTTATATAAATGAATCTTCTGAAAAAAGCACAAATCAGTCTGTAACAAAGCTAATGCAGCTTTTTGAATACTTGTCTGAGAGCCGTGTTCCGATGCGGCTGCAGGATATCGCTGCTGCGATTGGTGTTTCCCAAGCTACAACATCTCGCTATCTTAATGCCCTTGTTATGGAGGGCTATGTGTTTCAGGATAAAATTGCAAGTCGATACGCCCCAACCTGGAAAATATGTCGCTTAGGGGACGCAACCAAAGTTCACATGAGTCTCCGTACAATCTCAAGCGATGTTATCAATGAGCTGACACAAACCACGGATCTTGGAATTTGTCTGGTTATTGAACAAGGGCTGGAATGTATTTACCTCGATTGCATTTATGATCCCCGATTTTCTCTCATGCGAATTGGGAAACGCACCCCGATGCATGCAGCCAGTTCAGGAAAGATTCTTTTATCCGCATATTCGGAAGCAGAATTGGACCGCTATATTGAAATGCGGGGATTATCGCCGCTGACTGATCGAACGATCACAAGCAAGGAGGCATTGATAGCAGACTTGGAACAAGTTCGTCAAAAAGGTTACGCCATTGATGACGAGGAGTGCGAAATAGGGCTGCGCTGCATAGCGGTCCCCGTGTACAGCTATCATGAACGGCCAGTGGCTGCTCTGAGCATTTTTGGCGCGGCAGAGCAATTGACCGAAGAACGAATTCAACAGAATGTTCTTCCTATTCTCAAGGAATCGTCCGCAGAAATTTCCATTCGTCTGGGCTCGGATCGTTATAAAGGCAAGCACTAAAAAAGTGAGTTTCCGCAAACTGTCAGCGGAAACTCACTTTTTATGTACTCTATTTGCAACACGCTCTGTTGAAGAGAGCGCTCTTTAATTTTGCTTTATATTTTTCAATGGTAGAAAGGTTACTTCCGAACTGGTTTTATGGGAAATTCGGAGTTTTTATTTTTATTTTGCATAAATTTTAGCATTTGGCAGATTGCTTTTACAACCAGCCGATCAGACCCGATATGTTGCTATTTTGCCGCAGATTCGGTATAATTGCGCTATACCAACGGAAAATACAAGAATACGAGGAGAACATACAATGAATAAGACTGAATTGATTGCCGCCATGGCTGAGACCAGCGGCCTTTCCAAAAAGGACTGCGATGCCGCTCTGGCCGCGTTCATCACCACAATCGAGACTGCTTTGAAGTCCGGCGAGAAGGTGCAGCTGATCGGCTTCGGCTCCTTTGAGGTCAAAGAGCGGGCCGCCCGCACCGGCCGCAACCCCCGCACCAAGGAGACTGTGGAGATCCCCGCATCCAAGGCTCCCGTATTCAAGGCGGGTCAGGCATTCAAGGACGCGATCCGGTAATGATGGAAGCACGGTCTGGGTTTAGCCCGGGCCGTGCTTTTTGTCGTACAATTGTTCCTGCGTATGCGGCAAAGCATGCCGTGAAGGACTGAGAAGGGAGGGGCGCTCATGAAGGGGCGTCCTCCGTCCATGCGAGATTTAAAATGTATTCCATGCAGATGCAGCCCTCCTCGTCGCAATAGGAGTGCAGGAGATCCGCATGATTAGAAAGCATTCCCATCGCAACCGTGGGCCCCTTGGCAAGCGTGTGGCCATTTGGAATGGAGAACGTGACCGTGGCGGTGGGCATGCCGGCTGCCGACGGGGCCTCCTCCACAGAAAGGGCGGGATCCATGAGGAAGAGCTGCGTACCTAAAGTGGAGAGTGCACGTCACGCAAGGCGCTTGTCGGAGGATAGCTTTTCGACATCCGAGGGGCGGTTCATTCCGCGTCCTCCTTGATCCACATCTTGGAAACGGTGAAGGTGAAGCAGATGCCGCGCTCCGTCTTGTCCGTCTGCACGGTGTCGCAGGCGGAGAACAGGAAGGACAGCGCCTGACGGATGGTAGAGTTGAGCATCACCAGCGGCGTGGGAAATTCCAGCGCCACGGAGGCGGTATCCCGGCTTTCGTGGGGCGGCTGCTCCATGAGGCGGACGTGGGGGACCAGACGGTCGATTTTCCCGGCAGCTTCCCGCAGAGCGGTGAACCGGGACATAGCGGTGGGGTCGATCATTTTCACGGCAAATACTCATCCCTCAGTAAACAATTCTACTCCAGATTATAGACGATGCTCCGGAAAATGTCGAGTTAAAAAGGAAAGGTCATTTACGGTGAGGGCAACGTGCGCTTCGGCATCCTGAAGGAGAGATGCCATAAGCCTGACCAAGCGATTTTGCTGATGCCATGAATACATTGCAGCAGGCGGCCGTTGGCCCATGAAATAGAGCTTGACATAACAAAGCCTTCTCATAATCAGATGCGGAACACGCTCTCATTACAAGGGCCGCTATTGGCATTTTATTTCGCCAATAGCGGCCGCGCATTTTCCTTGTTATGTCAAGGCTTTTTTCAAATTTTTACAAAAAAGGTTGAGACCTCAGGAATGAGATCTCAACCATTCTTAGCTTAATGACATGATGCCGGGGTCAAAACAAGCCTTTTATGTATGACCAATAGCAAAGAGCTGG
>OLIU01001488.1_pt1 | contig 9844 bp, 16 predicted proteins | sample 1603321 | NCBI WGS metagenome assembly OLIU01 (sample SAMN03922508, study PRJEB24848) | human gut metagenome | isolation source: stool sample | host: Homo sapiens | place: Germany | collected 2011-11 | reverse complement strand
TAGTCTTCTACATCCAGATACTTAAATACATTAAAATTTCGGTTCAGTATTACATACCGGCACATGGTTCCGGTTTTGATATTCTGAAACAGGGCAAAAGTCCGGGCTTCGCTCTTTGGCAGTTTGTTATTACTCCAGATTTCTAGTTTTTTTCCACATTCGGGGCATACCACTTTTCCTCTGTGTTTCAACGGTTCCGGCACCGCCACAACCTTTTCACAGCAAGTACAATATCCCTTGTGACGATCCTCCACCTGGAAGATCATGCGCTTGGTCATGTGCCGCTTGGCCCACTGTATGAAATCCTTTGTCAAAGGTCTGGCCTGTTCCATCAGGCAGTCTATTTCAGACCGTTTCCTTGCTTCTCTTTCAGCGGACTTTTTGCTGGAGATCCGTGTCTGAATCTCCCGAACCGTTTCAAACTCCACTTTGTTCTCCCTGGTGCACCCCCAGCCCTCTATATAGCTGACCGTTTTCTTGCCCCATTTTTTCTCTTTTGCGTCATAGGTATCCCAGTGGTCATTTTGCGCCAGCGTGATGAAGAGCAGCTTGTCCCTGTAGTAGATATATGCCTTTGTCACATCTCCCTGCTTTTCATTCCATACAGCGTAGTACTTTCCCCCTGCCAATTTTTTCGGGATTTTTCTTTTTACTTCTTGCTGGATCTGTTCCTCTGTCAGTTTCATTTCTTCGCCCCCTCGAGATAATACTCTTTGATGATCCGGTACCCGTTCATAGGGCCGCAAAAGTCACATCTGCCACCGCCGGGAAGAGTGACACGGACTGCTGCCTTTTTTATCCTTTTCACCGCCTCGATCATGCGCTTGCCTTTCTTCCGGACCTGCAGGGCAAAACTTATATCATCACAATGGCTTTCTATGTAGCCGGCTATATCTTCCGCCAGAGCCGCCCACTCCTTTGCATCTTCCTTTTCGACTTTCAATTTTCCCAGAGCCGCCTCGATCGGACCACAGAACTCATCTATCCTGTACGCTATGAACTCCGCTACTACTTCCTTCTCTATGCCGTTTTCCTTGGCCAGCTTGTACAGGCTTTCCGTGTCCTCTTCCTCCCGCAGATTTTCGGCCAAAATATTCAGTTCCTGGTAACTGTCCATTTCTCCAAACATTTTAAACAGATTTTCCTTTTTCATCTAATCCTCATCCTTTCTCATCTAATTTTTTTATTATGATCGATTTATAGGTTTCATTGATCTCCCGGCAGAGGTGGCAGGACACCATCCTCGCCGCCAGGGCTTTATACTGCTGCCACAGATCTAAGTGCTTTCGCAGATCCGCCCCGCCGTTTTCGGCCACATATACCGCATACACAGAATCGATATGTATACGAACTTTGGCCGGCTTGGTCATTTTTCCAAGGGCATCCACCAACGCCTGCACCTGCAGCTTTTGATAACTGATACCAGACCAGGCGGCACAATGCACTTTCCGGATCGGCTTGTCTCCTATTACGGTTTCCAGCAAAATTCCATACTCACCGGATCCCACGGAAAACTTCCCGGAAAATCTGGTTACTATCCATATATCTACATCCATGGCCCGCTCCTTTCTTCTTTTACCAGAATATAACGGAGAAATTCATACCCAGTGTATTCGGATATGCCATTCTCTATAGTATCCTGGTCGATATAAAAACCTTTCTTTGCTTTCGGTTCCGGGCAAAACCGGTTTCTTGTCCGGATCACTCGTTTCTTGGTTTCCGGCCGGTACAGGTTCCGAGAGTGCGTCCACCCCCAGCCTGTTCCTCCAGCTCGTTTCCACTTCGGCAGATACTTGGCAAAATAATCTGCCAGGCGGGAATACTGGCCAGAATCATCCAGGGGGCGAATATCGATCCGGCCGTGTGGCCACGCCTGACGGATCCACTCCACCGGCATCTGATTGATCACAGCGTGATGGTGGAGGGCTCCCCTTGTGCCTGCTTCTGTTACCAGCAGATACTTTAAGCTGCCCTTCTCCTTTTTGATGCGCCGGCGCAAACGCTTCAAAAAGTCCTGCCTGTCCTTCTTTGCCTCGTCAATGGTTTCCGGACGCCGCGCCTTGGTGTAGGTCAGAGTTACATGATAGTCACCACCTTGGAAATTAGCATTGAGATATATACAGATCTCTCTTTCCTGCTTTCTGTTATTGATTTTTTCCTGAGCCTCTTTAGTGAGTTTTTCTTTTTTCCGACGCCGCTCCCCTTTGGGATGTGCGTAGGTGGAATAGGCTCTTTCATAGAGGCAGGTCCTTCCTGCCTTGGTTATCTTTTCTACATACGGCATATCTATCTCCTTGGTCCTACAAATAATAACCTTATCGAGGTGTAAAACGGCTTGTACTTAGCCGTTTTTTCGTCCTTTTTTAGTTGATTTATTCTGCCATATGTGGTACTATTATTTTGTGAATAGTTTTTTTATTAAACATTTATGTTTGATGGCAGAATTGGAGTCTTAGCGGACTCCTTTTTTGTTGTCCGGCCATTCTGCTGCCGGTATGCAGGTCACTTTTTCTTTGCACATACAACACCTTTTCACATAGGTGCAGCTCCAATACAAGTGACCTTTTTTACACCGGCACACATACAAGCCGTCTGTTACTTTGGTTACTCCGTCTGTATAGTATTTCACCGGACCGCCTCCAGCATCTTTTCCATATCTTCGATCACATCTGATACATCCGTGTCCTCTTTCAAGAACCGTTTGACGCTATAGGCTATCGTCTCGCCCTCATATACCGTCACCAGCAAGCAGCCTGTGCCACCCTGGTAGCACATATATACGGTTACCTCATCCCGGTTCAGTTCGGCCACAAGTCCCAGGAGTTTTCCCAGGTCCTGCTGCCTTGTTTTATCTATCTTCATGCTTGTCCCCTTTCTCGATCCGAGATATTTTCCCGTCCTCGATCACAAATCTATAGCCATCCTGATCGTGGCTTTTCTGCAACTTCTTAACGGTTACCTTTCCTTCAAAAATGTGTTTTGTATTCATAACAAATACCTGCCTTTCTTTGATTTGATTTTTTAATCCCCGCCGCTTGGGGAACGGCGGGGAAGTGTTGAGGGTTCGTGCATCTGATGGGTGGATCAGATGCACCGCAGTACTCCCGTAGTCTGTGGATGTGGATAAATATAAATCTATTTTGTTGTTTGTGCGATTTTTTTGGCCACAGGAGTACAACGCTGCACCTGTCTACCCTGTACACTGATTTTTTCTATGCCCTGACGGCATTTTTTTCTACATACTTTTTCAGTTTCTCGGTGTCCCAGTAGATATCTCCCCCGGGTTTGAACTGTGAGGCAATGGTCTGTCCTTTCTCCGCTCTGATCTGCCTGAGCAGACGATCCGGGAAGCCCAGTGCTTTCAGTTCGCTGGTTTTCATAATTGGTTTAGGTAATTTCATGTTGCTCGCCTCCTATTCTTCGCTGGTGGGTTCTGTCTCTTTCCCACCAGCTTCTTTTTCTTCCTTCTGGCCGGACATAACCGCCGCCATGGCAATGGACCCTTCCAGGTATCCACGCTCTCTTTCTGTCATCAGCGGCAGAGTGTCCGCCAACTTCTCAACAATGTTTTCCTGCTTCTCTGACATCTTTACACTCCTTTTCTTTTTCTAAATCCTCCTGTTTTTTTGCAAACGCCACCGGCATTTTGAGCGAAATCTCCGGTCCAAAGAATGGATGATTTTTTTCGATTTTGTAATTGCTGACATTCTGGAGTCTTTTCCCATTTAACCAGATTTCATTATCTCCTTTATCGCTTTGCCGCAATTCTAAAATCGCATTGTTTGATTTATATGCTTCTTTTGCCGTTCTCCTTGTAGTTACGCAGCTTGACCCTTGTGGCGGGATTGCCTCTTGTTCTTCCTCTTCGATTTTCACAAAGGCATCTCTTACTACCTCAATGGTTTTAAGCATTTTCTTATCAACTTACTATCAATCAGCGCATCTACAACAATGTCTATTTTTCTGCTTCTTTTCATTTTTGTCTCCTTTCTCACTAAATCCTGCCATGCTTTTGTTGTTTTTCTTTCTATTTACATTTACAATGTGATTACAGGCTACCGTTTTAGCCAAGTATGAAAGAAAGTGAGGTAATATACTATGACTGTCGTTTATCACCTAAAAAAAGGGATAACCAAAACCCTTGAAAATGTTGATGCGATAAAAGTTGGTGGAAAACTAATATCGCCCGTTTATACCGTAGACAAAATCAAAGATTTTTTCTTTGACAGCAGCCAGGATATAATTATTGTTTACTCCGGTCGCACCCTGTGTATTGCAAAAAACACATTGGAAACCTTAGAGCTGTATTAAACCTTTTTAATGCGGTTTCTGTATATTTTTTCAGATTCCGCATTTTTTCTTTCCGGAAACTTTACCAGCATTTCGAGCGAAAGCATCACTCCCGCTAATGGATTCGTGCTTTCAATTTTGTAATTAATAACATGCCGGAGCTTATTTCCATCCAGCCAGATTTCATTCTCGCCTTTATCATTCTGTTTCAACTCCAAAATCATTTTTTCTGTTTCGCTCACCTTTTCACTCCTTATCTCTTTTCAAAATAACTACCAGCACCACTACATCCATTGCGATCAGCAACAGGTCCCTTACTATTAAGGAGGCGGCCAAGTACCTATATACCAACTATGTAACTATACAATAATGCAACAACGGCATCAGCATGGTACCAGTATGGCATACATGAACCCTCAACAAGTTCATTATATCATGCTAATGCCATTTTGTGTAGGCTTATTTTTTATACCTTTTAGCCCGCATGGCCATAAAAGAAAGGATGATATAATGGCAAGATACAAAAAAAGAAATGATGGAAGATATGCCACCAGTATTACACTGGGCGGCGAAAAATACTTTCTGTATGCTACTACACAGAAAGATCTTGAGGCAAAACGCCGTCAGCTCATTGCTGACTACGAGTGGAATCACCTCGTAAAAACCTCATCTATGTTATTCAAGGACTACTGTGAAAACTGGTATCACTCAAACCAGTCACAGCGTAACGCAAATACTCGTGATATGTATTACTATTCGCTTTACGCTCATATCATACCGGAGTTAGGCCATATACCACTTGATAAAATAACCCGGTCAGATATACAGAGCCTGATCAATAGTCTCATAAACCACCCACACACATGCCAAAAAATCAAAAATACTTTACGCCAATTATTTGATGAAGCCATTGAGGACAACTTGATTTATAAAAATCCCTGCTCCAGGTTGAAACTGCCAAAGATTATAGTAAATGATATTCCACCGTTTAGTGATGCTGAAAATAAAGCCATTCAGGCCGCTGAACTGCTGCCTGAAGATCGTGCTTTTATCAATGTACTCCTGGCTTTTGGCTGTCGGCGTGGTGAAGCTCTGGCACTGATGCGGTCGGATTTTGATTTTACGGCGCAGACGGTAACCTTTCAACGATCCATAACATTCGATAAAAATAACCCTGTTATCAACCCCTACATGAAAACAAAATCATCCAGGCGGACTCTACATATACCTAAACCATTCCTGGACTATTTTAAGACTTATGTTGATAACTGCACTACATTGTATTTGTTTACAATGCAAAACGGATCTTTGATAACAAAATCGTCCTATACTAAAAAGTGGAATCGTATTCTCAAAGCCATCAATCAGGAACTGTACGGAGATAATCCTCTGGCCAAAAACTCAGGACGAAAGATAACCGCCGTTGTATTCCGTCATGATTTCTGCACCAAGCTATATTATTCAGGAATCAGCCGGAAGAAGGCTGTAGAAATAATGGGTCACGCCAGTTACCAGATGATCGAAAAGGTTTATGCCGCACTGGATGAGAAACAAGAGAAATCATCAGAAAAAATTGATGCAATGTTTAAGAACATAATGTAATAAAAAAGTACCGGCTTTAGTCGCTAGATATAAAAAATCTAACTGCTAACAGCCGGTATTTTTTTGCACACTTTTGCACACTTTTTGCACACTACTTTGCACACTATTGGCTCAAAAACACCTCTGCACACTAGCTGCACACTACAAAACATACTAATATGTACACATATGAATAAATAAGAAAAAACCGCACAACCGCCGGAATCTCGGCTATTGTACGGTTTTTCGGGTAGTGAGGCATCGGGGACTCGAACCCCGGACAACTTGATTAAAAGTCGAGGTTTGCAATCCTCACAAGTGACCGATTCCCGTTATTTCTTCATTCGTCTGACTACTAACTGACTACTTATTTTTACTTTGATATATGCAAATCCCTGAAAACTATAACTTTTTCAAAATTTTTTTATTTTCCTCTTGATATTTACCCGAATGGGTATATAATATAAACATAGAAAGGAGTAACACAGGATGAAAAAGAAAAAACTAAAAAGTCCATCGACTACAAAGCGTTGGCCGCGCAGGCAATCGTGGACTTAATAGTTGGAATAATACTTATCCTCATAGGTAAGTACATATAGTTCCAAGGCGGGTTCGGTGGGAGCCCGCCCCTTAAAAAGAATATAACATAATCCTGTGAAAAAGTAGATATGAAGATATTGATCACATTGGGAATTTTAATGATTGCGTTTGGTATAGCAAAACTGCTCATCAGTCTGGTTCTATACCTCAAACAGAAAAGGGGGAAATCATGATAATTGCAGAACGCCTAAAAGAAGCACGAAAGAAAAGCGGCATGAATCAAAAAAGTCTGGCTGAAATGGTCGGCGTATATACCAAAGATATAAGCCGCTGGGAAACAGGTGTGCGAACCCCATCCGCTGAGTACATCATACAGCTTTGTAAAGCACTGGATATTTCAGCAGATTATTTACTCGGATTAAAAGATTAAAACACACGGGCACCCACATTGTGAGTGCCCGATATTTTTAACTGATATTAACAACCTTTACTTAGAATACACTGCATCATTTTTTGAAAGAAGGTACACACAATATTGATTCATGCTGATTCCCTCTCTCTGAGAATGTTCGGCCAGTGATCTGTGCAGGCTTTTAGGAATTCGTAATTTAAACTGTCCGGAGTAATCCTCTAAACTGTCCGGCTCATGGATTTTCACACCATCTTCTAATGCTGCCTCAAGCCATACTTTTTTAGCATCCATAGCATTCGTAACAGCGGATTCTATTGTTTCTCCACATGTGATACATCCCGGAAGATCCGGGAAAGAAACCACAAAACCGCCCTCATCTTTGTCCTCTACAATTTCCATACGATAATTCATTGTTAAATAATCATTCAGCGTTTTCATCATTCATCGCCTCACTTTCCACAACCTGCTTTACCATTTCAACATAAACTTTTTTGATTGGCTCATGCTTCGGTATCGTAATTGGCCTGCAGCCCGGTTTTCTAAAACTATAATGACTGCTTCCGCCCCTTGGTGTATTCATTTCATATCCGTAACTTTCCAACACCTTCCGTAACTCATCAAACCGGAGGTCTTTTGATAAATTGCGTATACGCATTATTAGTTTATCCCATTTTGACATTCGTTATACCTCCTACTTGTATTATATGTGGTGTTATATGTGGTGTCAACATATTTTCCCCCTGTTTCTACTTTTATTATGTCTGTTACCACCTCAACACTGCTGTTTTATTTATTATACATGATTTACACCATAAACCTTATCCGGTATAAAAACTCCATTTGTTTTATTTACGACCATTGGATTGGTGGCTGCAGAGTCACCGGATGTTGAGGACACGCTGGACGCTATTGTATAGCCGTCAGTAAAACTCATTGTTGTGCCCGCTCCCTCATATCGCCGTTCCTTTATGGTAAATCCTCTGTCGCCTCCGTACACCCCCCAAGGGACAACCTCTATAAATTGGCCGGCGGTACCTACACACATTTGACCATTCTGCGCCTCGACTACGATCATTTCAAAATCTTCCATCGCATTCGTAAGCTGTATAGACTGCTCTGCAAACTGATTTGTACTCTTGTTTGGGTTTGTCCAAAGTAATGCCCGGGATTCCGCGCCTATCACACCAGAATACACCCTGGCATCTGCTATCATACCACTGGTTATTTTAGTCGAATTGGCCGGAACCGTAATGTGTGCCAAGTCAAAATATTCATCGCTCCAGCGTGGATAGTACGGAACGGGGTCAGCACTTGGCGTACCCGTAACTATTTGCAGGTCCACACTTCGCCCGCTAGTTGTCAGCCTGAGGACAACTCGGTCAATCCTGGAATATGTAGCATCCGCCTCGTCCAGGTTCATTTCAAGGCGTTCCGTATTTCTAAACCACTTATTCCCCACGATTGCTTTACCTGTCTGCACATACACCCCCATACTGTTATTGGCTCCTACTTTGAGATCTCCACCTATCCCCTTTATGACCCCATCCTTAACGATACCCTCGTATATGGTGGAAAAGTCCTCTGCGTTATATGTCCGATCGCCACCTACTGAATCAAAAAAACCACTTTTTACTGCCATCTGAATCACTCTCCTTTTTTTATTTTATCCGAATCGCCGTTAATTGCGTGTTACAACCACTTTCCGTCAGGTAAGACGATATTCCTGCTCTAAATTTTGTCTTCGATTTCAATTCCACAAAAACCATGGCTGATACTGTACTAAATGCGTTATCACACCTTGACCTTCCCAGTTCTATAATCTTGCCCGTCGTTGCGTTTTGGATAGCAATTGATTTTGTCGTTGCTGCACCGGAGGAAGTCCATGGGAATTTTCCAATTGCGTACACGATGTAAGTTCCTGCCTCCACCTGGATTTCACTGCCCCAGGTTACAGTATCAATCGCTTTTGCTGTACAGCTCAAATTCTCCGCATAGCTTGTTACAATCGATCCTATTTTGCTAAGTGTTTTCTTGTCTGTTGCACTCATGAGACCGTTTTTTGTTAGAGTGGCCACCTCCGTCGTTGTACCGTTGACACCATAATACCCAACGCTGTAGGTTACGGCCTGCTGCCCGTCTGAATAACTTACTTTTGTCCTGCTCCACAAGTACTTACCAGGCGTCACGCTAGGTACTTTCGTCAGCCAAGTATCCGTCGGGATAACTGTACCGCTGTTTGACTGCTGATATGTCACCTCGCTGGAAAGTATTGTTGCCCCTTGGGGACCCTGCGGGCCTGTTTTCCCTTGCGGACCTGTCTCTCCTTGCAGACCTTGCGGAATCGTAAAATTTAAAACAGGATGAGCATCATCCGGACCGCTGTCCGTAACCTTCGCCTTCGTTCCCGGTTCCCCTGTTACAGTCACCCCGATTTCTATTTTTGATACTTTTTCCTCCAGAGATTTGTTGATCTGCTTTATCCCCAGATCCTGCTTTATTTTTTCGCAAAGCGTTCCATAATTAACTTTTTCAGTCTGTCCATTTGTAACCACTGCAAAGCAGCTTCCAGAGTATATAGCTATCGCTTCAGGTAATTCTGATATTTTTTTACTTCCATAAGAAACCGACTGGGTACTTTCTTTGGACTCTTCCAGTATTAAAATTTCCCCCGATTCCGTCAATATCGGGCTGCCTGATTCCTGAAGTATTGCCTGGGCTGCGGCGGACTGTTCTTCTGTGTACTCTAATACAACCACCATTGCATAGCCGTCACCATCATCATTTTCGACTATTTCCGCAATTCTCGCCCGGAACCCTATGTTGTACTCATTTTGAACGGTGATAATGTCCCCAATAAAATAATCTGTTCCATAATGATAATTTACATCGGGCTCTATTTCGCCGGCAAAAGTTCTTGTAACCTGGGTTTGTGAAAGAGCATCCACGCCTTCTTGCTGCAACATACTGTTATAATCCGCGTCACTAATTTCGCCGTCGTTGGAAGAGGTGTTGCGACTGTCC
>OLIU01001481.1_pt1 | contig 9876 bp, 9 predicted proteins | sample 1603321 | NCBI WGS metagenome assembly OLIU01 (sample SAMN03922508, study PRJEB24848) | human gut metagenome | isolation source: stool sample | host: Homo sapiens | place: Germany | collected 2011-11 | reverse complement strand
AGGTGGAGGACGCTCCGCTCCACCTTGACCGTAACTTTTTCAGACATAGTACAAAACCTCCCAGCCGTCCCTCGGATGCGAGTCATCCATAAGGGCGGCTTTTTTGTAGGGTCATATCAAATCTATCATTTTATTATAGCGAAAAATGTTTGCAGATGCAACTGTTCAGCGCTTTTCCCGGGTGTTGTAGCCCAGTCTGCCCAGTGCGGGCAGGATGGCCCGGAGGGTCAGCGACGTGAGGGCGCCCATGACGAGGCCCAGCACCAGCATCACCGGCGCATAGTACAGCGACATGGCCGAGGACAGGATGAGCCCCGCGCCAAGCAGCTGGCCGATGTTGTGGGACAGTGCGCCGCAGACCGACAGGATGAACCATGTGGGCCGGAACGGGAGCTTATAGTAGAGCACCCACATCACCAGCAGGGACAGCAGTCCGCCGCAGAGCGAGAGGAAGCCTGCCGTCCAGCCGGAGACGAGAAAGACGAACAGCGCCTTGAGCAGGTCGAGATAGAGCGCCTGCCGCGCCCCCATGAAGAACAGTGCATACATCACCACGATATTCGCAAGGCCCAGCTTCATGCCCGGCGCAAGGCCCGGGATGACCAGTGTGCCTTCGATGAAGGAAAGAGCCATCGCCAGCGCAAACAGCAGGCCGGAAAGTGCGATCTCGTGTGTTTTCTTTGGGTCATGGTTTCGGTTTACCATCGGCTCTCCCCCTTTGCTGCATCGGTCATTCTTCGCCGCCGGCGGTCTGCTCGTACTGCTCCTGCTCTTCCACAGCGGCTTCCCATGCGGCAAAAAGCTCGTCCTGATGGAAGCGCAGGTCGCTGAGCTCGTCGCTCTTTTCCCGCAAAAGCTGGGGGTCGTTGTAGACTTCCGGCGAGTTGATCTCGTTTTCCAGCTCCACTTCGCGGGCGCCGCAGGCTTCCATCTCGTCCTCGCAGGCTTTGATCTTAGCGCGCAGCTCGGCCCGGCGGCGGCGCTGCTCTTTGCCGTAGCCCGCCTTGGCGGGTTCGCTGCTCTTCTCGGCCACGGGGGCGGGAGCGGCGCGGCCCATCAGGGCGTCATAGCTGGGGTAGATGACCGCCTTGCCGTCCTCGAGGTAGAGGATGGGGCAGGCCAGACTGTTCATCAGGTGGCGGTCATGGGTGACGAGGAGCAGCGTGCCAGTGTAGGCCATCAGCGCCTCGGTCAGGTTCTCGCGGGTGTAGATGTCCAGATGGTTGGTAGGCTCGTCCAGGAACAGCAGATTCGGGCGTTCCAGCACGATCTCTGCAAAGCGCAGTCGGGCCAGCTCGCCGCCGGACAGGGCCTCGCAGGGCTTGAAGACCGTCTCGCCCCGGAAGCCCAGCTTTGCCAGATGGCTGCGGACTTCCAGCTCGGTCATCCGGGGGTACTTGTTCCAGATGACGTCGATGACGCGGCCCGCGCCGATGCGGTTCTGCTGCTGGGCGAAGATGCTGGGCCGTGCGCCGGTGCCAAGGCGCACCATGCCGCCGGAGGGGCGGCGCTTGCCGTCCAGCACCTGCATCAGGGTGGATTTGCCTGCGCCGTTGGGGCCGGCGATGATGAGCCGCTGGCCGCGGCAGACCGTATAGGTGAAGGGCTCCAGCAGGGTGCGGTCGCCGATCTTAATGGTCAGGTTCTTGAGCAGCACCAGCTCATTCCACGGCTCCACGTCGTATTCGAAGCGGAACTTGAGCTGGTTGGTCTCGTCCTGAGGGGCCTCGGTGATCTCCAGCTTTTCCAGCTGCCTGCGGCGGCTCTGGGCCATCTTGGTGGTGGAGGCGCGGACGAGGTTGCGGTCGATGTAGTCCTGTAATTTTTCGGCCAGCGCCACGTCGGCGTCGTGCTGCTTCTGGCGCAGGGCGTCGGCGGCTTCCTTCTGGGGCAGATAGGCCGAGAAGTTGCCCTTATAGGTGGTCATGGTCTGGAACGAGACTTCCCAGATCTTGGTACAGACGTTGTCGAGGAAATAGCGGTCGTGGCTGACCACCAGAACGGCACCGGAGTAGCCCTTGAGGTAGTTTTCCAGCCACTCCATGGTGGCGAAGTCCAGATGGTTCGTGGGCTCGTCCAGAATGAGGACGTCCGGCTTCTCGAGGAGGAGCTTGGCCAGACGGAGACGGGTCAGCTCACCGCCGGAGAGGACGCCCACGTTCTTGCTCCAGGTATCCTGCGCAAAGCCCATGCCGGACAGCACCTTCTTGATGTTGACGTCCATGTTGTAGCCGTCGGCGGCGTCGATGATGTTCTGCAGTTCGTCGTGCTTTTCGAGAAGGGCGGCGTCGTCGGGAGAGGCCGCCATCTTCTTTTCCAAGATCTGCATCTGGGCCATGGCGTCCAGCACAGGGGCGAAGGAAGAGCGCATCTCCCCGTAAATATCCAGCGTGACATCGAGCTTTGCGTTCTGCTCCAGATAGCCCAGCGTCACACCGTGGGTCACGCTGAACTCGCCGTCATAGTCGGTGTAGACGCCGGTCAGAATTTTGAGCAGGGTCGTCTTGCCTGCGCCGTTCTGGCCCACGATGCCGATGCGGTCTTCTTTTTCCACGCTGGCGCTCACGTCGTGCAGGACGACTTTCTCGCCAAAGCTCTTTCCGAGTTTTTCCAAATGAATCAGCATATCGTTCTTCCGTGTTCTTTTCCAGTAGGGTGGATAGGGACATTCCCGCCGTTACAGCTGATGACGGCGGTGCTTGAGGCCGAGGTTCGCCAGCTCTTCCGGCTCCATCACCAGCGGGTAGAGCTCTTCCAGCGAGGCGATCTCGTAGGTGGGGCTCACCTTGCCCGGGTTCTCGGCGTGGCCGGGGTTGAACCAGCAGGTGTCGAGGCCCGCGTTCACGCCGCCCTGAATGTCGCTGGTGAGGCCGTCGCCCACCACCAGGACGTGCTCCCGGTTCTCCACGCCCAGAGCGCGGAGGGCGGAGTCGAAGATGCGGCGGCTGGGCTTCTCGCTGTCCAGCTTCTCGGAGACGAAGACGTCCTCAAGGTAGGCCCCGATGCCGGATTCTGCCACCCGGCGGCTCTGCACCTTCTCGAAGCCGTTGGTCACGATGGCCAGCGTCGCCACCTCGGAAAGCTCCCCGAGGACGTCCAGCACATTGGGGGTCATCAGGTCAGGGTGGGAGGACAGGTGGTCGAGGTAGCAGCGGTTCATCTCCACGCCGTCACCGGCTGCGTTGATGGCCTTGAGGAAGCGGGTGAAGCGCTCCCCCATCAGCTTGTCGCGGCGTATCTGGCCCTTTTCCAGCTGACGCCAGAGCTCCGAGTTGATGTCCCGGTAGGTCTGCACCGTCCCGGCATCCGGCTCGATGCCGTATTCCACCAGCGTCTCAGCCAGCGCCTTGTTCTCGGCGGCGTCAAAGTCCAGAAGCGTATTGTCTGCATCGAAGAGGATGCAATAATATTTTGCCATGTTTCTTTCCCTTCTCTATCATGTTTCGAGCCGCCTGCCGCCTTGAGCGGGTGCGGCTGCGATGCGGTTTGAGAACAGCGAGAAGCCAGCCCCGCCCGGCAGAGCTGGCTTCTCGTATTTTTTATCATTCCAACGTCATTTCATAGGCGCCCTCGTCGGACTGGTCCGGCAGGTTCCCGCTGCACTTACAGCGCGGCGTGCAGGCGCACTCTTTTGCGATGCACTTTGCCATCTGCTCCTCCGTCACGCCGTTCTCGACGTTTTCCCAATCCATGTCGTAGTAGTCCACGCTGCCGTCGGTCACATCTTCTGCGCCGGGCAGGCCGAGGACTCGCATTTCTTCACGGAACATCCGCTCGCCTCCTCTCGGCTCAGCCTATGCGGCTTCGTAGAGGAAGGTGCGGGGCGTCATTCTGCCTTGCTTTCGGCTTCCTTGCTGGCGGAGGCTTCTGACTTGCTCTCGGCCTTCGACTCCGCTTTAGGCTCCGAAGCAGACTCCGACTTGGACTCGGCCTTGCTTTCGGACTCCGACTCTGCCTTGGAGCTGCTAGACGACGTGCTGGACGATGCCGACGACGAACTGCTGGTGCTGTGGGAAGAGCTGCCCGAACTTGCAGAGGAAGACGAAGAGGATGTACTGCCGGAAGAACCGGCATGGGACGAGGACGAACTGCTGGTGGAGCCGGACTCGCTGGTCACACCGCTGCCGATGGTGATGGTCAGGGTGTTGCTGCTCACCTTGCAGTCGTTGTAGGTGACGACGGCATGGATCTTATAAGAAGCGTTGGCCATGGAGCTGTCCACCACCACAGTGATGCTGGACTTGCCGGCGGCCTGCGTGACCTCCTGACCGTTGGCGTACCAGCGCAGGTTCTCGGTCTTGGCGTACTTGCCGCTCAAGGCAGCCTTGAAGGTGTAGGAGCTGCCCACAGCGCCCTTGCCCTCGCTGGTGATGTGGACGGAGGCCGTGCCGAAGACTGCCGTGACGTCCAGATTCTGCTTGAAGTCGGTGTCGGTGCGGGTCTTGCTGGTGAGGCCGTCGCTCCACTTGACAAAGACATGGCCCTCCGCCGGGACAGCGGTCACGGTGATGGATTTGTCGGGGTCGGTGACGGTGTAGGTCACAGAGCTGTTGCCGGTGTCATTGCCGACGCTCAGAGTGCCGCCGCCGTTCTTGTCCACACGGTAGCGGGCCTCGTACTTTTTGTCCTCGCTGGTGCTCTCGCTCGAAGAGCTCTCCGAGCTGCTGGCGCTCTCGGCCTGACTCTCGCTGGAGCTGACAGCCTCCGAGCTGGGAGCGGCCACAGCGGAGCTGGGGTTGGAGACATACTCCATGGTGCGGGTGGGGATGTTGTTGGTGTCGGGGCGGCGGTCCTCGGTCTGCAGGGCGTGGGTGCGGAGATAGTTCAGCACTGCCTTGAGGCCGGCGCTCTTGAGGTGGATGTCGCCGCTGGTGTAGTAGTCCGCGATGCCGTAGCCGTCGCTGCCCTTGAGGGCCTCGGCGGAGTTGAGGAAGCGGACGCCCAGCTGCTCGCACAGATCCAGAAGGGCCATGTTGAAGTCGTCGATCTTGGCCTGGTCCATGTGGGGGTAGTTGGAGTGGTCAGCCGGGACCGGCGGCACCGTGTTGACGATGATGTCGGTGTAGGGGTAGCTCTGCTGGATGGCCTGGATGAGGGCCGTGTAGTGGGCGATGAAGTCCGAGACTTCCATCCCGGTGTCGTTGGTGCCGAAGGTCATGACCACACGGCGGGGCTTCATCATGGCCACCGCCTGAGGGATGGTGTAATGGTTGGAATCCTTCTTAAAGGTAACGATGCCCTCGTTGAGCGCTACCTGGGTGCCGATGCCCTCTTTGGCGCAGAACTGCTGCAGGGAGATGAGACCGTTGTTATAGAGGCGGACGGTGTTGGAATCGCCCAGAAAAAGGGTGTCGTTCAGATAGTCCGTGCCGGCGTCGGCGGTCTCCGTCAGCAGAGCGGTGGAGGCGTTGTCGATCTGGTAGTGGCCCGACAGGTCTTCGCCGGGGGTGGGGTCTGCCACAGACTCCGAGACGGAGGGGGCAGGCTCCCCGCCGCCCTTTTTGAGGAGGGTGGTGGTGATGCCGAAGGTCAGCAGCACCGCCAGCACGCAGAGGATGCAGACCAGAACGGCCCGATGCTGCATGGGAGTCATGGTTTCGTTTTGTTGTTGTTTTTTTCGACTCATAGATTCAGTCCCTCTCGTTTCAGGAATGGGAAAGCTCGTCCACCGGGCGGAGAGCCCAGTCCGTCAGCTCTTTGCAGTCAGCGGCCATGAAGACCGGCGCAAAGGGGGCGACCTCTTCCCTGCCGCCGTAGCCGTAGAGCACAGCGGCGGCGTCCAGACCGCAGTTCACAGCGCCCTGCATATCGTCCCGGCGGTCGCCCACCATCAGCACCCGCTTGCCCTGCATGACGGGCTGGGCGAGGACGTGGCGGATGACGTCGGTCTTGTTGTCGCGGCTCTCATCCATGGACGCACCGCCCACGAAGGAGAAGTAAGGCGCAAGGCCCTGCTCTTCGAGGATGGGCCTCACAACGTCGGTGGGCTTGCAGGTGGCCGTGCAGAGGGTCAGGCCCGCAGCCTTGAGACGGCCCAGCATCTCCACCACGCCGGGGTAGACACCGCCCTCGTGGCAGCCCTTGGCGGCGTAGCTCACGCGGTAGCGCTTCGTGGCCTCCTCGATTTTTGCAGGGTCGGAGAAATGCTCGCCGAAGCTCTTGCGGAGGGGCGGGCCGATGTAGCGGCCAAGGTCGCTCCGGGCGACGTCAACGCCCATGGAGCTGAAAACTTCTTCCAGTGTATTGAGAATGCCGGGGGCGGAATCGATGAGCGTACCGTCCACGTCAAACAGGATCGCATCGTAGTGCAGCAAGGTCAGGTTCCCCTTTCTCTTTGGATAAACATTATATAGTATAGCACAGATTTCGATATTCAGCAATTCCAACAAAACACTTTTCCGACTTTTATACATATTTTTAGGCAGCCCCGCCCCGGAAAGCAAAAACCGCCCACCCATTGCGGGCGGGCAGTCGCATTTTGACATCAGCTCTCGGTGGTGGTGCTGTTCCCCGTCGAGGGGTAGTAGAGGTTGTTGGCGATAAATTCCAGCTTCTCTTTCAGAACCAGCTCAAGGTTCGCCACGGCGTGGACCATGTTGGTGGCGGAGTCGTTGACTTCCAGCAGCTTGCACAGGTCCAGCTCCTCCATACTGAGGGCGGCTTTCATCTTCTGGGTCTCGGCGCAGAGGATGTGGCTCAGGGCCGACTCCTGCAGAGCGATGCTCTCCATCAGGTCAACGACGGCCTGGTCGAAGGAAACTCTCGGCAGCGCGGGGCAGCCGCAGGAAACGCAGGGGGTGCAGTTGGTGGTATCAGCCATAAGAAGGACCTTCCTTTCTATAATAGGGATCGGGCGCAGTCCATCCTATGTGCCTCGCCGCCCGGATGTCACTCCGGCTTTGCGCTCTTCTGTACCTTCTCGATGGTGTCGCGGTAGCCGCCGGAGCCGTACTGGATGCAGCGGTTGATGCGGCTGATGGTGGCGGTGCTGATCTCCACCGCCTTTACGATCTGGTCGTAGGTGCTGCCGCTGAGCAGGAGCTTGGCCGCTTCCAGACGCTGGGCCATATCGGAAATCTCCTTGACCGTGCAGAGGTCTTCGAAGAAGTTGTAGCACTCCTCCCTCGTCTCAAGACTCAGGATCGCGTCGAACAGTGCGTCGGTGGTGGGGTTTCTTCTGGGGTTCTTGTCCGCCATAGCTGCCTCCTTTAGGGCAAAGTGCCGCAGGGTGCGGCAGGGGGTCTTTCTATTACTCTGTTACTTTAGCACTTGAAAGTATAAAAGTCAAGTATTCGGTCTTTCTTTCCGGGAGTTTAGCAGATTTCACCTGTGGAGGCATTCAGTTTTATTCATCTCACATCTGAACAAAAATCGCCTAAATTTTCTTAATCTCTCCCCCGCAAAAATGGCACAGTCTCCTAACTTGCCCAAAATATATTGACAAATTATGAAATCAGGACTAAAGTATACACAATCATTCGGCAAATGCAATGAACAGGACATGACTTTTCGCATTCCCTGCGCTCAGAGAGCCGCCATTCCGGTGCAAGACGGCAGCACAGTGCGATCAGCCCTCACCTGCGAGCAGCCTGTGCGAACCCGCTTGCGGCAGTAGTGCATGGCCGTTCAGCCCACGTTACAGGGCGGCGTATCGGCGGCAGGAACGCCTGTACGCGCAAGCGGCTGCTCCCGAAAGCAGCAAACGAAGTGGTACCGCGGAGAGCGACCGGTGCAGATGCACCGTTTGGCCTTCGTCTTCGAGGAAGATGGGATACATCTTTGTGTCTCTATCTTTCATGAGGACGGAGGCTTTTTTCACCCCTCCGGGCCGTTTCGCCTGCCCTGCTTTTGGGCACAGCCGTCCTGCTTCGGCCATTGCCGGTGTGAAAGAAAGGAAAGAGGTAAAAGAAATGAATACGCTGGTCATCGTTTTGATCGCAGCCGTGTGTCTGTTCGGCGCTTATACGCTGTATGGCCGCTGGCTGGCCAACAAGTGGGGCATCGACCCCACCGCCAAGACCCCCGCAGTCGTCCACGAGGATGGCCGTGACTATGTCCCCACCAACGGCTGGACCGTGTTTGCACACCAGTTCAGCTCCATCGCCGGTGCAGGCCCTGTCACCGGTGCCATTCAGGCCGCAGCCTTTGGCTGGCTGCCTGTCCTGCTGTGGGTGCTGCTGGGCGGCATCTTCTTCGGCGCTGTCACCGACTTCGGCGCTCTGTACGCTTCCGTCAAGAACGACGGCAAGAGCATGGGCATGCTGATCGAGAAGTACATCGGCAAGACCGGCCGCAAGCTGTTCCTGCTGTTCTGCTGGCTGTTCTGCGGCATCGTCATTGCAGCGTTTGCTGACATGGTGGCCGGAACCTTCAACGCCTTCGGCGCCGACGGTGCTCTGGTGGAGGCTGCGCAGACCAACGGCGCTGCCGGTATGGTCTCTATCATGTTCATGGTCTTCGCTGTCATCTTCGGCCTCATCCAGAAGAAGTTCAACTTCTCCGGCTGGAAAGAGAGCGTCATCAGCATCGTTTTCATCGTGCTGTCCTTCGTCATCGGTGCGAACCTGCCCATCATTCTGGGCAAGGCTGCATGGAGCTACATCACCTTCGTCTACATCTTCTTTGCCGCTGTTCTGCCCATGTGGCTGCTGAAGCAGCCCCGTGACCACATGACCACCTTCATGTTCGTGGCCATGATCGCCGGTGCCGTGGTGGGCCTGCTGGTCGCTCATCCCACCATGAACCTGCCCGTCTTCACCGGTTTCACCAACGAGAAGCTGGGTACCATGTTCCCCATCCTGTTCGTCACCGTGGCCTGCGGTGCTGTCTCCGGCTTCCACAGCCTCGTCTCTTCCGGCACTTCCTCCAAGACCGTCGAGAACGAGAAGGACATGCTGAAGGTCGGCTATGGCGCCATGATCCTCGAGAGCCTGCTGGCTGTTCTGGCCCTCTGCGTCGCCGGTGCTGCTGCCGCTGCTGACGGCACCCCCGCCGCCGGTACTCCCTTCCAGATCTTCAGCCGCGGCGTCGCCGGTTTCTTTGAGATGTTCGGTGTCCCCGCTTATGCCGCTACCGTCTTTATGACCATGTGCGTTTCCGCACTGGCTCTGACCAGTCTGGATGCCGTGGCCCGTATCGGCCGCATGAGCTTTCAGGAGCTGTTCAGCGTGGACGACATGGAGCACGCTGAGGGCTGGCGCAAGCTGCTCTGCAACGTCTACTTCTCCACCTTCATCACTCTGGTGTTCGGCTTCATCCTGACCAAGATCGGCTACGCCAACATCTGGCCCCTGTTCGGTTCTGCAAACCAGCTGCTGAGCGCTCTGGTCCTGTCTACCCTGTGCGTCTTCCTGAAGGTCACCGGCCGCAGCAACAAGATGCTCTTCCCCCCGCTGATCATCATGCTCTGCGTCACCTTCACCGCTCTGGTGCAGCGTCTCATGGCGATGGTCAAGGCCATCAGCAATGCCGCTGCTGTCACCATCCCTGCCGGTGAGACCACTTGGGGCGCTGTGTTCATCGCCAACGGCCTGCAGCTCATCCTTGCTGTCCTGCTGATCGTTCTGGGCCTGAACATCGTGTTCCACTCCTTCTCCGCCTACAAGAAGGCAGAGCACAACAGCGAGGCCAAGGCCTGATCCATTGACCGCTGCTGACTGAATAAGCAAAACGCCGCTGACGGTTCGAAAGCCGTCAGCGGCGTTTTTGTTTGCTCTTATTGTGTGGTGGTGATGGTTTTCCCCTGCTCTGGCTGGATACGCGGCAATGCGGGGTGTCGTCCGGTGCGTAGATGGAGTCGGTAGTTTCTCTGAGGACCGTCCGCTGGGGTGGGACCCTGTTGCCGAAGGCAATAGGGCGGGCGATGGAATGGCCCGA
>OLIU01001477.1_pt1 | contig 9904 bp, 7 predicted proteins | sample 1603321 | NCBI WGS metagenome assembly OLIU01 (sample SAMN03922508, study PRJEB24848) | human gut metagenome | isolation source: stool sample | host: Homo sapiens | place: Germany | collected 2011-11 | reverse complement strand
CTGTACATCTGCCCGCTCGACAGGACCTGTAAGGGCTTTTGCGCACCCGTTTTTTACAATTGAAGACACATTTTCCGTTATCAGCGGTGCAAGCAGTTTTCTGCTTTCTTCTTCTGCAAAACCGCATTCAGATAAAAGCTGCTGTGCAGAATAAAAAAGCCCCACGACCGCATTGCTTGCAAGCACTGCCGCCGCATGATATTTTACCTTGTCCGCACTGTCTAACCCGTATACGGTGTGTCCCAGTCCTTCAAACAGACTGCGCATAACCGCAACCGCTTTTTCACTGCCTTCCATTGTCAGATATGCTTTTTGAAATTGTAACCAGGAAGTTTCTTTATCGCTGAACGCGTACATTGGATGAATAGAACAACCGCACGCTTTGGTGCGTTCTATTCCTGAAAATACATTAGATGATAATGAGCCGCTAAAATGGCAGATCTTATAACCGGATAAATCCATATCCATCGCTGCAATACAATCCCATACATCTGCAATTACACCGTCGGGTGTCGTAATAAAAAGGGTATCGCTTGCTGTTATTAATTCTTTTAAGCCGTCAAATACGGCTGTCTTTGTAAAAGCTGCCGCCCATGCAGCGCTTTCCTTTGTTCTACTGTAAAATCCCGTTACCGGAATGTGTGCTTCGCTAAGATATTTTCCTAACGTCACACCGACTTTCCCGGCGCCGATAATTCCTATTCTTATGCTATCACCTCATTTTCTCCCGCTTACGCACAAGTCCTGCCGCCGCGATAGCTCTTACTTTCGTAATGATGCTTCGCTGTGCTTTTCTTATGCCGGGGTAATCGTGTGGCAACGCACTATCATCTGATGCAGCTTCATCTCCGAATGCCGCTCAATACTAAAACCAATGAGAGCATAGCACAAGATAGGATAATTTTCAAGCGTTTTATCTGCCGCCAAAAGCAGCAATCTGTGTATCGGTATTGTAGCCAAGTTCTTTCATTCTCTGCTGCAAATGTTTTAAAGCTTTGTCATACTCCATAAATGCTCCGTAAGTGTTGTTAAAATACGCCAGTGCTTTTTCTGTATTGCCGTCTTCCTTTGCCTGCCATGACAGTGTTGCAAAATGATGTAAATCGTTGTGTGCCTTTACCAGTGCCGTATATTCACTGCTGCGCACCAGCCTTTCATCGGTCTGCCTGTTTAACCACTTACCAAGCTTACAGCCTGCCGGATTGTCCACCTGTTTTTTCTGTAAATGTTCAAATCCCACAATATTGTTGTATACACGCCAGGTCAGCACATAGTGATCCACTTCAAATACACGCATCCAGTCCTGCTGTGTAATTTCTGAACAGCCGCGTACCAGATCACTTCTTGTCTTATCCAGATACCGGCCCACCTCAAAAATACGGTGTCCCGACTGTAAGCAGTCTTTGGATAAAACACTGTAGCTTTCAGAAATATTTCCCATCTGCATTGCAAAGGATTTTGTAACGCCGGTCTGTGTATCAATATCATCAAAAATACTGTCCACACGCCCGCGGATACTGTCCATCTGTCCGTTCATCTGCTCTAATGCCGCCAGGGACTTTTCAACCTTTTTACTGCCCTCGCCAAGGCTCTGTGTCGTTTCTTCCATCGCCGTAGCAAGCTCGTCAATATTCGTTTTTAACTCCGATACGTATTTTACAATATCTTCGGCAGACTCTGCGGTATTGATAGACAGCTGGCGCACCTGGTCTGCAACGACGGCAAAGCCTTTTCCGGATTCACCGGCTCTGGCTGCTTCTACAGATGCATTCAGCGCCAAAAGATTACTCTGGTTGGCAACTTTTTTAACTAAATCTACAATTTCTTCGATTTTACCGATTTTACCCTTAAAATCCTGCACACGGTCATTAATCGTCTGTATTCTTGTAGACGACTGCGTAACTGCTTCAATACTGTCATTCATATCATTGGTTACATTCTGCGAGGACGACAGAATTTCATGGGTATTGTCCCGGATATGTCCCATGGCTTCTGAAATGTTTTCAATGGAGTTCTCCAGATGCCGGCTCGCACTTTCCATATCCTGTATTGATTTGGTCTGGGTTTCGACCTGATCTAATGTGTCTTTAATGAGTGTATTATCCCCGATAACGCCCATCGTTTCATTTAACCGCATCACAACCGGATTATTGGCATTCTTAAATGCGTGCAGCATTGCATTGATTTTTTCTGCATATACCGGATTTTTAAATTGTGTAACATCTGCTTCCTCAAAATTCCCATTTGCAATCTTATCCATTGCTTCTAATAATTGATGCGCATCCTGCCCGGGTAACAGCCCCGCCTGCTTTTTCTTTTTAAACATACACTTTCTCCTCTACCGTATATACAATTCCTAAAAACTTTGGGTATATCGTACCACACATTTTAAGATTTTTGTACTGTTTTACCATATTTTTTTTGAAATATTTGAAATTTTTATTAAATTTGCACAACAAAGACTTTTTTATTTTCTATTGACTTAAAACATTTTGCGTATTATAATACGACCATTGTGACATTGAATGTTACGTTGTCCGTTTTGGAAAAACTCAAAACGGATTCAAGACAAGGCAAAAGTATCTGCCGGAGTCTTACAAGCGATTTTTACAAGGACCACTCTTTTATTCAGAGTCAAGGCCATACGGACAGCCGGGTCCACTGCCGATTGGCGGCTTGCCGCCTTATTGATTGAGTTAGAAGCTCAGTTTTATAAGTTGGTTACTTTATAACCGAAATGCGTATTTACGCAAACTTGTGAAATGGTCAATAAGAGTAGTAAAAGTAGTGTTGCTATATAGACTCTGTATGCCTGATATGATATCCCTGTCTTAAAAATATTCTGCTGTACACAGGATGGATTTGTACCTTGTCCTGCCGGTTGCAGTTTATTTTGAATCATGACATATTTATATTTGAGATATTGAACGCAAGTTGTGTAATTACAGCCTGCGTTTTTTTTATTTTGAGGTGTACTATGAAAAATTTATCCAACCAGTCCAGAGCGCCGATTTACGAGGCGCTCCAGAAATTCCGCGAAATGCGTGTCGTTCCGTTTGATGTCCCGGGTCACAAACACGGCAGGGGCAACCCGGAACTTACGGAATTTCTCGGTCAACAGTGCGTCGGCATTGATGTCAACAGCATGAAGCCGCTTGACAATTTATGCCACCCCGTTTCCGTTATCCGAGAAGCGGAAATTCTTGCCGCAGAGGCCTTTGGCGCAGCCCATGCCTTTTTAATGGTCGGCGGCACAACAAGCTCCGTACAGAGCATGGTTTTATCCTGCTGTAAACGCGGCGATAAAATTATCCTGCCGCGAAACGTCCACCGAAGTGTAATTAATGCGCTGGTTTTATGCGGTGCGATTCCCGTGTATGTCAATCCCGATGTGGATCACCGCCTTGGCATTTCACTCGGCATGAGCCGTGAGCAGGTACAAAATGCCATCGAAAAGCACCCGGATGCCGTTGCGGTCTTAGTAAACAACCCGACCTACTACGGTATCTGCAGCGATATCCGCGCTATCGTCGATATGGCACACCGCGCCGGAATGCTCTGTCTTGCCGACGAAGCACACGGCACACACTTTTACTTTGGTGAAAATATGCCGGTTTCCGCAATGGCGGCAGGCGCAGATATGGCGGCAGTTTCCATGCACAAAAGCGGCGGAAGCTTAACGCAGTCGAGCCTGCTTTTAACCGGTCCGAATATGAATCCCGGACATGTGCGCCAGATTATCAACCTGACACAGACGACCTCCGGCAGTTACCTTTTAATGTCCAGTCTTGACATCAGCCGCCGCAATCTCGCACTGCGCGGCAGGGAGGTTTTCCGTAAAGTCATTGAAATGGCAGATTACGCCCGCGAGGAAATTAATGCGGTCGGTGGTTATTACGCCTTTGGCAGGGAGCTGATAAACGGCAATTCTATCTACGACTTTGACCCGACAAAGTTAAGTGTCCACACCCGTGACATCGGTCTTGCGGGAATCGAGGTCTATGACATTTTACGGGACGAATACGACATCCAGATTGAATTTGGCGACATCGGAAATATTCTTGCCTACCTTTCTATCGGCGACCGTCCGCAGGAGCTGGAACGGCTTGTGAGCGCGCTTGCGGAAATCCGCAGACGGTATCAGAAAGATTCTGCCGGTCTGTTAAGTCAGGAGTATATCGACCCGGAGGTTGTATGCAGTCCGCAGGAAGCATTTTACGCACAAAAGAAAAGCGTACCGATACGTGAAAGCGCCGGTGCGGTATGCAGTGAATTTGTCATGTGCTATCCGCCGGGAATCCCGATTTTGGCACCGGGCGAGCGTATTACCGGTGAAATTCTTGATTATATTGAATATGCCAAGTCAAAGGGCTGTTCCATGACCGGTCCGGAAGACCCGAAAATCGAGCATATCAACATTTTAACAGACGGAGGAAAACCTCATGGAATTATGGTTTAGCGAATGTCATGCGCCGGACGTCAAACACAGCCTGCGCGTGAACCGCCATTTATATTCAAAGAAAAGCGAATATCAGCAGATTGATATTTTTGATACCCCGGAATTCGGCAGAGTGCTGGCATTGGACGGCAACGTCATGCTTACCGAGCGGGACGAATTTATTTACGATGAAATGATTACACACGTTCCGATGTCCGTCCATAAAAATGCAAAGGATATTTTAGTCATCGGTGCGGGGGACGGCGGTGTCGTAAAGGAACTGACCCGCTATGACCGCGTAGAACGCATTGACCTCGTGGAAATGGACGGCGAAGTAATTGAAGCGTGCCGCGCCTATCTGCCGGAAAATGCGTGCCGATTAGATGACAGCCGTGTGCATATTTATTTTGACAATGCATTGCGGTTTATCCGCCGCTGTTCCAATGAATATGACCTGATTATTGTCGATTCCAACGACCCGTTTGGTCCGTCAGAGGGATATTTTACACGCGAATTTTACGGTATCTGCTACAACGCACTGCGTGAAGACGGTATTATGGTCAACCAGCAGGGCAGTCCGTTTTACAAGCACGATGCGGAAGCCATGCAAAGAAGCCACAAACGGATTGTGAATACATTCCCAATCAGCCGCGTTTATCAGGCACATATTCCGACATATGCCGCCGGTTACTGGCTGTTTGGCTTTGCCAGCAAAAAATACCACCCGGTTGACGACTTTGAAGCCCGTCAGTGGCAGGCACTGCATTTAAGCACGAACTACTACACCACCAAGTTACATATCGGTTCGTTTTATCTGCCTGCCTATCTTGAAAAAATGCTTGAGGAGGTTGAAGCATGAAACAAAATGTTGAAACATTTATCGGCTGTGACGCGGATTATGCTGCTGCACGGATTGTCTTATTCGGTGCACCGTTTGATTCCACCACCAGTTTCCGCCCCGGTGCGCGCTTCGGCTCAGCCGCGATCCGCCACGAAAGCTTCGGGCTGGAAACGTACAGCCCGTATCAGGATAAAGATCTGGAAGATATCTCCGTATTTGACTGCGGCGATTTAGAGCTTTGTTTCGGTTCTGCCGAATCGGCACTGGCTGACATTGAAAAAACGGCGGCACAGATTGTAAACGATAATAAACTGCCGCTTCTAATCGGCGGCGAACATCTGGTGACACTGGCAAATGTGCGTGCCGTCCTTGCCAAATACCCCGGTCTGCATATTATTCACTTTGATGCCCATGCTGATTTGCGTGATGACTACCTTGGCGCTAAATTAAGCCATGCCTGCGTCATGCGCCGCTGTTTTGACCTTGTAGGGGACGGACGGATTCACCAGTTTTGTATCCGGAGCGGTGAACGGTCAGAATTTGCATTTGCAAAAGAACATACAGATATGCACCCGTTTGATTTTGACGGACTGGAAGCGCTGACCGCCCAGCTGAAAAAGGATAATACACCGGTTTATCTGACCGTGGATTTAGACTGTCTGGACCCGTCCGTTTTTCCTGGCACGGGTACACCGGAAGCCGGAGGGGTAACCTTCCCGCAGCTTCTTACTTCCCTGCTGCTCGTCAGCCGGACAAATGTCGTAGGCGCGGACATCAATGAACTTGCGCCGATGCTGGATACAAGCGGTGCTTCTACCGCCTGCGCATGTAAGGTGCTGCGCGAAATGCTGCTGGCGCTGTATTAAACGCGAAAATCCTTATATCAAAGATTTTCGCTTCACAACAAGTTGTAATAGAAAAGAGGATTCGTATGAGTAGAGTTTTAATTATCGGCTGCGGCGGCGTTGCCAATGTAGCTATCAGAAAATGTTGTCAGGCAAGTGATATTTTTACGGAAATCTGTATTGCAAGCCGTACCAAATCAAAATGTGATGCTTTAGCTGAAAGCCTTAAAGACAAAACCGCAACAAAAATCACAACTGCACAGGTTGATGCAGACAGTGTGGACGAACTGATTTCATTAATCAAAGCCTATCAGCCGGAGCTGGTTATGAATATCGCCCTGCCGTATCAGGATTTAACAATTATGGATGCCTGCCTTACCTGCGGTGTTAATTACATGGATACCGCCAACTATGAACCGGAAGATACCGATGACCCAAAGTGGCGCGCCATTTATGAAAAACGCTGTAAGGAAGCCGGATTTTCCGCTTACTTTGACTACAGCTGGCAGTGGGCTTACCGCGAAAAATTTGAAAAAGCGGGACTGACGGCACTCCTTGGCTGCGGCTTTGACCCGGGTGTGACACAGGCTTACTGCGCCTATGCCAAAAAGCATGAATTTGACACAATTGATACCATTGATATTCTGGACTGCAACGGCGGCGACCACGGCTATGCCTTTGCCACGAACTTCAACCCGGAAGTCAACCTGCGTGAGGTTTCCGCTCCGGGCAGTTATATTGAAAACGGCAAATGGGTTGAAATTCCTGCGATGAGCATTAAGCGTGAATATAACTTTGACAGTGTCGGTGAAAAGGATATGTATCTGTTACACCACGAGGAACTGGAATCTCTCGCCGTCAATATTCCGGAAGTCAAAAGAATCCGCTTCTTTATGACATTTGGACAAAGCTACCTGACCCATATGAAATGCCTTGAAAATGTGGGTATGCTTTCAACCACTCCGGTCAATTTTGAAGGGCATGAAATCGTGCCGATTAAATTTTTAAAGGAACTGCTGCCGGACCCTGCAAGCCTTGGCCCACGTACACACGGAAAAACCAATATCGGCTGCATTTTCACCGGAAAGAAAGACGGCAAAGACAAAACCTACTATATTTATAATGTGTGCGACCATCAGGAATGTTACAAAGAAGTGGAAAGTCAGGCAATCAGCTTTACGACCGGTGTACCAGCCATGTGCGGCGCGTTAATGCTTCTGACAAAGAAATGGGATAAGCCGGGTGTCTACACCGTGGAAGAATTTGACCCGGATCCGTTCCTTGATGCACTCGACAAATACGGTCTGCCTCGCCGTGAAAACCACAACCCGGTACTGGTGGACTAGTGAGCCAAAAATCAACGCATATAACAGACCTTTTCGGCACATTACCGACACCGTCCTATATCATTGATGAGAATGTCCTGCTGCATAACGGAGAAATTCTTGCCTCCGTTGCCGCACACACAGGCTGTAAAATTCTGCTTGCACAAAAAGCATTCTCCAATTATGATTTTTACCCGCTGCTTTCCGGATACCTGTCGGGTACGGAAGCCAGCGGACTTTACGAGGCAAGGCTCGGTGCGGAAGAAATGCCGGATAAAGAAGTTCACGTATTCTGCGGAGCTTACCGCGATGATGAATTTGAGGAGCTTTTAACTTACGCGGACCATATTGTCTTTAACTCGCCGCATCAGTTTAAAAAATTTGCACAAAAAGCAAAAGCGGCAGGCAAAAGCATCGGCCTGCGCATTAATCCTGAATGTTCCACACAGGACGGACATGCGATCTATGACCCGTGTGCGCCCGGCAGCCGCCTTGGTACAACGCGCGCCGTATGGAACCGTGAAATGACAGGTGAATGGATTTCCCTGCTTGACGGTCTGCATTTTCATACGCTGTGTGAACAGGATTCCGATGATTTGGAAACAACACTCGCCGCCGTGGAACGCAGCTTCGGTGATATTCTGCCGCAGATGAAATGGCTGAATATGGGTGGCGGACACCACATCACCCGCAACGATTATGACATTACACGGCTTGAAAAATGTATCACCTATGCACAGGATCAATGGAATCTGTGTGTGTACCTTGAGCCAGGTGAAGCCGTTGCCTTAAATGCCGGGTATCTCATTACCCGCGTTTTAGACATTGTTGAAAACAATGGGATACACATTGCCATTCTGGATACCAGTGCCGCCTGCCATATGCCAGATGTGATTGAAATGCCGTATATGCCGCCACTTTATGGTGCCAAAGCGGTGACAGATAAACCTGCCACAAACGCAGATTCAACGCATCCTGATTTTGTATACCGGTTAGCCGGGCCTACCTGTCTTGCCGGAGATGTGATTGGCGATTATACGTTTGCCGCGCCTTTACATGAGGGCAGTCTGCTGGTGTTTCAGGATATGGCAATTTATTCTACCTGCAAAAATAATACATTTAACGGTATGCCGCTCCCGGATATTTACAAAATGCAGACAGACGGCGCTTTTGTAAAACTCACCGATTTTGGCTATTCGGATTTTAAAATGCGCCTTGGAAAATACCGGTAATATGCTTCCGGCATTGTTCCGTAAAAGGCGGTACCGCAAGGATATTTTTATCCTTACGGTACCGCCTTTTTTACGCAAGTCTTTTTTATGGCTTTTACCGGCTGTCTAAAAAGAACGCTTCATTTATTTTTTGTAACCAAATTCAGGAATGTTATTCCATCTATTACGGAAATAATGTGCTACCATCTTAGGTTTTCTGTCTCTTGTGAATAAGCCCTTCTTATTCCCCTGGACTCTTAATAAACTCTGGCTTGTAGCAAAGTCTGCAAAGTTCCATGCCTGCTCACCTACTACATAATCAAATTCATCAAATACCCTGTTATTCATCTCGTAATACTCAACCTGATATTCCTCTGTATACATAACAGATGTCGTATCATGAAGTCCGCTGACTGTATCTGCACCATATTCCGTAAACATAACCGGCTTACCAAGCTTCCCCCAGTCTGTAAGTTCCTTACGAAGTCCTTCTTCAGATACTTCAAGGTCAGGACCGCCAAAATACCAGCCATAATAACGGTTAAGACAGATAACATCACTTAACTTAGCGGAACAGTCATTATCAGCCGTCGTTCCCTGAACACTTACCAGTGTACAAGGACGCTTCTGTGGATCCAGTTCCCTTGCAAGGTCATATAATGGCTTAAAATAATCATATGCTCCCTCATCCGATGAATCCGGTTCATTGGCAATACTCCACATTACAACACAAGCATGATTCTTATCTCTGGATATGAGGTCACGGATAACATCCTTATGATGTTCCTGTGTCTGCACCCCGTGTTCCTTATCAAATGTGCTGATTCTTTCACCGCCGAAGTTTGCACCGCCGCCAAACTTAAGATTAACACCTACTGCCGTTGTTTCATCAATCACTACAATGCCTTCTTCATCGCACTGTCTCATCATTTCTTCACTATATGGATAATGGCTCGTTCTGAAACTGTTCGCATGCTGCCACTTCATAATCGCTATATCCTTGGTATTCATAGGAAGATTTATTCCGCGTCCATTTGGGAATGTGTCCTCATGCTTTCCATATCCCTTGAAATAAAATGGCTTTTCATTAATAAGGAATCTGATTCCATCTACTCTTACGCTTCTTACTCCATAAGGAAGTGTATATACATCTTCCCCTGCCGTTACCTTAATCCGGTAAAGATACGCATTTAACGGCTGCCATAATCCTGTCTCTTATACACATCTGACGCTGCCGACGAAGG
>OLIU01001441.1_pt1 | contig 10055 bp, 6 predicted proteins | sample 1603321 | NCBI WGS metagenome assembly OLIU01 (sample SAMN03922508, study PRJEB24848) | human gut metagenome | isolation source: stool sample | host: Homo sapiens | place: Germany | collected 2011-11 | reverse complement strand
AGCTTTAAAGGCGGGTTCGACTCCCGTCATCCGCTCCACTCAAAACCCTTGGAATCGTTGGAATTTCAAGGGTTTTTCTATTGTCGTAAAAGACCCGTGAAGCCAACTTCGCGTCGCGCAACTGTCGGTTGCGTCGCAAAATTTGGTTGCGAATCGCAATGCAACCGCAAGATGGTGGCGTGGAACGCGACGTTTGTGACAAGCTGCTGATGCTTTGCGACATGTTCGGTGTGACGTTGGATGATTTGGTCATGGGCGACGTGTGCGCGTCGGCGGGCCGTGGAGGTGCGGGACGCGTGGGCTGTGTGGATGCGGGACGCATGGACTTGGCTGCCGATACGGCTGGTGTGGCAGCGTCGGATGGGGTGGTTGACTCTGCTGTTGGTGCGGTTCCGGGGGTAATCGGGTTCGCGGCATCGCAGGTTGCAGGAGTGTCCGATTCTGCAGAATCGGACACTCGTGGAGGGCGATGGGTAGGCTGGAGCCCGTGAACACGAACCAGAAGTCCCCCTCCGATTCCGGCGCAAACCACCCCACCGGCAACTCCTGCAATCCGCTACTCGGCCATGCCACATCACACGCGGCGACACTCATCGGCCTGTTCGCAATCGTCCTGTGGGGCTTCATGGCCGGCCTCGTGCGACTGGTCTCCGAATCGTTCGGCGCCACGCTCGGTTCGGCGCTCATCTACACCGTCGGTGGTGTCATGCTGTTCATTGTGCGCCGTCCGAAACCAATCCGCGAAGCGCCATGCAAGTACCTCATCGCAGGCGGACTCATGTTCATCGCATACGAGGCGTCAATCTCGCTGTCGATCGGCCTGGCCACAACGAACGCGCAATCCGTGGAAGTCAGCCTTGTCAACTACTTGTGGCCGACGCTGCTGGTGCTGATGACCGCAGCGGTATCGCACAAACGTGGTGCGGTCGCCAAAGCGATTCCTGGCGCGGTGATCGCAACCATCGGTGTGGCGATGGCGGTTGGCGGAGAAAGCCTTGATATGCAGGAAGCGGTCCACAATATCGCCAGTAACCCCCTACCGTACGCGCTCGCGTTCGCAGGCGCCTTTATTTGGGCGATTTACGCGACCGTGACGCCATCGATGTCCAGCGGTTACGATGGTACGACGATTTTCTTCTGTTGCGTTGCTGTTGTGCTGTGGATTATCCATTTCGTTTCAGGCGACGGTTTGCCAGCTGTAGCGCCTGGCATCGGCGGCTATATTGCGCTGCTCGCATGTGCCGCGTCGATTGCCGGCGGCTACGCGTGCTGGGGGTATGGCATGCTACATGGCAGTATGGAAACGCTTGCGATCGGTTCGTATGCGACGCCGCTGTTCTCCACTGCTTCCAGCACGCTTCTATTGGGCGTGGCGTTGGGCATGCCATTCTGGATCGGTGTCGCGCTGGTGGTGGTCGGCTCGCTGATCAACGTGTGGTTTGCGCGACGCCGCTGATTGTCCGATTCTGCAGAATCGGACGTCTGAGGTGTAATGCGTCCATCTTGGTTGTCCGTTTCTCCCGAATCGGACAACCTGGGGTGACCGGATGACGCGTGGGTGGCTGATTCGGGGGGATCGGACACTTGTTGGTGCGTGAGGAGGCGACATGTGGGGTAGTGGCGGCGCAGAGGAGCGCCGGGATGGCGCAGCGGTACGTAAGGGAAGTGACTGGGCAGGACAATGCCCTACGCCTCCACGCTAGCTTAGGTTTTTGCCGGCTGGTCGATGGTGACGAATTCGTGGCTTTGGGTTTTCAGGTCGTCGATGATGGCGGGCAGCGCGTTCACGTGTACCAGCCGAAACCGATCTAAACCGGCTCAAACCAGCCCGTTCAAATCCGCCTCGTCACATCACCTTGGTGGACTCCAGATTGCGGCTCACCCAGTTGTTCAACCGGATCACCGGCTTGCGCAACACCAATCCCAGCAGCAGCGAAGGAATCAGGAACAAGGCGAGATACACCATATCAAGCAGGTACTCATTGCCGTACGATCCGGCCATCGCGGCGTGCATGGCATCGATGGCGTGCGGGAACGGTAGGAACGGGTAGAGCATTTGGAAGAACTTCGGCAGCGTCTCGATAGGGAACGTACCGCCCGAACCGGCGACCTGCATCACCAGCAGCACCACGGCCACAGCCTTGCCGATATCGCCGAACGACACGGTCAGCGTATACACGATATTCGAGAACACGAGCGCGGCAAGCCACCCCACGGCAAGGAACTGCAGCGCATGATTCGCCTGCACGCCAAGGAAATACATGTCACCCAGGCAAACCAGTGTGCCCTGCAGCAACGCGAGCAGCGCGAAGATCGCGTACCGTCCGAAATACTCGTGGTCGAGACGCAGTCCCCAACGTGAGGCGTTCCCCGGGCCGGACGGGCCGGCGATGCGCGGCAGCGTGTCGCCCAAGCCCAGCACATGCGCCTTCTCGCGGTCCGAAATTGTCACTTTCAGCATGGCGCACAGGATGATCGCACCCACCCAGATTGACAGGATCGTATAGAACGGCGCCATGGCCGAACCGTAGTTCGCAATCGGGTATACCGAGACGCGATGCAGTGCGACGGGCGCGGAAATCAGTGTGGACAGTGTGGACGCGTTGGCGGTGGCCAGTGCACGTAGTTCGTCCGATTCGCCCGAATCGGCGTCGTTGTCACCGTCGCCACCATCGCTGTTGCCGTCACCGGCGTTTCCGCCCGTCTCCAGCTTCGTGATCAGCTCCTTCACCGTCGCTGCCGACGAGTCGAGTTTCTTCGCGATCGCGCCGAGCGTGGAACGGATGGACGTCACATTCGTCCCCACATCGCCCGTCACATCGTCCAGACCGTCGGCGGTGCCGCTCAGCTGGGTGATCATGCTGTCGGTTTGGGAGATCAGCGTGCTGACTGTGGAGGCGAGCGCGTCGATTTTCGGCTTGACGTTCGTGGCGTAATCGTCGCGCACATTGCTGATCGACTGCTTCGCGGAGGTGATGCGGTTCAGGATCTCCTTGCGGGAGCTTTCCGCGGCTGCGGTATCCTGCGTGACCTGCGTGGAAGCGTCTTTCAGCTGCTGCGCGAGCTTCTGCGAATCGCCTTTGGCGGCTTCCAGCAGCGTGATCTCCCGGTCGATGGCTTCCAGCAGCGCCTGTTTCGCGGAATCACTGTCCGGTAGTTGTTCCACCGATTCGCGCATGTGGTTGAGGCTTGTGATGTACGTGTCGTACAGCGATTCGCCGCTGGAGACTTGTTCGCTCAACGCTGTCAACTGGCTGGCTGCGGTGTCTGAGCCCTTGCCGATCGCGTCGAACGCCTTGTTCACCTTGGCAGCTACTTGGTCGAACGCGCCTGACACCTGGTCGAGCGCGGTGTTCACCGAGGAGGTGACGTTCGCACCTGCAGAAGTGAGTGACGTGGCACCTGATTTGCCTTGCTTCAACGCGTTCTGGGCCTGTTTGCCCGCCTTGGTCGCCGAGGCGAGCAGTTTGCCCGTGGAATCCACGATGTCGTTCGCCGAGCCGAGCAGCTGCGAATACGACGTCACCTGCTGCGATGCGCCGCTCAGCGTATCCGCCGTGGTGGTGAGATTGCCGTTGAGGTTGCGCATGTATTCGGCCATTTGCGGGCTTTGCGAATAGTGTAGGATGCTTGAGGCCAGGTCGAGTCCGACTTGCGCAATCGTTTTGGCGAAGGTTTTGTCGATCGTGTTGACCACGGTTGTCGCGCCCTGATCGGTGATATGCGGGGCGATCGGGTTGATTTTCTCGTTTAGATAGTACTTGAGCTGCGCGTGTTTGATGTCGGGGGAGAACAGCGTCATCATGTCGGCGCTGAAACCTTTCGGAATTACGATCGCCGCATAGTATTCGCCGGATTTCACCCCGTCGATTGCCTTGTCGCTTTTCACGAACTGCCAGTCCAGCTGGTCGTTGGCGTGCAGTGTGCTGATGATGGTTTCGCCCACGTTGACGCGCACCGGTATGAGATCCGACTTGTAACCCTTGTCGTTATTGGCCACGGCGACCTTCAATGCCTTGGTGTTGCCGTAGGGGTCCCAGCTGGCCGCGATGTTGAACCAGGCGTACAGCGCCGGCACCACCACCAGGCCCATCGAGACGATCACGGCGATCACGTTGCGGGTGGCATGGCACATGTCCCGCTTGAAGATGCCCCAGATCATTTTCACTGTTCGTTCCCCTCCTCACGCAGACTCCTGCCAGCATTTCCGTCCGTGTTTCCAGCCGCATACTCAGCCGCATGTTCAGTCGCATGTCCGGCCGAACCACCATGCGCAACCTCATACAGCCTCGTACGTACGGCATGCATCGGCTTGTAATGCATGCCCGGCCGGAACAGCAGGTTCTCGTGCAGGATCGCGCTGCGGAACTCTTCCGCACTCATCGCTTCCTCGCCCAGATAATTCGCATACCGTTCGCGCAGATACTCCACCACGATGAGATACGTGTCGATGGCGATGATCGAAATGATCCAACCGAGCAGCATGGCGAGCTTCATGCGCGTGATGAATAGCAATAGCAGGAACACGAACGGCAGTACCGCCAGCGCGAGGAATCCCCAACGCACCAGGCGCGGGTACAGGCGGAAGAAATGAATCGCCCGTCTGCGGGCGAGTTCGGGGAACTCCTCGGCGATCTGCTGCGCGGTCTCGGTGAGCCGCAACGGTTCCACCGTGCCTTCGTTATGTTCGGTGATCATCAGATCAGTGTCCGCCAGACGGTTGTCGAACAGGCGGTTGAGGTTCAACGCCAGCTTGCGGACCACCAAGCCGATGAACAGCGCCACAGGCAGATACCAGAACAGCGAGAGCATGTCGATCCAATAATGGTTGGCATACATGCCGCCGATCGGCCCGCGCATCGCGTTGATGCCGTAGGTGAACGGTAGGAACGGTTTCAGACGGCGGAAGAATTCCGGCATCATCTCGATGGGGTAGAGGCCTGCCGCGCCCGGAATCTGGATGATCACCAGAATCACGGCGACGGCCTTGCCGATATGCCGGAACGCCACGGCGAGCGCGTAAATGATGTTCACGTAGACGAACGAGGCGAAAATGCCGGCGAGGATGAACAGGAACGGATGCTCGCATTGGATGCCCAGCGCGAGATCGCCGATCGTGGCGATGATCGCCTGCAGGAATCCGACCGTGACGAACAGCAGCCAACGGCCCATATAGCCTTGGCGTGGCGTGTACATGCGGATCTTCTCATCGCGGTCCACTTCAAGCTTGTAGATCGCGACGAGCACGAATCCGCCGACCCACAGCGCAAGATTCGTGTAGAACGGCGTGACCGCGGAACCATAGTTTTTGACCGGGTAGAGGACCTGTTCGTCCAAATGCACCGGCTCGCCCACGAACGAGCCGACCTCGCTCGCGTCAAGTCCGAGCGCTTGGGAAAGCTGCTGGAACATCGCCGAACTGCTCAACGCGGCCACATCGGTGCGCGTGGTGTTGAGCTGTTTGGCGAGATTGGCGAGCTGTGTCTGCGTGCCAGCAATGGTGGTGTTCGTTTGGGTCACGGTGCGCGACAACTGGTCGAGCAGCCCGTTGCCCTGTTCCAGCGTGCTTTGCAGCGTGGTAAGCGTGCCGGACAGCGACCCATTGGCCAGGCTGAGTGTATCGAGCCCGGTGTTGAGATTCGGCATGACCGTGCCGGTGATGGTCGTGTGTGCGCTCGCCATCGACGCCGTGCCGTTCTTCGCCAGCGTGGTGACATCGTCGTTGAACCCGTTCGCGGTGTTCTTCCCCGCGTTGATCGTAGCCGTGGTGTCCTGATCGAAGGCGTCGATGCGCTGCTGCTGGAACGTCAGCTGTTTGCGGGCTTCGGCGAGCTGCGCGGAAAGATCCTTATACGTTTGGCTGTTCGGATCCAGCTGGCTGGCCTGCAACGCCTTCTCCACGCCGTCGAGCACATTGCCGGTGGTGGCGTTGACGTGATGCATGGTGCTGGACACTTGGTCGAGCGCGTCCTGCGTGGTGTTCAGTCCGCTGAGCACGGTGCCGGTGGCATTGCTCACGTTGACCTGCAGGCCGGACAGTTGCGTGCTGCCGTTGTCGAGCGCTCCGACCAGCGTGTTCGAGAATCGTTCGGTTTGTGTGCGCGTCTCGCTCAGCAAGTCGGACGCCTTGCCGACGGTGTCAAGCGAGTTGGTGATTTCCGAGGCGAGCGCGATGTTGGACTGTTTGGCCGAATCGATGGTGGTGAGGGCCTTGTCGAGCGTGGAGCGGGTGTCGCGCAGCTGCTGTTGGACGGTTTCGAGCTGGTTGATGGTGTCGGTCAGATCGTTGACGACGTCGCTTTGCGCGCTTTTCACGCTGCCGGTGGTTTCTCCCGCTGCCTCCTTCACTTCCTTTGCCACGGCGTCGGCCACGCTGGAAACGAAAGTGGTGTTGATCTGCTCGTCGATCGTGGTCGCGCCCGTATCGGTGATTTTCGGCGCGATCGCGTTCAGCTTTTCGTTGATGTAGTACGTGATCGACGGTCGGTCGCCTTTACCGGTGACGGTGCCGATTAGTCTGGAGCTGAAGTCTTCCGGCAGTACGATCGCCGCATAGTATTTGCCGGATTCCACGCCTTCGATGGCTTGCTGCTTGGGAACGAAACGCCAGCCGAGCTGATGGTTCTTCTTAAGCTGGTTGACGGTCTGCTGGCCAGCGTCGAGATGGCCGACCAGCGTGGAGGTTGTGCCCTTGTCCTCGTTCGCCACAGCGACTTGGATGTTGCCCGTGTTCGCGTACGGGTCCCAGTTGGCGAGGATATTGCACCATGCGTACAGTGATGGGATGATGGCCACACCCAGCGTGACGACGAGCGCCACGGGGTTCTTCAGAATGCGTTTCACGTCTCGAAGGAAGATGGCGAAAACCTGGTGCATCAAGCCTCCTCGCGGGTATTGGTCGCAACATCTACGTGCGGCGGCATGCCCGTGCGGGAACACCCGGTTGGGCTCTTCGTCGCGCGATCCGGTGGACATTCTATGACTTCCGATGGAACGATCGCAATGGTTTCGCCATGTTTATTGGTCGGTCCCGCAAGTGTCGGGATATGAGACGAAAACGCTCGGCATATGGCTCTAGTGGGGCGGGCGACCTGGATATGGAGCGGACGGTCGGGAAAACGGAAAGGAAAGATGGCGAATGTTGTCACATGACAAGTGGGATAGGGTTGGGCGATAATGGAGGCATGACTATTGCAACGCCGGAACGTTATGCGCAAATGCTGGACGCCGCACGCCGCGGCGGTTACGCCTATCCCGCGATCAATGTGACCAGCACGCAGACCCTGAACGCCGCACTCCAGGGTTTCGCCGAGGCGGAATCCGATGGCATCATCCAAGTCTCCGTAGGCGGCGCCGCCTACTTCTCCGGGCAACGCGTCAACGACCGCGTCACCGGCTCGCTTGCCTTCGCAGCCTTCGCGCACGAAGTCGCGGCGAAATACCCCAACATCACCATCGCCCTGCACACCGACCACTGCGCCAAACAGTATTTGGACGAATGGGTGCGCCCCCTGCTCGACCATGAAGTCGAACAGGTGAAGCACGGTCAGGAACCGACCTTCCAGTCACACATGTGGGACGGTTCCACAGTGCCGCTGGATGAAAACCTCGACATCGCAGAAGAACTGCTCGACAAATCCCAAGCCGCGCACACCGTGCTGGAAATCGAAATCGGCGCGGTCGGCGGCGAAGAAGACGGGCACAGCGCCGAAATCAATGACAAACTGTATTCCACGCCCGCGCAAGGCATCGCTGTCGCGCAACGACTCGGCCTCGGCGAGCGCGGACGCTACATGGCCGCCTTCACCTTCGGTAACGTGCACGGCGCATACAAACCGGGCGTGGTGAAACTGCGCCCCGAACTGCTCGACGAAATCCAGACCACGGTCGCGCTCGCGATCAAGGCCGGCGAAATGCCCGCCCCCGCGCACTCGCTGGATGTCGCTCCCGGTAAGCCGTTCGCCCTGGTGTTCCACGGCGGTTCCGGCTCCGCGCCGGAGGAGATCGCGCAGGCCGTGAGCTACGGCGTGGTGAAGATGAACATCGACACCGATACGCAGTACGCATTCAGCCGTGCGGTGGCCGGTCACATGTTCTCCAACTATGATTCGGTGCTCAAAATCGACGGTGAGGTGGGCAACAAGAAGCTGTACGATCCGCGATCCTGGGGTCGTGAAGCTGAATCCGCGATGGCCGCGCGTGTGGTCGAAGCATGCAAGCAGCTCGGCAGTGCCGGGCGCGCGCTGAACTAGCCAACGGTCTTTCGAACTGTTTTCGGGCGTTTTCTGGTCTGTTTTTCGGACCGGTTGCAATCCGATTACGGTCGGTCCGGAGCCGTGAGCATCCCTCAGACCCGGTAGAGGGTGAAGAGTAACCTTTGTAAGGCTTTAGGCGCAAGGCTTAAGGCAGAATCGCGTACGCACGGAGGTGCAACAACATGCCTGGAATTGTTTTGATCGGTGCCCAGTGGGGAGACGAGGGCAAAGGCAAGGCAACGGATCTGATCGGCACGAAGGTCGACTACGTCGCCCGCTTCAACGGCGGCAATAACGCTGGCCATACTGTGGTGGTCGGCGACGAATCGTATGCGCTGCATCTGCTGCCGTCCGGCATCATCAGCCCCAACACCACCCCTGTCATCGGCAACGGCGTCGTCGTCGATCCGGAAGTGCTGTTCCAGGAGATCGACGGCCTTGAAAGCCGTGGCGTGGACTGCTCCCGACTGCTGGTGAGTGAAAGCGCGCACATCATCGCCCCGTATCACCGCGTGCTCGACAAGGTGACCGAACGCTTCCTCGGCAAGCACAAGATCGGCACCACCGGCCGTGGCATCGGCCCGGCATACGCCGACAAGATCAACCGCGTGGGCATCCGCGTGCACGACCTGTTCAACGCGGAACACCTGCATGACAAGGTCGAGGCCAGCCTGCATCAGAAGAACCAGATGCTCGTCAAGCTGTACAACCGTCGCCCGATCGACGTGGACGAGACCACTGACGAGCTGCTCAAGCTCGGCGAACGCCTGAAGCCGTACGTGGCCAACACCTCCCTGGTGCTCAACAAGGCGCTCGACGAGGGTAAGACCGTGCTGTTCGAAGGAGGCCAGGCCACCATGCTCGACGTGGACCACGGCACCTACCCGTTCGTGACCTCCTCCAACCCGACCGCCGGCGGCGCCTGCACCGGCACCGGCGTTGGCCCGACCAAGATCACCCGCGTGATCGGCGTCTCCAAGGCGTATGTGACCCGCGTGGGCGAAGGCCCGTTCCCGACCGAACTGTTCGGCGAGGACGGCGAATGGCTGCGCGCCCAAGGCCACGAGTACGGCGTGACCACCGGTCGCCCGCGTCGCTGCGGTTGGTTCGATGCGGTCGTCAACCGTTACGCGGCCCAGGTCAACGGCCTGACCGACATCGTGCTCACCAAGCTCGACGTGCTCACCGGCCTCAAGGAAATCCCGCTGTGCGTGGCGTACGACGTCAACGGCGAGCGTCGCGACGATATGCCGACCGACCAGGCCGAGTTCGCCGCCGCGAAGCCGATTTATGAGTCCATGCCGGGTTGGGACGAGGACATTTCCCAGGTCCATGACTTCAACGATCTGCCGAAGACCTGCCAGGATTACGTCAAGCGTCTTGAGGAACTGTCCGGCTGTCGCATTTCCGTGATCGGCACCGGCCCGCAGCGCGACCACATCATCCAGATCAACTCGCTGATCGACTGACCGTCGGCAACGGCCGTCGGCAACGAGTTTCCCGGCTTGACTGGCAACGACGCGGCACATGATATCCGCCGGCTGATTCCGCGATTCGACCACTTGAAGTGGAAGATGGCGGCTGCCGGCATTCTTGTCGGTCTGATTTCTGGTTTCCTTGTCGTGCTTTATCGTCTCGGCATCGAATACGGCACCGACGCTGCGCGCTGGATCTACGTGCGCATCCGTGAAACCCCGTGGCTAATCGCGCCATGGGCGATCACCGCAATCGCAGCATCGCTCGTAATCGCATGGATGGTCAAAAAAGAGCCGATGGCCGGCGGCAGCGGCATTCCGCAAA
>OLIU01001427.1_pt1 | contig 10119 bp, 6 predicted proteins | sample 1603321 | NCBI WGS metagenome assembly OLIU01 (sample SAMN03922508, study PRJEB24848) | human gut metagenome | isolation source: stool sample | host: Homo sapiens | place: Germany | collected 2011-11 | reverse complement strand
CATCTGTATGGTAACCTTATAAACAAGGCAACAGTGTGTACTCCGCTCCGCGCAGAACAGCTCAACTTAGTTATAACATTAACAAAGTGTAGAATCAATAGTTTTGGCTAAAAAAAACAGTTGGTATAGCATAATGAACAGTTTTTTAGGCTTTACGTGGGGATTGTTTGGTGCTCAAAAAACAAAAAAGTTGAGAAAAAGACTTGATAAAATTTTGACGATGTGCTTTACTAATAGCGTGGGAAGCAACTGCGGAGCAGTGCGGGATGATTCGTTTAAAATTTAACGATAAAACGCACCGCAGCAGTTTCAGGTTGCACCCAAGGCTGGAAAGTGCTATCATGGCAGAACCACATCGCGCTTAGTAATTACAGCGCACAAGGAGGACACTGACCGATGGCAACAGCAGTTTATCCCGGGTCGTTCGATCCGGTCACCAAGGGACACCTTGATATCATCAAACGCGCAGCAAAGATCAACGACCACCTCATTGTGGCGGTGCTGATCAACAGCGCCAAGCATCCGCTGTTCACAGTGGAGGAGCGGGTGGCTATGCTGCAGGAATGCTGCAAGAACATCCCCAACGTGACCGTGGAAAGCTTCGACGGCCTGACCGTGGAGTTCGCAAAAAAGCGTCACGCATCCGTAATGGTGCGGGGACTGCGGGCAGTAACGGACTTTGAAAATGAGATCCAGCTTGCGCAGACCAACCACGCACTGATGCCCGGCATCGAGACCATGTTCCTTGCCACCAGCATCAAATGGAGTTATCTTTCCTCCACCATCGTAAAGGAAGCAGCGTACTACGGCAGTGACATCAGCAAGTTCGTCACACCCAATGTGGAAAAGGCCGTCAACGAAAAATACGCACAGCTTCGGGAGAGGGAAGAAATCTGATACCGCAAAAATGCCGCAGGGCGTTTTGATAAATGGGTAACCGATAAGTAACACACATACACAATTCAGGAGGCTATTCACATGAAAAAGATCGTTATCGCATCTGCATGCCGCACCGCTATCGGCAAGTTCGGTGGCACTCTGGCCAACGTTCCCGCTACTGAGCTGGGCTCCATCGTCATCAAGGAGGCTCTGAACCGTGCAAACGTCAAGCCCGAGCAGGTCGATCATGTTTACATGGGCTGCGTCATTCAGGCTGGTCTGGGCCAGAACGTCGCTCGTCAGGCTTCCCTGAAGGCTGGCCTGCCCGTCGAGACTCCTGCTGTCACCGTCAACGTGGTCTGCGGCTCCGGCCTGAACTGCGTGAACATGGCTGCTCAGATGATCGAGGCCGGCGATGCTGACATCGTGGTCGCAGGCGGCATGGAGAACATGGACATGGCTCCCTTCGCAATGATGAAGGGCCGCTACGGCTACCGCATGGGCGCTCCCATGGGCAAGAGCGAGATCGTGGATACCATGGTCAACGATGCACTGTGGGATGCCTGCGGCTTCAACAAGCACATGGGCATGACCGCTGAGAATGTCTGCACCAACGAGACCTACCAGAAGAAGTACGGCTACAGCCCCATCACCCGCGAGATGCTGGATGATTTCGCTTACCACAGCCAGCTGAAGGCTGACAAGGCCATCAAGGACGGTGCTTTCAAGGATGAGATCGTTCCTGTTGTCATCAAGGGCAAGAAGGGCGACACCGTGTTCGATACCGATGAAGGCCCCCGTCTGACCCCGGTCGAGAAGCTGGCAACCCTGAAGCCCGCTTTCACCAAGGACGGCATCGTGACCGCAGGCAACTCTTCCGCCATCAACGACGGCGCTGCTGCTCTGGTCATTATGAGCGAGGAAAAGGCCAAGGAGCTGGGCGTTGAGCCTCTGGCAACCTGGGTCGCTGGCGCTCTGGCCGGTGTTGAGCCTGAGGTCATGGGTCTGGGCCCCATCGCAGCAACCAAGAAGGTCATGGCAAAGACTGGCCTGACTGTTGCTGATATGGATCTGATCGAGGCCAACGAGGCATTTGCTGCACAGTCTGTGGCTGTCAGCCAGGCTCTGAACTTCGATATGAGCAAGGTGAACGTCAACGGCGGCGCCATCTCCATCGGCCACCCCGTGGGGGCCTCCGGTGCCCGCATCATCGTCACTCTGCTCCACGAGATGCAGAAGCGGCCCGAGGCCAAGCGCGGCCTGGCCACCCTGTGCATCGGCGGCGGCATGGGTGTCGCCACCATCTTTGAGAAGTGCTGAGCCGGACACCGGCGTCCCCGGGGGCTGACCTCCCGGGGCCCGGTCCGGCAGGCGGGGGCGGCGGGCTTGTGCCCGCCGCCCTTTTCCCGGAATTTTCGACCGAATGGGCCGGCAGGGGAGGGGGAGAGGTATGAAACGCTGGTCCGTCTTAGTGACGGCTGTACTGAGTTTTTCCATACTGGCCGGCTGTGCCGGCGGGGGAGAGGGGACCTATCTCTTTGACCGCCTCGCCCCCGCATCCGGCGGAATGCCCGGAGAGCCAGAGCCCCGCAGTCTGATCCTGACCCACTCCTCGCCTGCGGGCAGCCTCACCGATCAGGCTGCCCAGCTCCTGAAGGAGAAGGTGGAGGAGGCCTCCGAGGGCCAGCTCCAGATCCAGATCTACCCTGAAGACTCCTTGGGCAATTTGGACGACGGGCGGTGGTACTTTGAGAACGGGGCGGTGGACATGCGCATCGGGGCCGGCCCCAGCGATGTCTCCTCCATCGCCACCTGGCTCCCCACTCTCACCGGCTGCACTCCCGATGAGGTGAGCCAGGCTCTGCGCCCAGGTCAGCCCCTGTGGGATCTGATCTGCCAGCAGGCGGGGGACACCCTCGTCCTGGGGGTGCTGCCATCCTCCAGCCGGGTGCTCACCTCCAGCCGGCCAGTGGAGGACCTGAGCCAGCTGGACGGCCTGATGGTCCGCGTCATCCCCTCTTCCTCCCTGGACCGGCGGTTTTGGGAGGCTCTGGGGGCGCAGACGGTAGAGATCCCCATCCAGGACCTCTACCTGGCCCTCCAGCAGGGGCTGGCAGATGCCCAGGAGAACCCCATCTATTTGGTGCGCAGCTACAACTTCCACCAGCAGCAGAAATACCTGATCCCCATCAACTTTAAGGTATATCTGGAGACCATTTATCTCAATCTGGAGGTGTGCCGCAGCCTGACGGAGGAGCAGCAGGCCCTGCTCCGGCAGGCCGCGGAGGATACCTGCCGGGAGATGGTGGAGGTAACTGCCCGCTATCTGGAGGAGTGCCAGGATATCTTTCAGCGGGAGGGCATGGAGGTCCGCCCTGTGTCAGAGGAGGAGCGGGCCCGCGCCTGGGAGAAGGTCTGCCCGCTGGTGGAGGAATATCTGCTGTCCCTGTATGGCGCTGATGTCTATCAGCAGGTGCTGGACGCCCTTTCCGCCGCCCCGGAGCAGGGAAGCTGAGGGTGTCCGCATGTACGATCTCCTTCTTTTAGTTGCGGATAATGGTGTCGTCCTGCATATACTGTACGCTGCCGTCCTCGCCTCTGGAGTAGTGGCAGAGGAAGTCATACCAGAAGAGCCGGGACTCGGAGGGGGTGGTGGTGTGGGGCTTGTCCTCGATCACGGCGAAGCGGACCATGGGCACGCCGTCCCCGTCGCACCAGATCTGGTTATGGTATCCGCTGGTCTGATACATCAGGGGGGCGTTCAGGTCCTCACAGCCGTTCCGCTCCAGCCAGTACATCATGGTAGAGGTCAGGCTGGGGCTCTGGTAGGCGCCGGCATCCTTGGTGCCCACCAGCTGGATCACGGGGACCCGGTTGGTGCTGGCCATAGGGTGGAGGGTGGCCACATCCTCAGTCACCTGCTGGTCCACATTCCGATAGCGGCCGGCACTGATGGCCACGGCGGCCACCACATCGGACATCTCACCGGCGATCATGGCGCTGGAGTTGCCTCCGTTGGAATGCCCGGTGGCATAGATCCGGCTCTCGTCGATGGAATAGCGCTCCGACACATCCTGGATCAGCTGCCGCCAGAAGGAGATGTCGTCAGGCCGGGTGGGGTCCCAGCAGTCGTTGTGGATGGGCCGGGCCATGCCGTTGTTCTCCGCATAGGGGTATGCTGTGGGGAACACCACGATGAAGCCCGCCTCCTCGGCCACCTTGAACCACTCAGAATAGGGGGCGTAGGCCTCGGCGCACTGTCCTGCGCCGTGGAGGGCCATCACCAGCGGCACCGCCTGGCTGGGGTCATCCTTGACGGACTGGGGCACATACTCCAGCCAGTAACGGGAGTAACCGTCGATGGTCCGCTCCTCCTTGGTAAAGCCCAGCGCCTCAAAGTCAATGGCGGGGCGCAGGTCGTTTCCGGCCAGGGAGCGGTAGCGCTGGGCCTTGCACAGGAAGGTCTCCCACAGGGTCCTGCTCAGCTCCGGGTCGGTGTAACTCACCTCTGCCTGGGTGAGCTGTACCTTCCCCAGGGGATAGGCATTGATAAAGGTGTCATGGGAAAGCATGTTCTGCTGATACACCGTGGTCTCCAGGGGAACGTCCTGGTTGATATAGGCCGTCTCAGTGCAGTCGTTGGCTCCCTTCCAGTAATCGGCCACGGCCTGGACCCCGTCGGTTATCTCCTTCTCGATCAGCCACACCGGCACATTGACCTCATTCACGGTCTTTTCCGGGTCCACGGCGGGGGTCTGGCCCATCTGGGTCAGATAAGCCTCGTCGATGGCTCCGCCGTCCAGCACTGCCAGCCCGGAGCAGTTGTCCGGATTGGCCATGACCCACTGCTCCAGCAGGCGGCCTCCGTCGGCGTAGCCCACAAAGTAGTAGTTTCCGGTGTATGGGCTGTAATGGATCGTCTTGCTCCCCAGGGCAAAGGCGGCGCTCAGATAGTCCAGCTCCTCCTCGCCCCCCCACTGGCTGTCGGCAGGGGTCAGGGCGTGGAGCAGGAATTTATACTGGTCGGCCACCGCGGTCCAGCCGCTGCTCACCAGGAACTCCTCCGCCTTCTCCCCGGAGGGCAGGGCCACGAACACGCTGGAGGCGCAGTGCCCCGTCTCCTCCGGAATATAGGTGTAGAGCTTCCGGCCCTGAGAGAGCCCGTCCGCCTCCACCGCCTCCTGGAACAGGCCGGTGTAGGGGTGATAGTAGATCTGGTCCGGTGTCTCCTGCACCATCTTCTGGAACAGCGCCGTAAACTCCTCTGTGGTGGAACAGGGGAAGTCCTGAACGGTCAGGGGCTCCACCTGAACGGCCGCAGGGGCAGACTGTGCCCCGCTCCCGGAGCTGGATGCCGAAGAGACGCTGGAGCCTGCCCCTCCGGGCGCACCGCAGGATGTGAGCATGGCCAGAGACAGTGCCGCCGCAGCCAGCGGCAGGCGGATAGACTTGCTGCGCATGATGTGATCCTCCTTTTGCAGATTCCCGCACCGGGAGCTGTTCTGTATTTTGCTCCCATTCTGTGCTGTTTTCAGCTTAACAGGGGGCGGAATACCTGTCCATCTTCTGATTTCTCTGCTGTCTACACCGGTTTCAAAATTCAAAAAAATGAATCCCATCCAAAAAGCTGAGTACCCGAATCGTAGCTCCCGTCTATATCATGATCACAGGAGGGCCAGAGCTCGTGACGAGCTCCGGCCCTCCTGCCGCTCTGGTCCATCTCACAACTGCGGGGCGCGCCCCGCTCCTCCTCAGGCGGGGAGCTCCAGCTCCATTCCCGCCTGAATGCGGTCCGGGTCCTGGATCTGGTCCCGGTTGGCGTCATAGATCTCCACCCACCGCAGGCCGCCGCCCAGCTCCTGCCAGGCGATGGTCCACAGGCAGTCCCCGGGCTGAACCACATAGATCCGCGCCCCGGCCGCGGGCTCTTCCGGCTCCGCAGGTGCCCCGCCGGTCTCCTCCGCCGTCTCCGCGATCTGGATGCGGCCCTGTCCCCCAGGAGCGGAGTAGGCGCTCAGGTCCCCCTCCAGGATCTGGCCCAGGTAACGGATCAGTGCCTGATTGTCCAGCACCGTCTCATCCTTCAGCAGGGTGCAGCCCTGAAACATGGTGTAGCCGTCCCCGCCGCTTTTGAGCATATAGTTGTGGGAGGCCAGGGTATAGACCCGGTCCAGCTCCAGCGGCTGCCCTCCCACCTTCACACCGGTCACCCGGCGGGGGCCGTCCACAGACTGGAAGGCCCCGTTCTCGTCCACCACTACGGAGGAGGGGACAGCGGCGTCAATGGTATAGGTCAGGCCGGACACCTGGAGGAAACCTCCGCTGGTCTGGGGATACTTCCGTGCCCCCATCTCCAAGGCGTCCAGGATCTGCTGTCCGGTGGCCTCCACCAGGCACAGGGCGTTGCCATAGGGGTGCAGGTCCAGGATGTCCCCATAAGTGACCTCCCCCGGCGCCAGCTCCGCCCGGATGCCGCCGCCGTTGACAAAGGCGATATCCGCCCCCATCACCGCCCGGTAGGCGTCGGCGCAGAAGTCCCCCAGGTTGGTCTCCCGGCTCCGGACCCAGTATTCCCCGGTGGCCGGGTCGGTGGTGACCAGGGCCACGTCCGTGCTGCCCACCACTTGGCTCAGCTGCTCCTCATACTGGGCTTGGACAGCGGCGATCTCCTCCTCCATCTCCGGGTCCCTGCCGGCATAGCCGGCCACCAGCTCCGCCTGGATCTCCCCGGTGACGGGGTCCAAGATCACCTGGCCGATGGCGGTCAGGCCGGTGCCCGTCTGGGCCAGCACCACGTCCTTCCCCTCCCGGTTGGGCAGTGTCCGCTCATACTGCTCATGGGAGTGGCCGTCTAGGAACACGTCGATGCCGGTGGTGTGGGCAATGACAGCCTGGGAGGACCACTGGGCAGAGATGCCCTCATTACCCAGATGGCCCACCGCCACCACATAGTCCGCGCCCTCGGCCCGGGCCTGGTCCACTGCGGCCTGGACGCAGTCATACAGCTCCTGTCCGTCTCCTCCCTGCCGGAAGCCGTACACCGCCTCCCCGGCCTCGTCCCGGAAGTAAGTGGGGTCGGTCTTGGTCAGGCTCTCCGGGGTACAGATCCCCACATAGCCTACGGTGGTGTCCCCGTAGTCCAGGAGAGCATAGGGCTGGAACACCGGTTCGCCCGCCGCCAGGCCGGTGAAGTTGCAGCTGAGATAGGGGAACTCCGCCCCGGCCGCCAGCTCCATCAGCCGGTCCACCCCATAGTCGAACTCGTGGTTGCCCGGCACCGCCAGGTCATAGCCCGCCGCGTTCATCAGGGAGATGATGTACTCCCCCTGGGAGAGGGTGCCCACCGCCTGGCCCTGGATGGCATCTCCCGCGTCCACCAGGGTCACCCGGTCCGCCCCGTACTGCTCCTCCAGCGCCCCGGCATAGGCCGCCAGGCCGGCATAGCCGATGGCGTCGTCCAGGGCACAGTGGACGTCGTTGGTGTGGAGAATCACGATCTTCTCTCCCGCCTCCGCCGCCTGGGAGGCGGGTGCCAGGGAGACCGTCAGCAGCAGCGCCGCTGTCAGCGCCGCCCATCTGTCCACCTTTTTCATGTATCATCATCCTTTCCGTTTTCATATTTTCCGCCCTGACAGCGCTCCCGATACCTGCCCGGCGTCTCGCCCACCAGACTCTTGAAGGTCCGGATGAAGCTGTTGGAGGAGTTGAATCCCGTCTGGTAGCCGATCTCCGTCACACTGGCGTCGGTGGACTCCAGCAGCAGGCGGGCCTGCTCCACCCGGTACTGCCGCAGGTAGTGGGAGAAGCCCGGCGGCTGGTATTTGCTGAACAGGCTGGACAGATAGGACACACTCAGCCCCACGTGGCCGCTCACCTCGTTGAGGGACAGCCCGCTGTCCGAGAAGTGGGCGGCGATGTAGTCCCGGGCCCGGTCCATATAGCCACGCTGGCTGTTGTGTCCCCACTCGTCCAGCTCAGCCAGCAGCCGCTCCTGCTCCTGCCAGAAGTCGGGGGAGTCCGCAGCGCAGGCGGCGGAGTATCGCTCCCCCAGTTCCCGCTGGACCTTCAGCACCTGGGTCAGCACGCAGCCCCGCAGCATAGAGCGCATCTGCACCGGGGACTGAGCGCGTCCTACTGCCTGACGCAGGTCCGCCAGCTGGGCCCTGGCCCCCTCCAGCTCTCCGCTCAGCGCCTTCTGGAGCATCTCCCGCACCTGGGCATCATATACGCCCGCACCTACCGGACCGGGGCCGGGCTGCCCGGCCTCCCCGCAGCAATATTTCCGGTAATTCAGGTCCTGTCTGGCCTCCTGCCAGGCGGCGGAGAGCTCCAGCAGGCTCCCTCTGGCCTGGCTGGCCCCCACCGCGGCAGAGAATGGGAAGTCCCGGGTCTCCCGCTCCAGCGCCTGCCGGCAGTCCTCCAGGGGGATGGCGAATCCGCCTGGGACCGGTGGGGAAGCGCACAGCACCGCCGACAGCCCTCCGCCCGGGGCGGGCTGGATCTGGGCAAGGCAGCGCCCCTCCCAAAACCGCTTCAGGCTTCTCCACAGGCTCCGGGTGTAGATCTCCCCCTCCACCGCCGAGGCGCTCCTCTCCGGCACCGCCTCCACCGCCAGCACCAGGTAAGTCCCCTCCAGGGGAAAGGGGCTCTCCAGAGCAGCCAGCATCCTGGACACCTCCTCCGGCTCCGTCTGGCCCCCCTCCAGCAGGGACTGGAAGAACCGCTGGGCCAGCGCCGGGCGCACATCGGAGAGCAGTCCGGTCAGCCGCTGGTTCTCCCGCTGTCCCCGGGCCAGGGCGGCGCTGATGAGCCCGGCCTCGTCCTGGCCCGCCTCCGTCTCCTGCCCTGTGAGCATGGATTCCACGATCCGCTGGATTGGCCGGTAGATCACCTGGAGGATCACCAGGGACAGGATCAGGATCAGCAGGAGCAGCACCGCCGCCGCAGGGAGGAAGGCGGTGAGGATCTCCTGGGGAGAGGGCAGCCAGTCCCCGCTGTTCCAATAGGTCAGGCAGTACCACCCGGCCGTCTGGGACCTGGCCACACAAACTACAGTGTCTCTCTGTCCGCTCAAAGCGTACACGCCTTCCCGGGGAGATTCCCCGGTCACCATCAGCTCCTCCCGCTCCGGGTAGGTCATCCGGTTGGGAAAGACGGGCTCTCCCGCCCCGTCATAGACGTACACCGGGTCTCCGGACAGGCCGCTCCAGCCCTCCTGGAACTGTTCAAACAGGTCTCTGGCGCTGAGCTGGACGATGAGCAGCCCCAGCTTTTTGGGCTGTGGGAAGGCGACCAGCAGATATATCTTTCCGTCCTCACACCACAGGGAGGGGGACCCGCTCTCCGCCGCCGCGGACCACCGTTCCAGCTGCCCAGGCCGCTCCGGGTCTCCCGCCTCCAGCAGCAGCTGCCGGTCTGTGAGGATCTGCCCACTTTGATAGAGGTAAAGCCAGCACCGCTCGATCAGCTCGTTCCCCTCCCGCAGCCCCTGGATCTGGGCGGCTACCCCCGAGGTCCTGGAGAAATCCGGCTTTTCCGGTGCCACCAGCAGGCTGGAGACGTCATCATCCTTCCAGAAGGTCTGGATCTGAAGCTCCAGGGCCTGGATGGTCCGGTCCAGGGAGGTGCTGGTCCGCTGGAGCATGGACATGGTGCCCTCCATCCCCTGCTCCCGGTAGCGGGACACCATCTCTCCCCGGACAAAGAGGTAGGAGCCCCCCACCGTGAGCAGGGAGAAGGCCAGCAGGATGAGGACGGTCCTCCCCAGCAGCTTCTGGGTGCGCAGCCGGCCTACCAGCGAGATGCGATTCATATCCCTTCCCTCTCTTTTTCCACTGTTTTTTATCACGCCAGCAGGTCCCAGACCAGCCGGACGACCAACAGGGTGAGCACCACGAAGAACATGGGGCGGATCACCTTTGCGCCGCCCTTCAGGGCCAGCCCGGCCCCCACATAGCCCCCCACGATGCCGAACAGGGCGGCGGGGATGCCCACCGCCCACAGCACCTTCCCCCCCAGGGCGAAGGTCACCAGGCTGGCCAGGTTGGAGGTGGCGTTGGCCACCTTGGTATTGCCCGCAGCGGTAAGCAGGTCGAACCGGCACAGGCCGGTAAAGGCCAGGGTGAGAAAGGTCCCAGCCCCCGGACCAAAAAATCCATCGTAGCACCCGATCACCAGCCCGATGGCCAGAGAGAGAGGCACCAGCTTCCCCACTCCCAGCTCCCCGGACCGGTCCTCCGT
>OLIU01001415.1_pt1 | contig 10158 bp, 10 predicted proteins | sample 1603321 | NCBI WGS metagenome assembly OLIU01 (sample SAMN03922508, study PRJEB24848) | human gut metagenome | isolation source: stool sample | host: Homo sapiens | place: Germany | collected 2011-11 | reverse complement strand
TTATAGGGCGGTTTCCCGTAGGCTGCGGGGCGGGCATGCTCGGCCCCTACTGCGTCGCGTTACTTCGACGTGACCTCGCACTGGACGGTATAGCTGCCGGTGGCAAAAATACGGCTGGACGACGGGATCTGGATGCTGACGGCAATCGTCTGCTGGCCGACGGTCAGGTTCAGGCTCTGGCAGTCGATCTGCGCGACGATGCTGTCGGCGGACAGCTTCTCGATTTCATCCGCCGGACCGTAGAGCGTCACACCGCTGACGATGCTGGACAAGATCTGCAGCTCGTAGTTGCTGGGCACGTTGATGGCGCGGATGTTCGAGACGTTCAGCTTTGTCGAGGTCATCTCCGACGTGTCAAAGTCCAGCGTGACGTTCGTGACGCCGTCCAGCGAGACGATGCCCGCGGGCAGCTCGATAAGGCGCTGGTAATCGCGGCCCGGCTCAAACTCACGGGCCAGGTCAAAGTCCGTCACGGTCAGGGCCTCCAAGGCGCTGATCGTGCGGGCAGGACCGGCCACGCACAGGGTCTGCTGGCTCAGCGAATAGTGCAGGCTCTCGACGTCGAAGCCGTTCGGCGCGCCGATGAAGTCCACCTCCAACGGCAGCTCCCGCACCTGATAGACCGTCAGCGTGACGTTGGCGGAGTCGCTGTCCATCGAGATATACTGCGGCGTGAAGGCGTTGCCCTCCTCGTCGCGCAGCTCCAGCGTAGCAGGCACCGTCGTGGTGTCGGCCAGCTCGCCGTCCATCTGGACCGGGGCGACGATGTTGGACACCTGATCCAGCTCGCTCGTCGGGCCGCGCAGCGTAATCTCGGCGGGCACGGCGGTGGTCTTGTTCAGCATATAGCCGCTGGAGATCGTCACCGCGGAGGCGTCCACCGTGACGGGAACGGTCTTTTCGCTGACCTCGTCAAAGACGACGTCGATGGTGCTCGGGCTTTCCACCGTACACTCAATGTCGCCGGGAAAGTCTGTTGTGTTCGTCACACGGGCCTGCAGGCGCAGCGTGACCTTGCCCGCACCGCTGACACCGGCGTAGCTTGGGTAGACCATGATGTCGGCGCTGCGAATGTTGCCGATGATCGTGCTGTTGCCCTCGACCTTTACGGTCACGCCCTCAATGTCGGGCTTTTCCACAATGTCCAGACCTTGGGCCGTGTAGGTAGACGCGCCGCTCGTGTAGTTGATCGGCACGCCGGTCACTGTCGTGGAGCCCTGGGGGTCGATGTAGACCGTAACGATGATCCACATGGCAAAGCCCATGATGATTGCCAGAACGGCGGAAAACACCGGGTTATTCCAGATCGTGCGCGGGCCCTTGGGCGCGGCGCCGTTCAGCCCCGGCGCGAGAGGGTTATTCGGGTTTGCCATGGTTCAGTGCGCCTCCCTTGCGCAGCAGCTTTTGCAGCGGCGAGATATCGGCCTCCTCGTCCTCGGCGGGGGGAACGATCTCCTCCTGCAGAAGGTTGAAGAGGTTCTGGCGGTCCAGGCGGCGGATGAGCACGCCGTTCTTCGCCATCGAGATGATGCCGGTCTCCTCACTGACGATGACGACGATGGCGTCGGAGTTCTCGCTCATGCCGAGGCCCGCGCGGTGGCGGGTGCCCATGTCCTTGCCCATCTCGAGGTTGTTGGACAGCGGCAGCACGCAGCCCGCCGCCACAATGACGCCGTCGCGGATGACGACAGCGCCGTCGTGCAGGGGCGTGCCTTCATAGAAGATCGTGCCGAGCATTTCAGGGATGACATCGGCGTGCATCGGCGTACCGGTGCGGATGATCTCATCCAGATTATTGTTGCGCTCCAGCACCATCAGCGCGCCGGTGCGCGTGTCGGACAGCTGCTCCGCCGCGTCGCAGATGGCCACAACGGCGCTCTGCCACGCGCCGCGCAGCGACGGGTCACTGCGGCGGTTCCCGACCAGAAGGTTGGCCCACATTGTGGACTGACCCATGCGCTCGAGCGTGCGGCGCAGCTCCGGCTGGAAGATGACGACGGCGGCCATAAAGCCGATGGTGATGACGTTGTTGAGCACCCAGGTGACGGTTTTCAGGTTGAGCATGACGGCCAGACCGTAGAAAACCAGAATCAGGATGATGCCCTTGACCAGCTGGCCCGCGCGGGATTTGCGCGCGAATTGCAGCAGCTGGTAAAAGACAAAGGAGATAATAAGGATGTCCAGCGTATCGGACAGCGGGTCAAATGTACGCAGGCTGCTTAAAACGGCATTGAACATCTGGTTGGGCAGCATGGGCACCGCAGCCCCCTTTCTGGGTCAAAATAGGCATTAGAACAGGTGTAGAGGCCGGGTATGCCCCGCCCCTGCCGGGAGACTGACAAAATCACTCGATCAGCGCCACCGCATGGGCGGCAATGCCGAGGCCCTCGCCGGTGAAGCCGAGGTGCTCCTCCGTCGTGGCCTTGACGCTGACGGCGTCCACGGGCAGACCGAAGGCGTCGGCAATGTTCCGGCGCATGGCCGGGATATGCGGGGCCAGCTTCGGGCGCTGGCAGAGAATCGTGGCGTCGATGTTGCCGACCTTATAGCCGTGCTCGGCGATGATGCGGGCGACCTCGCGGGTCAGGGCCAGCGAGTCCGCGCCCTTGTAGGCGGGGTCGTTATCCGGGAAGTGCTGGCCGATGTCGCCCAGCGCCGCCGCGCCCAGTACAGCGTCCATTACGGCGTGCAGCAGCACATCCGCGTCGGAGTGGCCGAGCAGGCCCTTCTCATACGGGATCTCCACGCCGCCCATAATGAGCTTGCGATCCTCCACTAAGCGGTGAACGTCGTATCCGTGACCAATGCGCATGGTTTTCTCCTTTTGCAGATCTTCTTTTGTAGTGATTTTATAGTTGGCGTAATCGCCCTCGGTCAGCCTGACGGGCAGACCGGCCAGCTCAAACAGGCTGCAATCATCGGTGACAAGGCGGGCTTTTTCCCCCGTGACGGCGGCAAGCGCCTGGGTGTAGAGTGCGCGGCGGAAGCACTGCGGCGTCTGCACGGCGTAGAGCGTGGCGCGGTCCGGCGTGTCCAGCACACGGCCCGACGGGTCTGCGACCTTCACCGTATCCTTGACGGGCACTGCGGGCGCGGCTGCGCCGGTCTCGGCGGCAGCGGTCAGTGCGGCGGTGATGACGCTCTCGCTGACAAAGGGGCGGGCGGCGTCGTGGATGGCAACAAGCTCGCCCGTCGCCGCGGCCAGACCGTTGCGCACGCTGTCGGCACGGGTCGCACCGCCCTGTACGACGGCGCAGGGCTTGGGACAGGCGGCGGCGATGGCCTCGCAGGCGGCGCGGTTGCCGCCGCAGACCAGCACAAGCTGGGTAATTGCCGGGTGCGCAGCCAGTGCGGCACAGCTTGTCTCCAGCACGGTGCGGCCATCCGGCAGACGGTAGCTCAATTTGTCAAAGCCCATACGGCGGGATGCCCCTGCCGCCACCACAATGGCGGTCACGGCGGGAAGATTCGGTTGTGCCATGGGCACACTGCCCCCTTTACCTATTTATAATAAACATTATACAGGGTTATGCCAAGAAAATCCACTAAAATCAGGATGATTTTTTTGTGAGAATAAAAAAATATCGCATTCTCCGCAGGGGCCGGGCACACCCGGCACGCAGCCCTGCGGAAAACGCGATTTTGCGGAAAGGCCGCGGGCGGGACATCTCCCACCCCTACCGTGCGGCAGGATCTTCCGTCACCGGCAGCACCAGCACCGCCTTTGCCCCGCGCGGTTCGTTCCGGGCAAAGGCCGCCGTGCCGCCGTGGGCGCGGATGATCTGCTCGACGACGTGCAGACCCAGAATGTGGGGCGTATTCTCCCCCGCTTCACCGGTCTGCAGGGCGTGCAGCACGGCGGGCGGGTAGCCCGCGCCGTCGTCGGCTATCGTGATCCTCAGTGTTTTTCCTGTGCGCACCGCGGAAAGCTGCACCTGCACGGGGCCGGGATTGTGGCAGGCCGCATTGTGCAGCAGGTTTTCCACTGCGCGGGCCAGCAGCGCGGCGTCCGCGTCCAGAATCGCCTTGTCGGCGTCGGGTGCAATTTCCAACGCCACCGTGCAGCGGGCCGCCAGCGGGCTGTCACAGAACTCGGCGGCCAGCCTGCGCAGCAGCGGTCCGGCCTGGGTCGGCCGGCAACGCAGCGGCTGCGCGCCGTATTGCAGCTTGCTGGTCAGGTTCAGATCCTCGATCAAAGCGCGCAGCTTCTCGCTCTGGGTGCGGATGCCGCACGCCTTCTGCCGCGCCGCGGCGGGCAGGGCGGTGTCCTGCTCGAGCTGCTCGGCCCAGCCCAGAATCAGCGCCAGCGGTGTGCGCACATCATGGCTGACCCCCGCGATCCAGCTTGTGCGGGCATCGTCCCGCCGGGCGATGATCTCATTGCGGCGGCGCAGCTGCTCACTCGTGCGGTTGACCGTGTCGGCCAGCTCCCCCGCAAAGCCGTCTGTCGGCAGCCGGATCGTACCGCCATCGGCTACGGTGTCCAGCCCTGCGGCAATCGCCTGCAAGCGCCGCGCACCGCGCCAGCTGAACAGCAGACAGCATGCAGCTGCCACACCCAGCAGCAGCGCCAGCGCGGGCAGCATACCCGCTGCCATGGCGTTCATAAGCTGCTCATTGTTGTAAATATTGTACTTCCAGACCGAACCGCGCGGCACGGCGGCCACAAACAGGCCGTAGTCTGCCGTCCAGCAGAACACCGGCCAGTCGTCAAGATACCACCGCGAGAACGAGGCGATTTCCGACGCTGTGTAGTGTTTATTCAAGTTCTGCGGCAGGTCATGCTGCCAAATCACACTGCCGTCGTCGTCCAGCGCCATCGCCCAGGCGTAGCCCTGCAGCCAGTCCGCGGGCGTGCGGGCGGGGTCCAGCTGCAGGCCGTCGGCGGTAGGGGTCAGGGCCTCTGCCAGCGTGCCGATGCGGACACGACTGTCCGCGGCCTCGCCGTAGTGCAGCCCCAGATAGACCACCGCCCCCAGCAGCAGACCCACCACCAGCAGCACCACCGCCGCCGTGGCCAGCACATAGCGCCCGATCATTCGTGTAAAGGTTTTCAACTTCACACCTCCCCAGTCAGCCGGTAGCCGATGCCCCGCACCGTTTGAAGCCACTGCGGATGCCCGGGGTCAGGCTCGATTTTCTCCCGCAGATGGCGGATATGCACGTTCAGGCTGTTCTCGTACCCGTAATAGTCCGCGCCCCAGACGGCCTCGCAAACGGCATCATAGGTTACGATGTGCCCGCGGTCATCGGCCAGCCTTTGCAGCAGGGCGCGCTCGGTGGCGGTCAGGGCCAGCGTTGTGCCGTCGGCGCGGTGAACGGCGGCGTCCTGCAAATTGACCGTGCAGTCCCCCAGCGTCAGCACCCGGCTGCGGCGCAGCTCGGTGCGGTAGGCGCGCTGCAAAAGGTGCTGCACGCGCAAAAGCAGTTCCTGCATCAGGAACGGCTTGGTCAGATAGTCGTCCGCGCCAAGCCCCAGCCCGAACAGCCTGTCCGCGTCGGCGTCCCGCGCCGAGAGAAACAGCGCCGGGACGTCCGATTCTGTCCGCAGGGTGCGGAACAACCCGAAGCCGTCGCCGTCCGGCAGCTTGATGTCCAGAATCATCAGGTCCGGGCGGTGCGCGGCGAAGGCCGCCCGTGCCGCGGCGCAGTCTGCGGCAGTGCATACGGTCTTGTAGCCTGCCGTGCGCAGGTTGTCCGTGACTAGGGTAAGCAGGTCTGGGTTGTCATCGACCAGAAGGATGGCGGCGTCGTAGATAGTGGTCATAGGTTTTCCCCTTTTTTAAGCTTGTAGGGGCCGCCCATATACGGCCCCTGCCTATCATACTACGATTCACCCCCGCCCACCATGGCACGACCCCAAAATTAAGGCAAAATTAAGCTGCTCTTACAGTTCGTTTAAGGCGCAGGGTGTAGCATAGGGCCATACCGAAAGCAAAGGAGTGTGCATTATGCAAACCGTAATCGAGACAAAGGCCCTGTGCAAGCAGTACGGGCCGCATACAGCCGTGGACCATGTGGAGCTGCACGTACCGCAGGGGTGCGTGTACGGGTTCATCGGGCCGAACGGCGCGGGCAAATCCACCACCATGAAGATGCTGCTGGGGCTCATCCACCCCACGGCGGGCCGGGTGCGCCTGCTCGGGCAGGAGCTGACCGAGAAAAGCCGCCTGCCGCTGCTGCGCCAGACCGGCAGCCTGATTGAGTCCCCCGCCGGGTATCTGCATCTGACCGCACAGGAGAATCTGGAGATCGTGGCCGACTTAAAGGGTGTGCCCCATAAGGACATCGGCCGCGTGCTGGACATTGTGCATCTGACGCAGGAACGCAACCGCAGGGTCGGGCAGTATTCGCTCGGCATGAAGCAGCGGCTCGGCATTGCCATGGCGCTGCTGGGCAGCCCGAAGCTGCTGATCCTGGATGAGCCGACGAACGGTCTGGACCCCGCGGGCATTCAGGAGATGCGCGCGCTCATCCGGAACATGCCCGCCGCCACAGGCGCGACGGTGCTGATCTCGAGCCATCTTTTGGGCGAGATGGAGCAGATGGTCGAGCAGGTCGGCATCATCGACCACGGCCATATACTGTTTGAGGGACCGCTGACCGAATTGCAGCGCCACAGCCGCGGCAATGTCACGCTGCGACTGCTGGACCCGGCCAAGGCCGCACCGATCCTGCGCGCCAACGGTCTGACCGCGCACAGCGACAGCTGCGTTGTGACGCTGCCGCCCCTGCAGGATGCCCTGCTGGCCGACCTCGTGCAAAAACTGGCTGCCTGCGGCGCGGGCGTTGTGGAGCTGACGCCCCACACCAAGACGCTGGAGGAGATTTTCCTGAGCCTGACGAGCGAGGAGGCGGACTGAGATGGGCAAAGCACTGCATGCGGAGCTGCAAAAGGCCCGCCGCCGCCACGATTTGCTAATCTGCCTGGCCGTGCCGGTGGTCGTGTATCTCTGGGCCGGGGCGGCGGCCCCCACCGGCGCGGACGAGCTGGCCAACGCCTACAGCGCCCTTTTGTTCGCGCTGCCCGTTCTGAACGCCATTTTAATGCCCATTGTGATGGCACTGATCGCCAGCCGCCTGTGGGACATGGAGGTCAAGGGCAGCACCACAAAACTGCTGTACACGCTGCAAAGCCGCCGCAGTCTGTTTGCGGGCAAGGCGCTGCTGGGCACGGGTGAGGTCCTGCTGATGGTCACGCTGGAAATGGCCGTATCCATCCTGCTGGGGCGGGTGCAGGGCTATACCGAGGCGTTCCCTGCCGAGCCGTTTGTGTACACGGGCATTTGCACGCTGGCTGTCGATGTCATGCTGTTTTTCTCGGAGCTTCTGCTGATGTTGATTTTTGACAACCCGCTGCCTGCGCTTTGTGTCGGTATTGTGGGGGCACTGATCGGGCTGTTTTCGGCGTTCATGCCGCCCCTTGTCAGTTATTTTGTGCCGTGGGGCTACTTTGTCCCGCTGTCCTGCTATGAGGTTTCCTACTGGGACCAGGCCACCCACACTGTGACCTACGGCCTGCGGCCCTACAGCTGGGGACTGCTGGCGTTTACCGTGGTACTGGCTGCGGCTTTGTTTGCCGCCGCCTGGCGCATGATGCGCGATAAGGAGGTATAACGAATGCTGAAGCGTTGTATAATTGCCGAGAACCGCAAGCTGCATGCGTCGCCCATCTGGGTGATCTTCTTTGTGCTGCCGTTGATTTCCGCCGGGTACGGGACATTCAACTATCTGCAAAATCTGGAAATCCTGACCGAGCGGTGGTACAGCCTGTGGACACAGCACACGCTGTTTTACTCGATGCTGTTCTTTCCCGCGCTGGTGTCGGCGTATGCGGCCTACCTTTGGCGGCTTGAGCACCTTGGCCACAACTGGAACCTGATCATGGCAGCACCCGTGCGGCCCTTTGCGCTGTTTGCGGCAAAGCTCCTTGTTGTTGTAAAGCTGATGTGCTTTACGCAATGTTTTGTCTTTGTGCTGTACGTGGCGTGCGGGCGGCTGTTTGCCGGGTTCAGCGATTGGCCGCCGATGAGCATCGTTTTCTATCTGGTGCGCGGCATTTTCGGCGGTCTGGCTGTGGCGGCGGTGCAGCTTTTGCTGGCCATGCTGATCCGCAGCTTTGCGGAGCCGATTTTCTTAGGGCTGGTCGGCGGCATTGCGGGAATGCTGATCGGCAGCAAGGGCTATGCCCTGCTGTGGCCCTACTGCCTGATGCAGCAGGGCATGAACGCCAACCGCAGCACCGACGTGCTGGCCGGGAATGTGCTGCCGTTTTTGCTGGCGTGTGCGGGCTGGCTGGCGGTGGTGCTTTTGACCGCAAAAGTGCTGCTGGAAAAAACGGATGTGAAAGCGTAATGTTTTACCGCGCAGCAGGGGCCGCATATAGGCGGCCCGGCGGTATATGGCGGGTGGGCATTTGCAGGAGAGCACTGGGCCGGGCATGCCCGGCCCCTGCCGCCGCGCCCTATATTTCTGCTTGCGAAACGCCCTGCCCTGCTGTATAATAAAAGCATCAACAAACAGGAGGGCACGCCATGACTGCCAATGCTGCCGATTTTGCCGGGCCTGGGTGCGGGCGCCGTTATGAGAAAGAGCTGGAGACCCATTTTCGCGATTGTCTGCTGTTTTATTTGGATGGCCGCATCCGCTTTGAGCGCTACTGCTACGGCGAGGCCGCCTGTCTGGTGTTCAGCGTCTGGGCCCACGGCTTTGACGCTGACGGGAACATTTTATGGGACCGCGAACCGGAGTTTGAGAGCCAGAAAACCGCCATTCCCCGCGTGCTGACCGACATTCAGGAGGACGGGAACGCCCTGCAGTTTGACGGTGCCTTCAAGCGCTACGTCAAGACCGAGGAATTCGACGAGGACAAGCCCAACGGATACGGGAAGTTTAAGGTGTTCTGGCTGAAAAGGAAAAAGTAAAAAAGACTCCTGCAGCGTGAATTAAACGCTGCAGGAGCTTTTTTGTGTTTGCAGTGCCCCTAAACAGCAGAACATTTCTCAAAGTCATAACGAAAAATTCCGATAAAAGGCCAGCGGCGGCTTTCGCAAAGAAAGCCACCGCTGTTATAAAAATTAGTATTCTTAGAATTTTCCGCCGGAACTGCCGCCAAAACCGTCGCTGTCGGTACTCGAGCCGCTCGAGCTGCTCGAGCTGTCGTTCTTGACGGGGTCGTAGCGCTCGGTTTCGGTGGTATGGGTGTAGGTGTCCTCCACCACGGACAGCGCCAAACCCTCGGCGGGCATGTAGGCGTTGGCATGGGTCTGCTCGTTGGCGGTTTTCATCTGCGCGTAGAAGATGCCGCAGACGATGCTCGCCACAGCCAGCGGAATGACAAACACAAACACCCACTTGATCCAACCCTTGGCGGGGTCGTTGCCGCTGTCCAGCGGCGCACCCTTGTCGGCATAGAAATCCAGCGTGTCAGCGCACATTTCTATGTAGGCATCGGAGGCCTTGTAATACGATCCGTCCGAGAGCATCGGCACGATCTTATCCTCGATCTGGGCGATGCGGTAGTCGGTAAAGGCGGTGACGCCGCCGCCGTAGGTGATCGTGACATAATCGCGGGAATCCAGCGCAATCAGGAACAGGATACCGCTTTTGCCCTCGCCGTAGCCAAGGTCATAGCTGCGGTACCAATCCTTGGCGAACTCGCGCACATTCTGGCCGCCGATGTCAGCTACCGTCAGCAGGTAGACATTGACACCGTGTCCGGCACTGGCGTCCTGCGCCTTTTGTTCCAATTCAGCGGTCGCTTCGGGTTTGAACAGCTCGTAGGTGTCCATCACCAGCGGCATTTCGGCAAACGCCGGTACAGCGCAGAGCAAGCACAGCACCAGTGCCGTAAGCAGAGAAAACAGTTTCTTTTTCATACTCTGTTTTCCCCCCTTCAAAGCAGGATGGCAAGCAGGATCATCAGCGGAACACTGATGCCCGCAAACCAGGCGGCCACCTTTCGCTTATCAACCGGCAGATCACCGACCAGCTTGCCGGTCTGCCCGTTCATGGCGAACAGATAGTCCTTGCCCTGCCATTTGGTGTGCAGCATCCAGACCGGCAGCAGCGCGTAGTGCTTGGCGGTGTAATCAATGCTGATATTCTCGCTCAGGGTGCTTACGCTGTTGTAGCCGGTAATGCTGGCCGAAAGCTCGC
>OLIU01001408.1_pt1 | contig 10168 bp, 6 predicted proteins | sample 1603321 | NCBI WGS metagenome assembly OLIU01 (sample SAMN03922508, study PRJEB24848) | human gut metagenome | isolation source: stool sample | host: Homo sapiens | place: Germany | collected 2011-11 | reverse complement strand
GCCTTGTGCTGTATGTGCATGGTTCCCAGAATTATTTCAACCACCATACTAATGTGGACAGTGGCAACCGTATCATGTGCTTTGACATCAGAGACTTGGGAAATCAGTTGAAAGAGCTGGGTATGTTAATCGTGCAGGATGCGGTGTGGAACAGAGTGTCACAGAACAGGGAGCGAAAGATTGCAACCCGTTATTACTGTGATGAGTTCCACCTTCTTCTGAAGGAGAAGCAGACCGCTATTTACTCTGTGGAAATCTGGAAGCGTTTCAGAAAATGGGGCGGAATACCGACAGGCTTGACGCAGAACGTGGGTGATTTTTTGCGTTCAGAGGAGATTGAAGGTATCTTGGGTAACAGCGACTTTGTATATCTGTTAAATCAGAATGCCAAAGATCAGGCAATCCTCGCTGATAAGCTGGGATTATCGGATAAGCAGTTATCCTATGTCACCAACTCTGAGCCGGGAAGCGGTCTGATACTGTTTGATAATGTGGTTATTCCATTCGTGGATAAATACCCGACAGACACCAAGACCTACAGAATTATGAATACCAAGCCGGAGGAATCGGTGCAGAAGGAGGACGCAGTGTAAATGGCAGAAAAGAGACAAAAAAAGCAGGCAGTAAAGGCATTTGAAAAAGAGACATTTTCCAAGGATAAGGAAGTGACTGGAGCAAATCATACAGAATACAGGCAGGACAACACCTTTTCTGTGGAAAACCAGTTTAGTGCCAGCGAGAAGCCTGTGAGCAATCTGCCACGGGATGCAAACCATGGCAGTCGTACAGGAAATGCAACTTCTGGTCACAGCGTCCAGAAGTCAGAATTTAGTGCCGGGACAGAATTTCAGCAAGGCACTTCTGGTCACAATGTCCAGAAGTCAGAAGCCGATGCGGAAAAGGCATTCTTAAAGGAAAACAGTTTCATGCAGGAGGAACAGCCGGGGGATTCTGACAGCACGATGGAAAATGAGGTTCATGTCAGGGACACCTACCAACGGTCTGAGGAAAAAGGAAAATATCACAAAGGGCGTGTGCAGAGGGAACACGCACACAGAGAGCGTGCGAAGTCAGAAAATACAAAGCAGTCCGATTATGGAGATTTCCAGACAAAGGATGCCACATTTTCGCAGGGACAGGCGGAAGAATTTACCGACAAAAAAGTACAGAAGGCTTTTGATAAGTCGGAAAAGAGTCGTCAGAAGTTACAGAAAGCAAAGGACAAGATGCCGAAAAAGCGGCAGTATGAGATGAAACGTGTCTTTGATGAACAGACCGGAAAAGCAAAGTATGTGGTGGTTCCGGTGGAAGTGGAGAAGCCATTCAAGCCTGACGGACTTGGAAAAGCTGCGGTTCACAAACTCCAGACCGAAAATATGTATTTTGTGCATCGAAAGATTGCAGAGACAGAAAAGGATAATTCTGCTGTGGAGGGTGCACATAAGACAGAACAGCGTGCAGAAGATGTTTACCATTACATGAAATATCACCGCAAGAGCAAGGCACAGAGAAAGCGTGACCGATTAGAGCGATTGCAGAAAAAACAGGTCACAGCGGATATGAAGCTGGAGTATGAGAAATTCATCAGTGAAAATCCACATCTAAAGGGCAACAGTCCAAAGAAGCAGTTGCAAAGGCAGCTACAGAAACAGCGTATCAAGCGTGAGTATGCCAAGGCAAGGCGGGCAGGAGCAGAAGCCAAGACTGCAAAGGAAACATTTACAAAGACAGCCAATGCTGCAACCGGCATTGCAAAGAAGTTACAGGAGATTGCCACAAAAAATAAAACACTGATTATCACAGTGGGTATTTTTGCTCTTCTGCTTATTATGATCATGTCGGCATTATCAAGCTGCGGTTCCATGTTTACCGGAACTGTGACAACAACGATGGCAAGCACATATCTTAGCCTTCCGGCAGAGATTGATGCAGCAGATTTATCTTTTACAGAAAAGGAAATGGAGCTGCAAAACAAGATTGACCGGATTGAAACTGATTATCCGGGATATGATGAATACGATTATAACCTTGGTGCAATCGGGCATGATCCATATACACTGATCAGTTATCTTTCCGCAGTCCATACGGAATTTACTGCCGAGGGGATGGAGAGTGAGATTCAGGAATTATTTGATGCCATGTATTCCCTTACTACTGAGGAAGTGGAGGAGACACGGACAAGGACAGTCACAAAGACCGGAACCAGAACAGTAACAAATCCGGACGGGACTACCCATACCGAGGAATATGAGTACGAGGAGCTTCCTGTATACTTTAAAGAGTAAAAGGAATTGACCCAAAAGAATACCTCAAGTAAATTTAGATTATTACTGACCTGCCAGTTGGTAAAATCTAAAAACACAAGAGGTATTCAAGATGAATGTTAAAGCAACAAGAACAAAAAAGCAAGTAAATGTAGAAAATCAGGCAATAAAGCTTCTGTCAAAAGAAGAATTGGGCATAAAAATAGAGGTGATTAAAAAAGAACTGAGATCCTATACCTGGCGAGACTTGGAAACAAATGGTAAGTTTGCTAAGAACGATAAACTCTCCTTCATTACGGATGACATGCTTATAGCAGGATGCGATATAGGCAGTGAGACTCATTATATTAGGGCAATCGATGTCAGAGGAAGAGAGCTAAGCAGCAGGGCATTCGAGTTTAGCAATACTTCAGAAGGCTTTGCGAATGCCAAGGCATGGGTGCTGGCACTTGCGGCAAAAAACGATAAGAAACAGATAGTGCTGGGTCTTGAACCGACAGGCCACTACTGGTTTGCATTGGCTGCATGGATGGTTTCTAACGGAATCAGCGTTGTCCAGGTAAATCCATATGCTGTAAAGCAGAGTAAAGAAATAGAAGACAATAGCCAGCTCAAGGATGACAGAAAAGATCCAAAACTGATTGCGAACCTTGTGAAAGATGGAAACTACGGAATGCCTTATCTTCCAGAAAAAGTTTACGCGGACATGAGAAGACTCTCCATGTTCAGGGATCAGCTTACCGAAGACAGGATAAGAAATATCAACCGCCTTCACAGGGAATTAAAAATCTATTTTCCAGAATACATGGACGCATTTGGAAAAATAGATGGGGCATTTACTTTGGAAGTACTGAAAGTATCAGCTATCCCATCGGATATCACAGCACTGGGAGCAGAAGGCATAAAAAATATCTGGCACAATGAAAAACTGAGAGGACGCGGTTACAGCAGAGCCAATGAAATCGTGAGCTATGCAGAGAAAAGTGTGGGATTAACGGATGGAACAGATGCAGGGCGTGAGACAGTGAAATGGTATGCAGAACAGATCCTGAAGCTGGATGAGCAGCTTGCTGTGATTGAAAGTACTTTACATGAAAAATGCAGGGAAATACCTTACGCAGAAAACATACTTGAAATCAGAGGTGTAGGTGAAAACATACTGGCTGGAATACTGGCAGAAATGGGAGATATCAGCAGATTTGATGATGTGAAGGAAATCCAGAAGCTAAGCGGGATGGGGCTGGTGGCATGCAGTTCAGGCAAGCATAAAGGACAGACGAAAATCAGCCACAGAGGACGCAAGAGACTCCGGTATTGGCTGTTCCAAGCGGCAAAATCGGCGGTGTCGCATGCAGATGAATTTAAGCAGCTACATGAGTACTATACAACACGAACCAACAATCCGCTGAAAAAGATGCAGTCACTGGTTGTGATAGCCTGCAAGATACTGAGGGTGAGTTACACGATCCTAAAGACAGGGACAACTTATGACCCGCAGAAACTGTTGAAAGATATTAAACGACCAACGGCTTCACAGGCACCAATGGCAGCATAGCAAATAAAATAAAAGAAGTAACTCCAGAACTCTGTCGAGTGGCTGATGGAAGGCATTGGAGACTGGACAGGGTTCTGGAAAAGAAACCCGTAAATCAGATGGGAGTGTGAAATGCACTACATCAGCACAAAGACCAACGGAAGGCTGTAGTGGTGTAGCGTCCACTGAGTAAATCAGTATCATGACAGTTGAACGCAGGTCAGTAACAATCAAACAGAAAAACAAGAGCTGTAGCCGGCAACGGTATTTTCCATGGGGCATGACCCCGTCTAGGAGCTTGGCTGGCACTCAGTGTATGGTAGGTGGAACGAAGGAAGTTGGGATATGATCCCCTTAGACACGGAAGGTTCATCATCATAGTTGATCAGAGGGAAAATAGCCTTTATAAAGCAAACAACAGGGATGCTTTAAGAAGTGTACCCATTAATCAGCTATTCGGTACAAGATACTACGATATCCATCACTCCCGGCTCTTGTTTTGAGGTAAATAAATATCGTCAAAGCCAGTAAAATCAATAGATTTAGGCTTGACAGAATAGGAAGGAAGAAGAATATACCGTAACAATTCTTCGTGTCACACTTACGGTCACACCGCTTGAGAGCATTGTAGCCGGACGCATGGACAGTGAGCAGACGGAAATTTTTGGAGCCTATACGGAGACAAAAGGCGGCTTACAGGTCTTTGCTTCTCCGGTTGATTATTACTGGTATTACTATATCAGCAGTTATTACGGATACCGGAAAAATCCAAACACCGGAGCTGAGGAGCTTCACAGGGGTGTGGACATAGCAGTACCGACAGGAACGCTCGTGTATGCAGCCCATGACGGAACGGTTACGGAAGCGGCTTACGATTCATACTATGGGAATTATGTGGTGATTACGGACAGCAAGGGATATAGCACAAAATATGCCCACATGGACAGCTTAAATGTATCCGCAGGGCAGAGTATAAAAAAGGGTGACAATATAGGCAAAAGCGGAAATACAGGAAGCAGTACCGGAAGCCACCTTCATATTGAATGTCTGTATAACGGGGTGTATTATAACCCGTTATTTTATTTTGAAGCAGGAGAACAGACCATTTATGGGGAAACAACGGGCGGCACCGGAGGAGGAACCGGCAATGTGATACCACCGGAGTCCTATGACGATGCAACGGTGCAGACGCTTATGCGGGAAGCAAACAGATATCTGGGAATGCCATACACCTTTGGAGGAACAGCTCCGGCAAGTTTTGATTGTTCAGGCTTTGTATGTTGGGTATTTACAAACAGCGGCGTACATAACCTGCCAAGAACCACCGCACAGGGCATTTATGACCAGTGTACTCCGGTATCAGCGGCAGACGCAAAGGCAGGGGATATTATCTTTTTTACCGGAACTTATAATGCGGGACGTCCGGTTACACACGTTGGTATCTACTGTGGAAACGGTACGATGGTGCATTGCGGTGATCCAATTCAGTACACATCAATCAATACTTCTTACTGGCAGAGCCATTTCTATGGTTTTGGAAGATTGAATTAGCGAAGGGAGGAATTATTTTTGTCAGTAGAACGAATCAATTCACAGCTTAAAAAGGTCAGAGAGCAGATAGCACAGCTACAGGCAAAGGAAAAAGACCTTGCAGAACAGAAACAGATGGCGGAGGATGCCGAAGCCATGAAGATCATACGAAAATATAAAATCTCATCCGAGCGATTGCAGATGCTTAATAAGCTCAGTGAGGATGAAGTCAGAAATTTATTACAGAAACGGGAACAGGAAAAGGAGGATTCGACCAATGAAAATGAAGAAGTTATCCGTTAAGGCACTAATGTCCCTGATACTGTCGGCAATACTTTTTTGTATGCCGGTCGGGGCATTTTTTGCAAACAGGGCAAATACTGTGGAGGTTCATGCAGAGGATACCGCAGAGCAGAAAACAGAAAGTGCGGCAGAGGAAAGCAGTGCAGAAAGCACAGCGTCCGGTAATGATAACAAGGACAGTTCCGGTAGTGGAGAAAATCACACAGAGCAGTCCACAGAGAATGCAACGGAAAATTCCACAGAAGGCACAACTGAGGAGACACAGCCTGCCGCAAAATGCACCTGCAAGGAAAAATGCAGTCAGTATGCGGTGGATGAGGATTGTGAGGTGTGTGCAAAGGATTACAAGGAATGTGCTTATATCAATCCGAGCGTAAAAATTACAATCAATACACCTTCTGGGTGGCATAACGATACCACGAAAGTAACAGTCAAGGTGGAAGATACGATAGTTTCCGGTAATTTTACCATTCAGACAGTAAAGGCAAAAGTCGGACAGAATGGAAGCTGGACGGACATTACCGAGGATATGCACATAGAGATTTCCGAGAACAGCACCATTTATGTGCAGGTCACAGACCAGAAGGGCAAGACCTACGAGAAAAACCGCTACATCAAGTGCTTTGATTTTACAAAGCCTACCTTAAATGCGGTAGTCAGCGACGGTCTTTTGAGCATTCAGGCACATGATACGGATTCCGGTATCAAGGCAATCTATGTCAATGGATATGAATTTACCGACCATACGAATGGAGCCTTGAATATCCGTCTGCAACAGTTCGATGCAGGGTATCAGTATTTCACGATTTCTGCCATGGATAATGCAGGAAATACCTCTGAAATCTATAAAACAGCCAATCCGTATTACACCGATCCGGAGAATAAGGACAGCAATGAAAAAGATCCGGCACAGCAGCTTCCGGTGGATGCGTCTGCAACCAAGCCAAACTCTGCAACCGCACAGGTCACAGAGCATACGAAAACGGATGTGAATGGAAATACAGTTTCCCAGACAGGCAGTGGAACAACTTCCAGCAGTTCCGCAACAGCAAAGCAATCTCCAAGTACGGGAGATACTTCCAAGGATGCAGACCAGAGCAGTGACAGCCAGACCACAGAAAAAGGCAAGGAATTTTACACAATCCAGACTGCATCCGAGAAAGTATTTTATCTGGTAATTGATCGTGATGGGGAAGATGAAAAGGTGTATTTCCTTACAGAAGTCAGTGAAAACGACCTGCTGAATACCACAACGGATAACAGCGAGACACTTCCGAAAAATTCAGCGGCATTGGAATCTGCAATCCCTACCAAAGACAGCGCATTATCAAACAATAATGCTGATACCACAGGAGAGAAAACACAGGGAACAGAAAGTGTTGAGGACAGCACCGAAGATAGCACGGAGGATACAAGTGAGCCGAAAGAGGATACCGCAAAAGCAGATGGTTCCGGCTTTACATATATTTTAATGGGCATTGCTGCGGTAGCTGTGATCGGAGTGGTATATGTTGTGAAATCCAAGAAGAAAAAGGAAAACTTCATTGATGAGGATGAAGATGAGGACGAGCTTGACGAGGACTACGATTATGATGACGAGGAAGAAACCGAGCAGGATTTCGACGAAGCATTCATAAATGGTGGAGATGATACAGAATCAGTAGACACAGACGAGAATGACAATGAAGATAACAACAACGAGAATGATGAAGAAAATGGGGAGGAATAGAGATGGAGCTTGTAATTGCAGAGAAGCCGAGTGTGGCACAGAGCATTGCGGCAGTTCTTGGTGCCACACAGCGTAAGGACGGATATTTGGAAGGCAATGAGTATCTGGTATCATGGTGTGTGGGACATCTGGTAGAACTGGCACAGCCGGAAAGCTATGAGGAAGCATGGAAGAAATGGAGCTATGAGAGCCTTCCAATCATTCCGCAGGAATGGCAGCATGAAGTGAAAAGTGATACAAAAGCACAGTATCAGATTTTGAAAAAGCTCATGCATGATGACAGGGTAGATGCTGTTGTGTGTGCAACCGATGCCGGAAGGGAGGGAGAATTGATTTTCCGCCTGACCTACAACATGGCAGGGTGCAGAAAACCGATGAAGCGGTTATGGATTTCTTCCATGGAGGAGAGCGCTATCCGTGACGGCTTCCATAATCTTCGTCCAGGCAGCGACTATGATAACTTGTATCATTCAGCATTATGCAGGCAGGAAGCAGACTGGCTTGTGGGTATCAATGGGACAAGACTTTTTACGGTATTATATGGCGGTAAGGCATTGAAGGTTGGCAGAGTGCAGACACCGACACTTGCCATGCTGGTGGATCGTGAAAGTAAAATCATGAATTTCAAGAAAGAAGCCTATTATATGGCTCACATCATTGGAAATGGTCTGGATGCGGTATCAGAGCATATCAGTGATAAAACGGAAGCAGAGAGGATTGCAGGAGCCTGTGAAAACGGACAGGCTCTTGTCACTTCTGTGATAAAGGAAGAAAAGTGGGTGGCACCACCGAAACTCTATGACCTTACCACACTCCAGAGGGATGCAAACCGTCTGTTTGGCTTTACTGCCAAGCAGACATTGGAATATACGCAGAGCCTTTATGAGAAAAAGTTAGTGACTTATCCAAGAACAGACAGCCAGTATCTTTCCGATGACATGGAAGGTACTGCAAAAAATGTGATCGAAGCGATTTTCAATTCTCTGTTATTTGAACAGAATATCATGTTCAATCCAGATATTAAAAGAATTTTGAACAGCAAGAAAGTGACGGACCACCACGCAATCATTCCTACCATGGAGATCATCAAGCAGGACTTAAAGGCAATCCCGGAGAGCGAAATGAAGATACTTTCCCTTTGTGCAAACCGTCTGCTGTGTGCGACCGGGGAGAAGCACATTTATAATTCCACAAAGGCAGTGATTACCTGCAACAATACTGTATTTAAGGTATCTGGCAAGGAAGTGTGGAAAAATGGATGGAAGGAATTTGAGGATTTCTTCAAAAATTCCTATAAAACCGCAGAGGATAAATCGGATGCAGAGGAAGAAAAGAAGCTGCCGGAGCTTCGTGAGGGCATGATGATTGCAGTGGAGCAGACAAAGGTTTCCGAGCATTTCACACAGCCGCCAAAACATTACACTGAGGACAGCCTGCTGTCCGCCATGGAGAGAGCCGGAGCAGAGGATATGGGCGATGAAGTGGAGAGAAAAGGACTTGGCACACCTGCCACCAGAGCTGACATTATTGAAAAACTGGTAAAAGACGGATTCGTAAAGCGTGAGAAAAAGCAGATGATTCCGACAGAGGACGGAATGAAGCTGATCACGATACTTCCGGATGTAGTAAAATCTCCGAAACTGACTGCTGACTGGGAAAATGAGCTTACACTTGTATCCAAAGGAGAAGTTGCTGCAGAGCAGTTTATGTCTGGTATTGAAGCAATGGTAACTGATCTTGTAAAGACCTATCACAGCGTTAGTGATGAGCAGAAAGCCATGTTTGGCACAGGCAAGGGTGAACAGGAAGTGCTAGGTAAATGCCCGAAATGTGGTGCTGATGTAGTCAAGGGAAAATTTGGAGCGTACTGTACCGGGAAATGTGGCATGAATGTTGGCAAGGCATTTGGGGTAACACTTTCAGATTCTCAGGTCAGGAGCCTACTTCAAGGAAAAAAGATACTTGTAAAAGGTCTGAAAGGAAAGAAGGGCAGTTATGATGCGTACCTGATTCCAGAGAGTGTAGAGGAATTTTCCTATACGAAAGATGGTAAAGAAATCAAGGGGTTTCAGTATAAATTTAAGATGGAATTTCCACAGACGAAGGGAAAGCAGGGGTAGGAATGTAACTGTTATTGTGATATAGTTTTGTAAAGATAAATTGAACTTTGCGACATTTGCAGTATAGAAACATGGAGGATATACATGGAATATTATTTTACATATTTTATAGTATTCAAAAGTAATGACAATGGTTTTAGCGGACCTATAGTTTTATTTGGAAATTCAGAATCCATAAAAAAGAATAATAATGGGACAATGCATTTGTTAGATGATGATTTGAATGGAACATTAGGTGCAATAGAGTATATAATGCATTTGCCTAGGAATGTATTTGATATATATGATTTAGATGAAGAATTTATGGCATTATCATATGATACACCGCATCAAATTGTTCTTGTTCCAGATTATATACTTGTTAATCAAAATATAGATAACATTGCCCCCACCATATTTATATTAACTGAAGATTGCAGTAAAGATATAAAAAGTAACTGTGAGAAAAGAAATCCATTGTTAGGAACATACTATACTCATGAGTTAAACCAGGAATTGATCAAAAAGCAATGGGAAAAAATTTGGTTGCTTAAAAGAAAAAATGATTTTGAATTTGATGCAGTTAAGGATATTAACATTCACTTTAGGTTAGAAGGAGAAAAACTAAAAGCATTACCGGCGCTTTATCTTAGTCGACAATTTGGAGAAACAAATAATTTATTGTTAGAAATATTCAATTGTAGTGAGG
>OLIU01001387.1_pt1 | contig 10247 bp, 6 predicted proteins | sample 1603321 | NCBI WGS metagenome assembly OLIU01 (sample SAMN03922508, study PRJEB24848) | human gut metagenome | isolation source: stool sample | host: Homo sapiens | place: Germany | collected 2011-11 | reverse complement strand
ATTGCCTCTTGTCTCGTGGGCTCGGAGATGTGTATAAGAGACAGACCCTGCACTAAAGCAACTTCAACTTTTCCTTTCACACGAGACTTCACATTAAACGCCGTCCCAAACTGCTGTATCAAAATTCCTTGAGTTTCTACTTTAAATGGATGTAATGAATCTTTCGCTATTTCAAAAAAGGCCTCCCCTTTCAATTCTACAGTTCGTTCATTCATACCTTTAAAACTAACCGGATATTTCAACTCTGATAAAGAATTCAAATGTACCCTTGTTCCATCTGATAAAGTTAATCGACATTCTCCTCCACGAGGAACAGACAAAGTATTCTGTTGACTTATTTCCACTTTTGATGTTTCTGGGATATGATAAACAATCATCCCATCATACTCTCTTGCAATAGGTGTATCACCTATATAAATCCAATGTTCTTGCCCTGATTTTTTCAATTGTTTAGCACTACCATCTTCTAAAGTCAATATTGCTTTTGACTCTCCAGGAGTTATTCGTGATGCCTCATAGTAAAAATAGAGTCCTCCCCCTACAGAAAATAGCAATATCAGTAGAGCACAAGCAATCTTCAACCAACGACGAGAAAAAAAGCCTATTTTTCTTTGCGTTGATATCCTTCTAGTTCCCTTATGTAAAGAGGTCCATACTTTACGGAAAGCCTCATCCGATTTAGCATCAAAACGATGATATTGACGATAATCCTCAACAGCAGTCTTATCCAAGTTGATTTTCTGAAAAAAACGCAGATGAGATTCATCCTCTTGCAACCATTTTTTTAGAATTTGGTCTTCTTCTTTAGATAAACACCCGACCAAGTATTTAACAATTAGTTTTTCAATCTCCATACTATCTAATTATCATTTGTATTACACAAACGATTATAGATATAAATCGAGGTACAAGAAAAGAATAAAAAATGAGGTATCTGGATATTTTTTTTGCAATTTCTCTTTCAGATTGTTCCGAAGAGTTTTCATTGCACGTTTCTTTTGAGTTTTAACAGTTTCTATTGACAACGATAATTTTTTAGCAATAGCATCATTATCATAACCTTCCAGATGTAACAAGAATATTTCCCGACAACGTTCCGGAAGTAAATCAATCTGTTTAAATAGTAAGCGAAAAACTTCTTCTTTCTGAAAAGAATCATCCGACAAGAAACGATTTGCAGTCAAAGCTTCTTCAATATAACGACTTTCTACATTTTGATGTCGCAAATAATCAAAAGCCGCATTTCTTATCGAAATATAAAGAAATGAACGAAAATTCGCTTGCGAAGGAAATATACGATTTTCTTCCCACAAAGATGCAAATACATCTTGTACGATATCTTCAGCTATATCTTCACGTTTCGTATATTTTTGAGCATAACATACTAATATCCCGTAATAATCACTGAACAATCTTTCAAATATATCTTTCCGATTAATAGAAAAACCAGGCTCACGTATCATTTAGCAAGTTTTAGACAGCAAATATAGAAATAAACGATAGAAAAAAACAATAAATAAACATTAAATCATATTTCAGAATTAAGAATATTCGAACACTCTACACCGTTTACCTCTTTCAGGATTTTCTGAATTTCTTGAAGAATGCTCTCAACCTTTTCATTTATTTCCGTAGAAAAGTCCTCCCCACGCCTTGCCTCCAACCAACTCAGTAGAATTACAGCATTCCCAGCTCCAATCAATGTAAAAAGAGGAAGAAGTTTGTGAGCTATTGCAGCTATTTCATCCACCTCCTTAGCATTTAATGCCTGCACCATCCGGTCAGCACTCTTTTGTGTTTCCTCTATAAATGTTTGGATAATGGAATGTGTAGCTTCAGGATCATCCTCCGAAAAAGAAGTGAGGGCATTTACATTTAGTTGCATATCTTCTGTTATATGCGCTTCATCGGCCGAAAGTTGACCTTCATTTACTGTTAGCAACAATTCCTTTACTGTAAACGGTTTATGCAAACAACCGGCAAAACCATGTTCATGTAAAGCGGCTTTATCCATTTCACTACGGGCAGTCACAGCAATAACAGGGATTGTTTTTGCTTGTGGTATATTAGAAGCCCGTAATAGTTTTACCAGATCAAACCCGTTAATGGCAGGCATTTGTATATCTGTCAGCAATACATCGAAGACGGAAGAGCGAAGTTGTTCAATCAGCTGTTCCAGCTGTTCACAGCACACTGCATCAATACCATGCTGTTTCAACATGGCGGCAGTCAGATTCAGCTGAATCTTATCGTCATCAATCAAAAGCACACGAATGACTTTCATGGGAGGAATGGCAGCCGACTGTTTGAGAGCGTATGGACTTTCATTCTCCGAAGATTCACTTTCCGGAGATTCGCTCTCTGCAAGGGATTTACCTACCGGATAAAGAGGTAAAGTTACAGTAAAACAGCTCCCTTTTCCTAATGTGCTTTGCACGTCAATGGTTCCTTCAAGCAAAGTTACCAATTTCTTCACAATAGAGAGTCCGAGTCCGAAACCTTCTTCCCCCTGCGCACCGGAAAGACGTGTAAATTCTTGGAAGATACGTTCACGATCTTCTGATGCCATTCCTTTTCCTGTATCGGCAATGGCGATGGTTAACTTAGAAGAATCATAACTGGCTGTCAGGCTAATTTCTCCTTTTTGAGTAAACTTTACGGCATTGGACAAAAGGTTGTTCACAATTTGCCGGAGTCGCAAAGGATCACTGATATATCTTCCATTCAGTTCCGGGACGACGTGACATTGCAAGGCTAAACCTTTGGCAGCGGTCAAAGGTTCGAAACTGACATAAATTTCGTCGAATAGCTGGGAAGGGTTAAAGGTTACGCGATTCACTTCCGCTTTATTGAGATCAAGCCGGTGGAAATCAAGCAAGTCACTGACTAACTTCAATAAATGTTCTGAAGAACTTTTCATATTGTCGAGGTAGAATCGTTGCCGTTCATCTTCTGTCAATCGGGACAGGAGTTCGGTATATCCCATAATTGAGCCTAACGGAGCTTTAAAATCATGGGTAATGGCAAGCATTAATTTTTCACGGGCGATCAGCAAATCTTCCGCCCGTTTATTCGCCACCTCCAATTGCTGGCGGTAACGGTTGCTACGGGAAATATCCCGCATAATCAATATCAGGAAAAAAGCCGATAATAGTACGGCACCAACCGCGATACCGCCGATGATACGTGCCGACCGCATCCTCACTTCCTGCTGAAGTTCGGCATCCTGACGGGCACGCAAGGTCATTTCTTCCTCATACTGTTTAATCAAGCTATCCATCCGTGCCGTCAACTGCGTATTCATCCGCTGGTACTTTGTACTGGTACGCCGGATTGTTTTCCTCCGTTGCAACCGTTTTTCTTCGGTAGCCATGCGGATTTTCTGCTGAAGAGAATCTTTAGAAGTGGTCGGTTGGAGAATGGTATCAGTGGCTACTTCCAACGATGTATTTACTAATACGGCACTGTCTTGTTTAGAAGGGGAAAACACTTCGGCGAGTCGTTTGAAGAATCCCTTCTTTTTAGGAGTAGTGATTAACGAGTCACGTTTGGTGATGACCCGATGTTGTACCCGTTGCTGGGTAATCACAGAATCCTGTTCGGAAATGATTTCTTCGATTTCCGAAGCAGAGAGAAGGCTGTCGTTTGCCTCACTTAGCACCCGCAACATCTGAATCGTGTTTTGATCTTTCTCATGGAGAAGGGTCAATAAACTGTCTGTTCTTAAATTCTGTTGATCGTCGGCGGCCGACAATGCTTCCATCTCACGATGTACAAACACCAGCGAGAAAAGGAGGATCGCCAGCAACAAAGTGTAACCGGCGGTTATTTTCAACTTTGTAAAACGGAAGAAAGCCATTGGGGTTAAGTATTAAGTTTTAAGTATTTAGTATCAGGTTTGAGGATGAGGTTCGGGGAGTTTCGTCATGTGATGAAAACGCCACCAAAGCATCAATCCTGCGCTCGTCAAACCAAAAGGAAATGCCATCCAGACACCTACTACTCCCCATCCCATGACAAAGCCGCAGAAATAACCTACAGGAAGAGACATAATGAAATAGGCGACAAAGGCGATAATCATCATTAGTTTTACATCTGAAATTCCACGCAAAGCATTGGCGAAAGTAATCTGCAGTCCGTCGCCAAACTGGTAAACGAGGAAAGGGAAGATTAGAGAGGTCACCATAGCAGCCACTTCCTGACTGTCGGTAAACCAGCCTCCCAAGTAATTCCGGCAAAGGAAGACAATCAAAGAAAGCACAACGCCCAATGTCATCATCAGATGAAAACCTGCATAGGCAGAACGACGTACATTGATGATGTCATTCTGACCTTTGAAGTTACTGACACGAACAGCCACAGCAGCACCCATACCGTAATACATCATAAATGTAAACTGCGAAATAGCCAGCATAACCTGATGAGAAGCCAGAGCGATAGTACCCAGCCAACCGATCATGATCGCACTTAGACTAAAGGAGGCTGTCTCCATTCCCATTTGAAAAGCAACCGGCCATCCAAGTCCATTCAAGCGTCCAAATACAGCTCGTGACCATCCCAAACGGAAAAAGCCAATCTTATAGCGGACAAAACGCGGACTACGCATAAAGATGATGATAAATATAATCACCATCACGATACGCGAGAACAGCGTGCTGACACCTGCTCCCAACAGACCTAACTCGGGCAATCCGAGCTTTCCATAAATCAGGATATAGTTTCCTATGATATTCAAGACATTTCCACCAAGCAATATCCACATAGCGGTTTTTGTATCCGTAATTCCGTCTGTAAACTGCTTGAATCCATTGAAAAGCATGACAAACACTAGTGAAGCGAGCAAAACAAGGTAATACGGTTTAATCAGGGGAATCAATTCTTCCGGCTGTCCGAGACGTTCTATATTTAGATAAAGAACAGTCATACAGACAGTCAGCAGCAATGCAACCATCAGGTTTGCCAGCAAACTGTTGCGTAAAGCCTGTCCCGCAGGGGCATACTGGCGGGTTCCATACAAACCTCCCACAATGGGAGTCAGCCCATACGAAAAACCCGTACTGAAAATAATCGCCAGATTGAACACATTATTGACGAAGGAAGCTGCTCCCAGCTCAATCGTACTATGATGCCCGATCATTAACGTATCCGCAAATCCAAGAACGATTACTCCTATTTGACCGATCACAATCGGCAGTCCGAGAAAAATTAGTGCTTTATAATGCTCTTTATATGTACTATAAATATGTCTCATTTACTTTTCCGTTACCTAAACGTATCTCCATTTTCAGGCAAAGGGACTTTCCCCTTTCACTGATAGATTATAAAAAGGGAGAATTTAATTTTGTTGTTTCTTATAATATAGTATTACTCCGTTCTCCTTACGGAAAGCAGATTGAGCTACCGCCCGCAATTGTTCAGCCGTGACAGACCGATAACGATCGACCTCTTTTTCCATGTCCTCCGCCCGGCCAAGCAATTCGTACCAAGCCAGGTTGGTTGCCACATTCAAATAATTGATGTTGCCGAATATCTGGGTGGACTCAAATTTGTTCTTCACTTTTTCCAGTTCCTGTTCGTCAACCAATTCTTGCTGCAACAGTTCCAGTTCTTCCCGCACTGCCGCTTCCGCCTGTTCCAGGGTGACACCTGCCGAAGGTTTACCACTAATATGGAATAACCCCGCATCTACACTGCCGGAAATATAAGCATCTATACTCGAAAATAATTGTTTCTGTTGTACCAAACGCTGGTTTAACCGGCTGGAACGTCCGTTGCTCAACACATCCGACAAAATATCAAATGCATAATAATCCGGATGGCAATGGGCAGGCATGTGGTATGCCATAAATAAAGAATCGAGAGGAACATTTCTCTCTACCGTCAGCCGCCGTTCTTCCGTCTGTTCCTGTTCTTGTGGCAGGTTCCGTTGAGGAACTTCCCGACGAGGAATAGAGCCGAACCATTTTTCCGTCAAAGCAACCGCTTCTTCGAAAGAGATATTGCCGGTCACAGCTAATATGGCATTATTAGGAGCATAAAAACGGAAAAAGAATGCCTTCACTTCTTCCAGCGTAGCATTGGCAATATGCGACAACTCTTTTCCGATAGTAGGCCATTGATAAGGATGCGTCTGATAAGCCAGAGGACGCAAAAGATGTCCGATATCCCCATAAGGCTGATTCAAACATCGCTGTTTGAATTCTTCCATTACTACTCCCCGCTGTACCTCCAGACTCCGTTCGCTAAAATCAAGACTCAACATCCGGTCGGATTCCAACCAAAAGCCGGTTTCTACATTCTGACGAGGTACAGTGAGGTAGTAATTGGTTATATCATTATTCGTCCAGGCATTATTCTCTCCACCCGCCAATTGAAGCGGCATATCATAATCGGGAATATTCACCGACCCTCCGAACATCAGGTGTTCGAACAAATGGGCAAAACCGGTATGTTCGGGATCTTCGTCGCGAGCTCCCACATTATATAATATATTAAGGGCAACCATCTGCGTACTTTCGTCCTGCGAATGTACCAGACGTAACCCATTATCAAGAATATGCCTGTTGATTTTCATATATTTCAGTCAAGTATTGTCACCTTTGTTATTTTTACATCTTCTTCGGGACGATCGCTACGGTCGGTTTTCACCTGCTGGATTTTATCCACAATATCCAGACCTTTCACTACTTCACCGAACACAGTATATTCGCCATCCAGATGCGGAGTTCCTCCCACCGTTGTATAGGCTTCAATCTGTTCCGGAGTGAAATGAAATTCCGGTTGTTTAGCTGCCATTTCCTGTGCCTCTGCAAACAACTTTTCCTGCAAATCATAAAGACCATTTTCGTCATTTGCTTTTCGCATCTTATAAATTTCCTTCATGTGTTTCTGTGCCAGCGTATTGAAAATAACATTAATCTTATTCTCATTCATCTGGCTTTCCATACCCAGCAAGGTAGAGTCATTGAACACCTTACCTGTCACGATATAGAACTGACAACCGGAAGATTCTTTCTTCGGGTTCACATTATCTCCCTGACGGGCAGCGGACAAGGCACCTTTCTTATGGAAATATTTAGGATATACAAATTCAGCGGGAACAGTATAACCTACATCTCCCGTACCCAGCATTTTTCCTTTCGGTGCATTCTTTGAGTCCGGATCACCGGCCTGAACCATAAAATCTTTGATAACACGATGAAACAGTGTGCCCTCATAAACTCCGTCCTTCACCAGTTTGATAAAATTATCACGATGTTTCGGTGTCTCATTATATAGTTTCACCTCAATGTCTCCTAAAGTTGTTTCAATCTTTACCAACGTTTCTTTATCCATGTCTCCTCCTTTTTTTGTTCCGGTTTTGCAGGCAGTAAGTCCGCTAAACGATATGGTTAATATTATCAATAGAATCTTTTTCATAACACTTTTATTTAATTTAAGTTTGCAAATATACCACTTTCGCCTAAATCCTCTTACCTTTGTGACTTAAAAGAATCAAAACCTGACATGATGAGCTCCATATTGATCGTTGAAGATGATATCACTTTTGGAATGATGCTAAAAACCTGGCTAGGCAAAAAGGGCTTTGAAGTATCATCAGTGAGTAATATTGCCCGCGCCCGAAAACATATCGAAAGCCAAAACGTCGATCTGATTTTATCAGACCTGCGACTACCCGACCACGAAGGTATCGATCTGCTGAAATGGATGAATGAACAAGGCATGGACATTCCTTTAATCATCATGACTGGCTATGCGGATATACAATCCGCCGTACAGGCAATGAAACTGGGAGCACGTGATTATATAGCCAAACCGGTAAATCCGGAAGAATTACTGAAGAAAATTTCTGAATGTCTGCAGTCTGAAAAGAGTCCTGCTACTCATAACGTTGCTAAATCTTCTTCTAAAAAAGGTGCTTCTACTTCATCTAAAGATTCAACAGAAAATCATCGTGCTTATCTGGAAGGAGAAAGTGATGCAGCCAAACAACTCTACAATTATGTAGGTCTGGTAGCTCCGACCAATATGTCCGTACTTATCAACGGTTCCAGCGGAACAGGAAAAGAGTATGTGGCGCACCGTATTCATCAACTTAGCAAACGAAACGATAAACCGTTTATTGCCGTAGATTGTGGATCTATCCCCAAAGAACTGGCTGCTTCCGAATTTTTCGGTCATGTGAAAGGTTCGTTTACAGGTGCTCTGACAGATAAAACGGGTGCTTTCGTTGCAGCCAACGGTGGTACTATCTTTCTGGATGAGATCGGAAACCTTAGTTATGAAGTGCAGATACAACTGCTTCGTGCCTTGCAAGAGAGAAAAATACGTCCGGTAGGTTCTACACAGGAGATATCGGTAGATATTCGTCTGGTATCTGCCACCAATGAGAATCTGGAACAAGCCATTGAAAAAGGTACTTTCCGTGAAGACCTTTATCATCGTATCAATGAATTTACCCTCCGTATGCCCGATCTGAAAGAACGGAAAGAAGATATTCTGCTCTTTGCCAATTTCTTCCTCGATCAGGCAAACAAGGAACTGGATAAACACCTGATAGGTTTCGATGCAAAAGCATCGCAAGCTTTAATGAATTATCATTGGCCGGGAAACTTGCGCCAAATGAAGAACATCGTCAAAAGAGCAACGTTATTGGCACAAAGCAGTTTCATTACTTTATTGGAATTGGGGACCGAGCTTTTAGAAACTCCTGCATCCAGCAATACGAGCATTGCATTACGCAATGAAGAGACTGAAAAAGAGCATATTTTGGAGGCGCTACGCCAAACAGGAAACAATAAGAGTAAAGCAGCGCAATTACTGAATATTGATCGAAAGACTTTATATAATAAATTGAAATTATACAATATTGATTTGTAACAAGTTACGTTCTTGCATTTTCTCAAGTGTTCTCATGCCTATGAGAAAATTTTCTCAATGCGATGAGAAAAAGTTCTCATTACTATGAGTATTTATTCTCATCACGGTGAGAAATGATTCCTTTTTGTAGTGCTCGAACTTATCTTTAACCGAATCTATCGCATTACCAGATATTATTAATTTTAATGCATATTCCATAGAATAAAATGACCCCCATGAATAAAAAAACATTATTACCCCTTGCATTTGTGCCACTCGCAGCAACCAATCTGCAAGCACAAAGCAATATGCAAATAGAACACGCGGACAAACGTCCGAATATCATTCTCTTTATGGTAGACGATATGGGATGGCAGGATACTTCACTCCCATTCTGGACACAGAAGACACACTATAACGAATTGTACGAGACTCCAAATATGGAGCGGTTAGCCAAACAGGGAATGATGTTTACTCAAGCGTATGCCAACAGTATCAGTTCTCCTACCCGGTGCAGCCTCATCACCGGAACCAACGCCGCACGTCACCGAGTAACTAACTGGACGCTGCAAAAGAATACAATGACAGACCATAAAGATAGCATTCTGGCAGTCCCTGACTGGAATTACAATGGAGTAAGTCAAGTGTCCGGCACTAATCATACTTTCGTAGGAACCTCCTTCGTGCAACTGCTAAAGAACAGCGGTTATCATACTATACATTGTGGAAAAGCCCATTTCGGAGCGATAGATACTCCAGGGGAAGATCCGCATCATTGGGGATTCGAGGTAAATATTGCCGGACATGCGGCCGGTGGACTTGCCAGTTACCTGGGAGAAGAGAACTACGGACATACCAAAGATGGGAAAGCGGTATCACTGATGTCTGTTCCCGGATTAGAGAAATATTGGGGAACGGAAACCTTTGTAACTGAAGCATTGACGTTGGAAGCCATTAAAGCACTGGATAAAGCGAAAAAGTATAATCAGCCTTTCTATTTGTATATGTCGCAATATGCCATCCACATTCCTTTGAACAAAGATATGCGCTTCTATGAGAAGTACAAGAAAAAAGGAATGACAGACCATGAAGCTGCTTATGCCACACTGATTGAAGGAATGGATAAAAGTTTAGGTGATTTAATGAACTGGCTGGAAAAGAATGGAGAAGCCAACAACACTATTATCATTTTTATGAGTGATAACGGAGGACTTGCATCCGAATCCGGATGGCGTGACGGCAAGCTGCATACACAGAATTATCCATTGAACAGTGGTAAAGGTTCTACTTATGAAGGCGGTATCCGCGAACCGATGATTGTCAGTTGGCCGGGAGTAGTAGCTCCGGGAAGCAAATGCAACAACTACTTGTTGATAGAAGACTTCTAC
>OLIU01001358.1_pt1 | contig 10344 bp, 8 predicted proteins | sample 1603321 | NCBI WGS metagenome assembly OLIU01 (sample SAMN03922508, study PRJEB24848) | human gut metagenome | isolation source: stool sample | host: Homo sapiens | place: Germany | collected 2011-11 | reverse complement strand
CTAAAACAATATCAGCATCCTTTTCCTTTGCCAGCTCAAGTGCAAGCTTCCATGCATCAGGATTCTCAGGATTTGGATAAGGACATGTAGGGAAATTGCCATCAGGCACTGCCTGGCTTGGCTCAATGTATACATTCTCAAAGCCCATATCCTTAAGCACTCTCTGTACAGGGCGAAGACCTGTGCCGTGGAGTGGTGTGTAAACGATCTTGATATCCTTTGCCATAGCCTTGATAATCTCCGGATGGATAGAAAGCTTGCGGAGTTCTCCGAAATATCCCTCCTCAACCTCATCAGAGATGACATTGTAAAGGCCTGCCTCAATAGCAGCAGCCTTGTCCATAGTCTTTACCTGGTCAAACGATGTAACCTTTGCCACCTCAGCCATGATGCTTGTATCATGAGGTGGAGTAACCTGTGCACCATCCTCCCAGTATACCTTGTATCCATTGTACTCACGAGGATTGTGGCTTGCTGTGATAACAACACCGGCTATTGTACCGAGTGTCCTTACTGCGTATGAAAGCTCCGGAACAGGTGCGAGCTGTGGGAATACATATGTCTTGATTCCGTTAGCTGCAAGACAGAGTGCTGTGGCATCTGTGAACTCATCATGCATATTACGTGAGTCATGTGCGATTGCAACACCTCTCTTTACTGCGTCCTCTCCCTGTGAAAGTATGTAATTTGCCAGTCCCTGTGTAGCCTGACGGACTGTGTATATATTCATCCTGTTGGTGCCGGCTCCTATTACACCACGAAGACCTGCTGTACCAAACTCAAGTGTGCGATAGAATCTGTCCTCTATCTCCTTATCATCACCTGCGATAGCCTTAAGCTCTGCCTTTGTAGCCTCATCAAAATATGGGTCTGTACACCATTTCTCGTACTCCGCTCTAAAATCCATTTATATTAACCTCCTGTGTCAGCTAGTAATAAGCCTATTAATGTTAACTATACCGATTTTACCACATTAACGTGCATTTGAAAAGTTTTAGTTCCTTAATATTTTTTTAAATACAAGGCTCCTCATCCAAAGTGGCATCATACAGACAACAAACTGTGCCGCAACCGTAACAAAAAAATCGGCCGCACTTATGGTCCCTGTCTTTAAAATACGCTTTCTTCCTGCCTTGTATTTAAGGAAATAATCAAAGCCGCCACGCCTCTTCAGCATATCATCACCGGTTCTGGCATACACAAGAGTCTCACCTATATTTGCCATACGACAGTGATTTCTGATCATATTCGCCCAAAGAAGAGAATCCTCCATAAGCAGACAGTCCTGATAATTGCCCGCAGCAAGCACCGCAGATCTTTTGTACATCACAGTCATGTGATTGAACGCATCGCGCTTTCTCTGATACTGCTTTATCACATAATTTCCGAGAGGCACTGTCCTCTCTGATATAATATTATGCATATCATCGGAAAACTCGCTGATGTAGCCGCCTATGATATCAAACCCCGGATTTTCCGAAAAAGCATCCAGCTGTCTCTCAAACCTGTCAGGCACACATATATCATCCGTATCCATTCTGGCCACAAGCTCATTAGAGCAATGCTTTATGCCTTCAGCAAGTGCAAGACCGAGCCCGTTGTTTTTTTCAAGCTTTACCGTAACAAAATTTATTTCCGAAGGTCTGCATTCATAATCTCTGATTGCCTCATAAAGCTCATCTGTCAGCCGACCATCCTCCACCAGCACTATCTCGTCCGGTAAAACAGTCTGTGAATATATGCTTTCCATACACTCCCTGAAATACTCAGGCTTTTCCTTGTAATAAATTGACAGTAATACTGAAAATTTGACTTTATTCATAAGTATCATCCTCCCAGACAAGCAGACTAATGTATTACCGCAAGCACAGTCTCTATGCACAGTCTAATATCATTTATCAGTGAAAATCTCTTAAGATACTTAAGATTGTACCTCATCTTGCCCGGCAGCACCTTGTGGATATATGTGTAATCCACATCATCAGAAGCCTCAAGAAGCCTGTCCTCATCCTTATACCTGATGCTTGCCTCACTTGTGATTCCGGCAGGCAGCAGAAGTGTTGCCATCATCGCAGGTGTATATGCCATGACATACTTCTCCACCTCAGGTCTTGTGCCAACAAAGCTCATATCACCACATAGCACATTTATGAGCTGCGGAATCTCATCAAGCCTGTACTTTCTGATGACAGCGCCAACCCTTGTGATTCTTGAATCCCCACCGACAGTCACCAGTGAGCCCTTTTTGTCAGCATCATTCACCATAGTTCTGAACTTGAATATGCGAAACTTCCTGCCATACTGTGTAATACGCTCCTGCCTGAAAAAAACAGGTCCTTTGCTATCCACCTTTATCCAGACAGCAAGGACCAGTATAACAGGCGAAAGCAACACAAGAAGAACAGCGGACATAATCACATCAAAAATGCGTTTAAATACCATGCTTGTCCTCTTTCTGCTCAGATGCCTGTAATATTTAAGTGTAAAATCATTTTTCATGAATGTAGGAATCTCTCCCCATGTTCTCCATCTACTCATGTAAAATCTCCAATAAATTGTTAATTATATACTCCACATCCTCATCGCTAAGCTTTGTGTTTAGAGGAAGTGTAATCTCATTCTCATACTGATGATAAGCGTTTGGAAAATCGGCTATATCAAAGCCCATATTCTTATATGCTGTCATCATCGGAAGCGGCTTGAAATGCACATTTGTGGCGATACCTCGCTCCGCCATCTGCACTATAAGCGCATTGCGCCTGTCCACGCCGATGCCCGGTATGCGAAGCAGATACAGATGTCCGCTCGATGTATGCCTGTCTGTAAAATGAGGCACAGTCAAGAGACCAAGCGGCTTAAATGCCTCGTCATAGCGCTCTATAATATCACGGCGCCTCTTGAGAAGCCCCTCATATCTGTCAAGCTGTACCAGACCAATAGCCGCCTGGATATCAGTCATATTGCACTTATACGAAGGAGCCACAATATCATACTCCCAGTTGCCCTGACCATTCTTGTGGAAAGCATCCTTCGTCTGTCCGTGGAGTGAAAGCAGCATAAACTGCTTGTAGATATACTCATCATCAAAGCCCTCTATAGGTCTCCAGGTGAGTGCTCCGCCCTCTGCAGTGGTCAGATTCTTGACCGCATGAAACGAAAAGCTTGTAAAATCAGCTACATTGCCACACATAATCCGCTCACCGTCTCTCATGTATGAGGCGCCAAAAGCATGAGCTGAGTCAGCCGCCACAATCACACGTCCGATTGCCCTCTGCACATCGTTTGACGGATGAAAAAGAGCCTTTTTTCTTTCCACAATATCCAAAATCCTGTCATAGTCGCAAGGCACGCCTGCAATATCAACCGGCACGATAACCTTTGTCTTTTCTGTAATAGCAGCCTCCAAAGCCTCGTAATCCATCTCAAAGGAATCAGGTGCTACGTCTATAAACTTAAGTGTCGCACCGACATGCACAGCAGGGCTTGCAGATGCAGTATAAGTGTATGCACTTGTGATGACCTCATCACCTGCACCTATTCCTAAGAATCTGAGTATCGACTCAAGACACGCAGTAGCAGAGCCCAGAGCCACAGCCTTATTCGTGCCGCATAGCTTAGCAATCCTCTTCTCAAATTCCTTAGTCCTTGGACCTGTTGTAATCCAGTCGCTTCGTAGCACATCAGCAACAGCTGACACCTCTGCTTCTGTTATATCAGGTGGTGAAAATGAAATCTGTCTTTTTTCCATAGTTATGTTCCTCGCTTCCGGCATAAAATATGCCAAACATCCGGCTTTTACAATCTATATTATGAGCTTCAAAAGATATTTAGTCCTCCAGGTCAGGATGATATGTCTTGACCACAGATGCAACTATCTGCTTGATATCCTTTGCTTCTAAGGTGCATGCCTTCTCGAGCATCTCAAGCTGCTTCTCAAAGAGCTCATCATCCATCTCAATAGGCTCACCCACATGAATCAGCTTGTTTGGAGTCTCCTTAAGACCCTCCTCACTCATCAGCATCTCCTCGTAGAGCTTCTCGCCCGGACGCAGTCCTGTGTATACAATCTGGATATCCACATCAGGCTCCAGTCCCGAAAGCCTGATAAGATTCCTTGCCATATCATCAATCTTGACAGGCTCGCCCATATCGAGTACGAAAATCTCTCCTCCATGAGCATAGAGCCCGGCCTGCAGTACAAGTGCCACCGCCTCCGGAATTGTCATAAAGTACCTAATAATACGCTTGTCCGTCACAGTAACCGGACCGCCATCCTCTATCTGCTTCTTAAATAGCGGGATAACACTTCCGTTACTTCCGAGCACATTTCCAAAACGTACCGCTACAAAATCAGTCCCAGTCTGCCTGTTCATCATCTGTATAACCATCTCGCACAGGCGCTTTGACGCGCCCATGATATTAGTCGGATTGACCGCCTTATCTGTAGAGATAAGTACAAACTTCTTCACATGGTACTCTGCTGCAAGCCTTGAGAGCTTTAATGTGCCAAGCACATTGTTTTTTATTGCCTCATTCGGGCTCTCCTCCATCAGCGGTACATGCTTATGTGCTGCCGCATGATAGATAATCTCAGGATGATATGTCTGAAATACATAGTGCAGCCTGTTGGTATTGCGCACAGAGCCAATCAGCGTCTCCACCCTTACATAAGGATACTTACGCTTCAGCTCCTGCTGTATATCGTATGCATTATTCTCGTAAATATCAAAAATGATAAGAAGCTTCGGGTCCTCTCTGGCTATCTGACGGCAAAGCTCACTACCTATGGAGCCACCGCCACCTGTAACCATAACCACCTTGCCCTGTAAAAATGAATGAATACCATCATTATCCACAACAACCGGATCCCTGCCAAGCAAATCCTCTATACTGACCGGACGCAGATTAGAAACCGAAACCCTGCCGTCCACCATCTGATATATTCCCGGAACCACAGACACATCACAGCCGGTATCCTTACAAATATTGAGTATATCCTTCCTGTCCTTACCCGATGTGGAAGGTACAGCATACACAATCTTTGTGATATCATACTTCTCAACCATCTCCGGAATGTCGTTTCGATTGCCGACAATAGGCACGCCGTCTATGAAGCGGCCGAGCTTCGCCGGATTGTCATCTATGATGCAGCAGGCCTTTGTGTGCAGATGTGAGCTCATGATAAGCTCTCTGATAAGCATCCTGCCCGCATTTCCTGCTCCTATAATCATGACTCTCTCATCACCGTTTGCAAAGCCTCTCTGCTCAAGCATCTTCTGGCCTGTCCTGATAAATCTGTACGCAAACCGGCACGCTGTGCACAGTGCAAAGCTGAGCATCAGTCCGATAATCCAGAAGGCATACGGCATCTTAATCTCATACACCTCATGAATGATAACGCACAGAACCGTAAGCACCAGAAAGGCACCAATAATATGCATAAACTCATTGATGCTCGCAAAGCGCCATATACTGTGATACAGCCTGAAAATATAAAACACCACAAGTGAAATCACCATAAACAATGGCACAATGTGCAGATACCCCTCCAAAAATGAGAGCGGAATATGTGAATATGAAAACTCAAACCTGATCATCAAAGCGAAAAAGAATGAGATTGCAATAATACACATATCAACAAATGCAAGAACCAATGCCCTGAAAACCCATTGCTTGTCATTGCCCATGTATGAATCCGGCTTCTCCGGACCATCGCATTTTGTTTTGTCTTTTAGATTATTTGTATCTTTTTTCATGTCAAGTCTATTACTCATATAGAATTTTCTCCTTTTGTCCTACACTGCAAAAAGCAGCTTCTATATCCCTATGCAAATCAACTTCTCATAAACTGCATTTAAATTTACGCTTTATTATACCATACACACACTATTATAGTTCTTATTATTTTATTAAATATACCACATTTAGCGATTTTTGAAAACAAACAGCTTGCTTATGACATAGTTGAGCACAACCACAACCACCTGTGCTGCAAGCTTCACCCACATGCTTGGATAGTCCAAAAGCGTGATAAAAATAAAGATAATAGCCTCTTCAATAACCAGTGTGATAAATCTGCCACTGAAAAAAGCAAACATCTGTACTAAAAACGCCGTCTTTGTCGGCGTAGCAACCTTAAACACCCACTTCTTGTTGGTAACATATGAGAAAAGTACAGCAAACACCCATGCCAGCGCATTCGCAATCAGCTCATTGATTCCAAACAAAACATTAAAAATAGCATATGCGCCTATGCTGATCACAAAGGTCATATTGCCAAAAACCGCGTATAAAACAAGCTCCTTAAACTCCTCTTTCCTGTTTCGTATTATAATATTATCCATTTCTCCACCTATGTGACAGGCTATATAACTCTGTCGTAATTTATACGTGTAAGTTGATAGTAATGTTAATTTGCGATTTTTATATAATAACTGCATAGCCAAAATAAGTCAATATGTGATATGATATCTGCATGAAAAAGAAAACACAAAAATACAAGAGTATAAAACTAAACTACATATATAATGTGAGCTACCAGATACTCACACTGATCACACCGCTTATCACAGCGCCGTACCTCTCGAGGGTGCTTAAGGCAGACGGAATAGGTGCATACAGCTATACCTACTCACTGGTATCATACTTTATCATGTTTGCCGCACTGGGCACTGTAAACTACGGAAACAGGGAAATATCATACCTGCAGGAGGACAGAGCAAAACGCACAAAAACCTTCTGGGAGATAGAGCTTCTATCCGTCATCAGCGTGGTTGTGTGTCTGTGTGCATATATGGTATTCACACTTGCATTTCCACACTCACCGCTCAAAAAGCACCTGCTATTGATTGAAGCCGTGTACCTGATATCAGTTGCTTCTGATATCTCATGGCTGTTTCAGGGACTTGAGGAATTTGGCAAAATAGTCGGTCGAAACGTGATTTTTAAAATCATAAACATTGCTTTTATCTTCATCGCCGTGCGCTCAGAGAGTGATTTGCTCATATATGTGGCAGGAATATGTCTATTAGAGCTTTTTGCCAATATATCCATCTGGTTTTACCTGCCTCAATATGTTGACAGACCAAAGCTTAAGGAGCTTAAGCCATTCTCTCATCTAAGGGCTACTCTCACACTATTTGTACCAACTATAGCGACAACCATATACACAGCGCTTGACAAAACCATGCTCAACAACATAACCGGCAGCATGACAGAAAACGGCTACTATGAGCAAGCCAACAAGATATCCAAAATGGTTCTCATGCTCGTAACCTCACTAGGTACTGTTATGCTTCCAAGAATAGGAAGAGCCTTCAGTGAAAATAAAAAAGACGAAGTAAAAGCCCTCCTTTATAAGAGCTTTCAATTCGTCTGGTTTATAGGTCTTGCCCTGTGCTTTGGCCTGATAGGCATCGCACGCAATTTCTCGCCATGGTTTTTTGGTCCGGGATATGAAAAGGTGCCATATCTCATCATGATAATGGCTACACTGTTGCCGATTATAGGCTTAAGCAATGTAATCGGTATACAGTATCTGGTAACAACCAAGCGTGAAAGTCTGCTGACACGCTCAGTATGTATCGGAGCCGCAGCCAATTTTGTCATGAATATGATTCTCATACATCAGCTCTATTCATACGGTGCAGCCATAGCCTCTGTCATCTCGGAGGTAATAATAACTGCCGTACAGCTTTACTTCATACGAAATGAGCTTAGCATCCCAAAAATATTTTCTCTATCGTGGAAATATCTCATATCAGCAGTCTGTATGCTTATAGTACTGCTGCTCATGGATGCAAGGCTGTCAGTCAGCTTCATGCACACAATGATTATGATTGTGACCGGATTTATAGTCTATATGGTGCTGCTTGTACTGATGCGTGACGAGATGGTGTGGGAAGGCATAAGGCTCATCAAAGCCCGAATCAATGCCACTAAATAATACCATTCTGCAACGCTTAATTCCCCGGCAGCTTCACTTATTTGGCTGCCTCATACTCTCCAACCACCTGTGCCTCTCCTCTGTCAGTATATTCTCTTGCCATTTTCAGAGCTTTTTTAGTCCTCTTCACAGACTTTTTCCATCTTGAAAGCTCTGATTTTGCCGTATCAGACTTTATACCATATTGATTCACAGCCATATCGCCAATATATGACGAAAGCTTTTGGGCACCATAAGCATTCAGGTGCTCAAAATCAGCGAAGTCATGAGAATCATCTATCCCTGCAATGCTCTCATAATCAGTACTCAGATCAAGAAAATCGTATCCATACGCCTTCGTTATACTTTCAATCTGCTCAAGGCCCGACTTGTCAGCTGCCTGTGTCTCATGAGGTGGCTGCAGCAACAGCACATGCTCTATGCCAAGCTTATTGCAGTACGAAAGCAGCTCCTTAAGATATGCTCTGCATTCATCAGTCAACACATAGGCTTCTTTAGTAGGCTGTCCGATATTTGCCAGATTGTCACGGCCTCCGGTGATGCCTGTTTTTGAATAAAAGCCTTTCAGATAGCCTCCACCACTGAGCCTCATATAGGCACGAGTGACAAATGAGGTATACACCGCCTCAGGGTCCTTCCAGTTGCCATGATACTTTTCCAATGGAAAATAAAGGGTATCCGATATGTTATCCTTCACCTTTTCATCATCCTTATTGATATTTTTGGGAATAGTCTTTACCGTGTCAAGCTTGTTCTGTGACATAGGCATATTGTCAATCCACTTTCTCAGATAAACCTCATCAGTCAGATTCCAATTGCCCTGACTAAATGCTGCAGCACTGATTACAAGAAGCTTCGGCTTCTGTCTCTTCACAATCTCCGTGACGATGGACTTGTACATATTGCATGGCACAGCTCCTATTGAAAGATTGCACGACTTAAGGCCATACTCCTCCCACGCCAGAGCCGGCGCATAGCCCGTGTATACCTCACTTGGTCCAATCATGACCATATCAAGGCTGTTCTCTGGCTCTGCGTAAAAGCCATATATATTTTCAATATCGCTGCTGTCAATGGCAATAAATGCCTTTGATACTATTTGCATGAGCAATAGGAGGACTATTGCAAATGCAGAGATTTTAATAAATTTCATGGTGTTTCCTTTTCTATTGAAACGCTTTATTTTGATATTTTTTCAGTAAACACTATATAGTATAGCGGATTAGTATAAAAAAACAACACCCTGATTCATATTTATCATTTTCTGATATGAAGCTGTTTGCACGGGTAGAATATAAAATCGATAAGCCTGATTTTCTTTATAATACATTCATACAATATCCAGCATATAGCAGTGCATCCTGCAAATCCGCATATACACTGCAGCACCATATTGGTTATACCGGCCCTATTCAATATAATCCTGATTCCACCTACAAATATCACATTCATCGCATAAAACGGCATGCTGTCACGGCCGATAGTCTGTAACCATTTAGGGAAATCACAATACCCTGATAAAAAATAGCTTACTGCAAATATAAATACAGTCACTATACAGGCGGTAAGCCGCTCAAACAGACTGCTGAAAATGGGATTGCTGCTCATGTCATCACGTAATACTATGTCTGATACCTCTACAAGCACACTCATAACGGAAAGGCTCAGCACAGCATATCTATTATCCAGTTTATCAAGCCACTTCTTAATCAGGCATCCCAGATAAAAGTACATCTGAAAGCCGGCTATGTAGTTAAAGCCCTCATAGTGAAAGCTGCCATAGCATGTCAAAGCAATTATTAAAAACAGCACAAATAAAAGCTCCATTTTATAATTAAAATGTGGCAGAAGCCTCGCAAACACATAATCAGCCATATACGCCACACAATATATGAGAAATAGTGCGTATAAATACCATAAAAACTCTATCGGCTTCCACGGTATGCTTATCAGGCTGCTAACGGCAACCGGCTCCCTTATCAAATTTGAAAGGGCAAATTTAATAATCCAGTAAATAACTGAAATCATCACGTAAGGCAGCAGGATATTAAATGCTTTATGACCTATCCGGCTAAAAATGCCTTGTGAAGCATTCCCTACATATTCACTGTATAAGAAGCCTGAAACTGCGATAAAGCAAGGCATGTGAAAGCTGTATATTACATTTGCAATACCATTCATTGTATCATCAAATGAATACATGTCTGTCAGGCCCAATGTAGTGTGACCTAAAATCACAAATAAAATAAGGATGCCCTTTATGAAATCAATTGTTTTATCTCGGGTGGTGTTGGTTTGCATGTTATGCCCTTTCCTTAAACACAACCAGCTTACTAATCACATAATTCAGCACAATAACAATAACCTGCGCAATCACCTTAATCAGCATACTATTAAAC
>OLIU01001348.1_pt1 | contig 10385 bp, 8 predicted proteins | sample 1603321 | NCBI WGS metagenome assembly OLIU01 (sample SAMN03922508, study PRJEB24848) | human gut metagenome | isolation source: stool sample | host: Homo sapiens | place: Germany | collected 2011-11 | reverse complement strand
GAGATTGCCTCTTGTCTCGTGGGCTCGGAGATGTGTATAAGAGACAGGCATACACTGTTACACCTAATTTCAATCCACGCTCTCCGTAAGGAGAGCGACATGGAAACCCCGCGCAATTCCGATAATTACGATATTTCAATCCACGCTCTCCGTAAGGAGAGTGACTTACCGTGACGGGCACCGCCACGTACGTCAACCCATTTCAATCCACGCTCTCCGTAAGGAGAGCGACGTTTCCGCAAGGTCATCGTGCTTGTCGCCCGTCAATTTCAATCCACGCTCTCCGTAAGGAGAGCGACTCGACGCGCACCGCGCCGACGCATACAATCGAATTTCAATCCACGCTCTCCGTAAGGAGAGCGACCGCCAATTGCTGGAAATACGTAGGAGGATACGAGATTTCAATCCACGCTCTCCGTAAGGAGAGCGACGACCTCAAGGGCGGCATGAAGGGAGAGACGCGATATTTCAATCCACGCTCTCCGTAAGGAGAGCGACCGCTCCTGCATGTCGGCGGTAACGTTCTCGCCGATATTTCAATCCACGCTCTCCGTAAGGAGAGCGACATTGGACATTCTATTATCTCCTAACTGTTTTAGTCATTTCAATCCACGCTCTCCGTAAGGAGAGCGACTGCGCTGGACGTCGCACGATAGCCTTGTGTGATAATTTCAATCCACGCTCTCCGTAAGGAGAGCGACCAAAACATTCGCCGCGAAAAGGTATGGTATCAAAATTTCAATCCACGCTCTCCGTAAGGAGAGCGACGTTTGCGCAGATTCCTGTATCGGGTGGGGATGTTATTTCAATCCACGCTCTCCGTAAGGAGAGCGACATACGCCACAAGACAGACCAACTGGGCAAACGAATTTCAATCCACGCTCTCCGTAAGGAGAGCGACTGTTGCCTTGAGTGGCGGACGGGATGCGCACCTATTTCAATCCACGCTCTCCGTAAGGAGAGCGACTTTCGAGCGCCGCTTGCAAGTGCTCAACGCCATATTTCAATCCACGCTCTCCGTAAGGAGAGCGACATGACGTCTTGCGCTTGCGTGCCATAAATTCCGTTATTTCAATCCACGCTCTCCGTAAGGAGAGCGACTCGTCTGCACAGTCGGCGGAATTTGTCTAATTATTTCAATCCACGCTCTCCGTAAGGAGAGCGACATATTCAGTTATGGTTCCCGCCAGCCGGCATGAGATTTCAATCCACGCTCTCCGTAAGGAGAGCGACTCGCTGCGCCGACGCCAGTGGATACCGCCGTTCGTATTTCAATCCACGCTCTCCGTAAGGAGAGCGACCCCTCCAGATATGGATTATCGCTTGTATATTGCGGATTTCAATCCACGCTCTCCGTAAGGAGAGCGACGGTCGTGACGATCGTGCGGTCGTTCGCTGGCGTATTTCAATCCACGCTCTCCGTAAGGAGAGCGACTGTGTCGTGCGAACGCCGACAGGCTGATCTACGCATTTCAATCCACGCTCTCCGTAAGGAGAGCGACGTCGCATACTTATAAAAAGTTTCCTCGTTCATGATTTCAATCCACGCTCTCCGTAAGGAGAGCGACCATTGGCGACGCCTTCAATTCGTTCGCCATTTGCTATTTCAATCCACGCTCTCCGTAAGGAGAGCGACGTGTCGCCCTTGGGGCCTTTGACGTTGCCGAGCAATTTCAATCCACGCTCTCCGTAAGGAGAGCGACGACAGGGCCTTGCGCTCCGATGATGGACTGCCTATTTCAATCCACGCTCTCCGTAAGGAGAGCGACCTGTCTCCTTTGGGGCCTTTGATATTACCGATTAATTTCAATCCACGCTCTCCGTAAGGAGAGCGACATGGACGTATGCCATGCGAACGCCGACCGACTCTTGTAATTTCAATCCACGCTCTCCGTAAGGAGAGCGACGTCGTGGCGCGGCGATTTTACCGACGCTATGACATTTCAATCCACGCTCTCCGTAAGGAGAGCGACCCGATTGGTATCAGGTGCGCGACACCATGTATGATTTCAATCCACGCTCTCCGTAAGGAGAGCGACTTTGCCGTGCTTTGGTTGAGTGTTGTTCTGTGCGAATTTCAATCCACGCTCTCCGTAAGGAGAGCGACATTATGTAACCGGCGTGGCGAAAGCCATCATGCAATTTCAATCCACGCTCTCCGTAAGGAGAGCGACTTGCCCCTTAACGGTAGAGCCGTAATAAGATTGTAATTTCAATCCACGCTCTCCGTAAGGAGAGCGACTGTCGCTGGACGGTTGTGATCGCGACGCCTTTTCTATTTCAATCCACGCTCTCCGTAAGGAGAGCGACAATCATCGATACGCGTCTGCGGAAACTCAGAATTATTTCAATCCACGCTCTCCGTAAGGAGAGCGACACTCGCCATCGAAAGCCGTCAACAGCGCGTCTTCCGATTTCAATCCACGCTCTCCGTAAGGAGAGCGACTCAAGGTACCGAAAGCGTCGAACTTGGCACAGCTATTTCAATCCACGCTCTCCGTAAGGAGAGCGACTCAACGACCCAACCATTCTGTTCGACGCTGCCAACATTTCAATCCACGCTCTCCGTAAGGAGAGCGACCTGGATTCGTGTACAAGGCGGTTGCCGTTACTGATTTCAATCCACGCTCTCCGTAAGGAGAGCGACGTGAGTATGAAACACCCCTCGCCGCAAAAGATGATTTCAATCCACGCTCTCCGTAAGGAGAGCGACTTCCAAGTCGGTGTTTCCTCCAAACGTTTCACGTATTTCAATCCACGCTCTCCGTAAGGAGAGCGACACGACCGCCAACGCCATGCTCCGCATGCTCAAATTTCAATCCACGCTCTCCGTAAGGAGAGCGACCCGCGCCAATCGCCATCGGCGGCGACGTCAAATCATTTCAATCCACGCTCTCCGTAAGGAGAGCGACCGATGGTATCCGACCCCTTGCCGGAAATGTCCATATTTCAATCCACGCTCTCCGTAAGGAGAGCGACTCAACATTGTCGGCTGGCGGGGACACATATAACTATTTCAATCCACGCTCTCCGTAAGGAGAGCGACACCCATAAAACGGCACACTCCCTTGCGCTCGTCTGGATTTCAATCCACGCTCTCCGTAAGGAGAGCGACCCTCTCCTGCGTGTTTGGTGACGGCGGCTGGATATTTCAATCCACGCTCTCCGTAAGGAGAGCGACTGAGATGGTCGCCGCAATACGTCAAAGCCATGCAATTTCAATCCACGCTCTCCGTAAGGAGAGCGACACCGACCGACAACACTTTCGCATGGATGGTGAAGATTTCAATCCACGCTCTCCGTAAGGAGAGCGACCCGGGGCACTGGTACTGAAGACGGGGATAAGGAGATTTCAATCCACGCTCTCCGTAAGGAGAGCGACCAACGCCGATGATCTGTGGGTGGCTGACCTGCAGATTTCAATCCACGCTCTCCGTAAGGAGAGCGACCTGCCGGTGGGTCAACAAAGGCCAATTCGTGAAATTTCAATCCACGCTCTCCGTAAGGAGAGCGACAGGATGTGGGCATCCTCAACAACAAAGGCAAGCCATTTCAATCCACGCTCTCCGTAAGGAGAGCGACGCGGCAGATCTTAAGATCCTCAACTAGTTGCGGAATTTCAATCCACGCTCTCCGTAAGGAGAGCGACCATGTGGATATATGGTGACAGTGATTTCGTGGATATTTCAATCCACGCTCTCCGTAAGGAGAGCGACCTCAGGCAGATTCAAGAAATGGCTAACACTTTATTTCAATCCACGCTCTCCGTAAGGAGAGCGACGCCCTTCGCGATGTTCTGGCCGATTTCGTCCCTATTTCAATCCACGCTCTCCGTAAGGAGAGCGACTGGATGCCATTCGCATTTCCTCACGAAAAATATTATTTCAATCCACGCTCTCCGTAAGGAGAGCGACCTACCGCCGCTTCCATCGCGGTGCATGCCGGAGCATTTCAATCCACGCTCTCCGTAAGGAGAGCGACACAATTACATGGGTAAAAACCGCCAGAATATGAACAATTTCAATCCACGCTCTCCGTAAGGAGAGCGACTTCAGTCGCTATACTGTCCATATGGACATTAACATTTCAATCCACGCTCTCCGTAAGGAGAGCGACCCAGTTGCTCCGAGAACAGCGAGAGACGTCTTTCATTTCAATCCACGCTCTCCGTAAGGAGAGCGACGAGATTCTTGGACATTCCAAGGGTGGGTATTCCATTTCAATCCACGCTCTCCGTAAGGAGAGCGACGAGCGACAAGGTTGTGCAGATGGAAGATTTCATATTTCAATCCACGCTCTCCGTAAGGAGAGCGACCTACACCTCATGTGGTATAGTATTCCACATAAGATTTCAATCCACGCTCTCCGTAAGGAGAGCGACTTGCCGATCGCCACGAGCTCGTCCATTGACTGGGATTTCAATCCACGCTCTCCGTAAGGAGAGCGACCGGCGTTCGGCAGCAGCACGACCGGGACGCGCATATTTCAATCCACGCTCTCCGTAAGGAGAGCGACCGTGCAGCTGGACATTTTTGTCCACTTTCTGAGACGCAAGCCAGCTGCTTGGCTTTAAGCATATCAAACAACACCACCGGTACGACGAACAACATGCCTAAAACGAGCAGCTGTCTTTCTGTCTCATTTTAATGTCCACTATTTAGTTTTCAAACGCCCACGAAAATCACAATTCGGATTTCGACAGTTTTTCAGGTGCGAAAGGCACCCCTCATCATGAGCGCTTCCACTTCGCACAAACACCATTTCAAGACCGGCCACCTTGCCGAAACCACAATACCGCCGGCTAGAGAACACGCTCCAGATGCCGGACGTCACACGTCACACTCAAACACTCAACCCGGCATACCCCACACCATATCGTTATGACACCATGCCATTTTACCCTGTGCTATATCATCATCACATCATTAACCGGCAAACTCCGTTCACGCCCATAACGCTCAATCCTATCCGCATATCGAGAGCCAAGTTTATAAAAGCGCAGACTGTCCTCATCAATATTGGCAATCTTCAACAAATCGTGTACCAACACCAGATAATCGGAAGGACTCACCGAGCATTCGAAAACACTGTTCTGTACACGCTGTCCGTATTTCATGCATGTCTTCGCCACCAAACGAAGACGACGCTTCCCCTCAGGGGTTTCCGTACTCACATCGTACGCAACCACAACCATCATGGTTTTTCACCTCCAATAACACATCACCACGAATCATCGCATACCGCCACACACAGCTACGCACCTTTTACTTCCACATAAATGGCGGGTAATCATCAAGATCACCCCGCAACGATCGAGCTAGCAGCAGCGCTTGCACATACGGAACCAATCCCCACGAAATTTTTTCTTGCAGGAACGGATGAAGAATCTGATCACTCTTCTTTTTCTGCCACGCCGTAAGCACTTTCTTCCGCCCGAAATCAGACAGCAGCACCCCGCCATTCTCCCGTATTTCAAAATCCCCCGGCTTAACAGCGCCTGTATTAACCAATGTCAGAACGAAGCGGTCAGCCAACACCGGGCGAAACTCTTCAACCAGATCCAATGCCAGAGAGGCTCTCCCCGGCCGATCCGTATGCATAAAACCAACATACGGATCCAACCCCACACCTTGCAAAGCCGCAATGCAATCATTCGTCAATATGGAGTAGCAAAAAGACAATAATGCATTCAGCCTGTCCAGCGGAGGTCTCCTCGACCTACTGGTGAAAAAGAAATCATCTTTATTCTTCAGAACCAAATCGTCAAAAGCGTAGAAATAATCTTTGGCAGCAAGCCCTTCGACACCCCTCAACTCATCAATCGTCAAGCTTTTTCGAGCTTTTGACAATGCCGCCGACAATTTGCCGCTCTGCTCGGCAAGTCGGTCGATGTTCACCCGCAAAGCATGATCACGTTTCGTGCGTTCGAGCACCCATTTCGCATTGTAAAGCTTGCCAACAATGAAAGATTTCGCATAACGCAAAGATTTTTGTTCGTCATCCGCGACTCGAAATTGTTCACGGCGAAGTAGCACATTACGATTCTCCTCCCCTAACACGGAACAGTAATAATGACCTCTCGGTGAATAGAATGCCATAGAAACGCCCAATTTGCCGCAGCGCCCCATAAGAGCAGGCGAAGCACCCTTATACGAGAAACACATGATTCCTTCAATTGACCGTAATGGCACTTTCGCCAAGGTTTGGTCATTCTGATAAATCACAACATTATCGTTCTCCAAGGCAAGATAGGCATCTTCTGTCATCACAAACAACGTGTTTAACAGCTGCTTCATCACTCCCCGCTTTCCTTGAGCCGTTCTTCGATATATGCTTTTGCCGATTTCATCTTCCGTAATTCAGGCAGGCACAAATCCCGTAGAGAACATGCCGAACACGATCTGGTCTGTTTCACTTTGGGAGTCCATCCACGGGAGAAAAGATCATGCATTTGCAAGAAGTCAGCTTCGACCATGTTGCGAAGATCTTCGTCAAATTTTACCCGCTCACGACGTTTTGTCTGCTGATAGAACAAAGCACCTTCAGGAATATCACACGCGAGCATTTCTTCCAAGCACATCGCTTCCGCGCATAGCTGTAAACGATCAGCATCAATCGTTTTGGATTTGCCGTGTTTGTATTCAATCGGATATGGCAACCACAATTCATCTCTTCCGTGAAGCGGAACACCATCATTAGACTTATGGAATTCCACAACATCACAGGCTCCAGTTATGCCGAGCGCTCGCGAATAGACTCTCAAATCCCGCATGATCAGCATATCGCCGCGAGATTCAGAAGCCGCATAATCGTGGGCGCGTTCATGTTCCAGATGCCCCGCTGTGGTCAGATAATTTTCTGACCACAGCTGCTCGATATGAATAAGCGCCCATTGACGCTTGCAGAATGAGAAATGCTGAATACCCGAAAGGGCCAGCCAATCTTCTTCTGAATAACCATCTGGCCCTTTCATATAAGCACCTCTCATCTAGGCTTGGACGTTGTAATCAGCGGCCTTCGATTACTTCGTAGCGAAGGCCTGGAATGGAAGCGTCATCTACATTCACGGTTCCATCCGCGTCAACGGAAACGGAACGATGAACTTTGGCCGAAGAATACTGCCCCCCCCTTGCAGTTATGTGCAAACCAGACGACATCCAGCACTTCCATCGATCCCGACGGACGTGCCGAACTCTCATCATTCTCGAAAAGCGTGACCAGAGCTTCCTTGATTTTCTCTGCATCTTCTGCGCTGAAACCTGTTCTTTCCGCCAGCTGGGGGCTAATGCTTCCATAAGTTACATATACGGCGCGTCCAGAGACGCGATACTTCATGCCCATGGTGTCGGATGATTTTTTACCGGAATCCGTAGTCTCGCTGTTGACCGATTTAGTGATTTGCACATCGTCAATTGCAATGGGATTAATGGAGAATGCCGGCTGAATCGAGACCGGTCCGCGTACGCCAATCGAAACCTCATCGGTATCCTTGGCCTTCTTAAAGGCGAAAACCTGACCAAAGGACCGCACATCAAGCCAACGCTCGCACACCTTACCGAAGACTACATTCTTCTGCTTCTGCTCATCCTTCGGCAAGGTCTTCAGATATGTATTGAACCTGTCCGACAGCGATTTGGCACCATCATCGGAACGATCATCAGACTGTACAAAGACTGATTCTCCTGCATCCTGCAGACGGTTGCGGATCTTCCTCTTCAAGGCGACGTCGGAAACCTCACCCAGCCCTTCTGACGTCGTTCTCGGGCGATTACCATTCAACGGATCACCATTGGGATTTGCGTTAAACTCACTCGACGCATTATCCGCTACATCAGCGGAACGTTGCATACCTGCAGTGGAGTAATGCTCCAATAGAACATCGCTATCAGAGTTCAGACCAAGTACATCTCGGAAAGTCTTTGCCGTCTGAGTTGTGATAGACAAATATGGAATCACGTAAATGATCCGGCGCTTTCCTGTCTTCAGCGCATGATGCAACGCAAAATTTAGCGACGCCAACGTTTTACCGCCGCCAGTCGGAATCGACAAACGATAAATCCCGGTTTCCCGCGCCCCCGCCAAACAACACTGTTCATTAATCTGATGTCTTATCCTGTTTATTTCCGAACTCGAATCAAAAGATCTCATGCTTTTATCGAGTCGACTAATCAGATTCTGCCAATCAACCGCATTAGGCCGATACTGTTTTCGGGTCTCGAAACAAGCAGCATCCGTCCTATCCGCATCCACCAGTCGCGAATAAATCAGTTTAACGAGCAAACCTAGATAGAAGTATATGCTATCTTTCGACAGCCTCAGCGATTTAATTTTCTTCAGGAAACAAGCGATATCTTCCGCTGAACCTCGGAAATTCGATTGCAGATCGAGCGCCAAACCGTTAAGCCCCCGCTTGATTTCTTGATACGCATACTTCTCGTTGCTTTTGTCCGACTCCGTGAACCCAAGAAGAAAAGCTCTATTCCCGGACTCGTCAATGCAATCAGGAAGACCTCCGTGATGTTTAGAAATGGCAAGCTCAAGAATTTCCTTTGCTATCTCTTCAATTTCCCCTTTCGACTCGAAAAAATCATTGACGACAAACGCCCCTTGACGGGCATGCTGCACATCTCCCCTATGCCCATCATCCGATAACAGATATGTTTGGAACTGCTGAGCAACCTTCCCGACATCATGCAAGACGGCTGCCGTACGTGAAATATCAGCGAATTCATCCTCGAAACCACTAGCCAATCTTCCTGCACCATGAAGATGGTCATACAAAGTCTGAGTATTGCCTTCCTCATCTTTACGAGCTAATAGAACCATAACCTGCTCCTTTACAGATACCCCCCTGAATAGTCTTTACTCTACCGCATTCCAGCAAAAGATAAAAACGAAATGATTGATTCGAAGATTATCGTCGCCAAATACCTGTGCATACGTAGTACGCCCCAACACAAATAGCAGTAGGGGGTGTGTTTCTCCTGCCAAACTCGACAGGAGAAACACACCCCCACATACTATCGTCAGTCAGCCACCCAGCCAACCACCTCAGACCTTAGCAACCTCCACGCCCAGCTCGGCGCCGGCTTCGACGCTTACACTGTCGGACGAGGTGTCATGCGCCACGAGGTCCTTGAACTGTTCGACCTTGGCCACATCGTCCGCGGGCACGGTCACCTTCAGCGTGATGCGGTCGGAAATTTCCAGGCCAGCGGCCTTACGGGCCTCCTGCACGGCGCGGATCACGTCGCGGGCGTAGCCTTCGGCCAGCAGGTCGTCGTTCAGTTCGGTGTCGAGGATCACGAAGCCACCGGTCGGCAGCGCGGCGGACACGGAGTTCGCAGCCTCCTGCGCGTTCTCCTCCTCCACACGGTTGATCAGCTCGTATTCGCCTTCCTCAAGCGCAATCTCGCCGTTCGGAGTCTCACACACAGGCACGCCGGCGGCGTCCACATGCCAGGCACCGCTCTTGGACGCCTTGATGGCGAACTGCACGTCCTTACGCAGGCGCTTGCCGGCCACACGCGCGTTCACGCGCAGCTCGTTCACGATCTTCAGACCCTGGGAGCCGGCGTCCTCCAGCGTGCAGAACTCGATATCCTTCACGTTGAGCTCGCCCTTCAACACGTCGCTGTAGGCGGCGACCGCATCCGGGTTCTCGACCACCACGGTCAGCTTGGCGAGCGGCTGGCGCACGCGAATCTGCTTGGCCTTACGCATGGAAAGCGTGCCGGAAACAACCTCACGCACCTTCTCCATCGCGTCCACTAGCTTGGCATCGTCCTGCAGCACGGCACCCAGCTCGGTGGTCTCGCCGGTCTTCTCGTCGGCAAGGAACGGCCAGTCGGCCAGATGCACGGATTCGCCGCCAGTCAGGCCGCGCCACACGGCTTCAGCCTCCATCGGAGCCAGCGGAGCCAGCACGCGCATGAAGGTTTCCAGCACGGTGTACAGCGTGTTGAACGCGTTCTCGTCACCGGCACCGAAACGTTCGCGGTTGTTGCGGATGTACCAGTTGGTCAGCACGTCGATGAAGTCGCTCGCCGCATCGCACGCGTCGGAAATGTAGAAGTTGTCCAGCGCATGCTGGGTCTTCTCCACTAGGCGGCGCAGACGGGCCAGCAGGTAGCGGTCCATCTCCGGCAGCTTCGCCACTTCGTCGGCACGCAGCATACGGGCGTCATACCCGGCGGCGTTCGCGTACAGGGTGAAGAAGTAGTAGGAGCTCCACACCGGCAGCATCACCTGGCGCACGGTGTCGCGGATGCCATCAGCGGTGACGATCAGGTTGCCGCCACGCAGGATCGGCGAGCTCATCAGGAACCAACGCATGGCGTCGGAGCCGAAGTCGTTGAACACGCCGTTCACGTCCGGATAGTTGC
>OLIU01001347.1_pt1 | contig 10393 bp, 9 predicted proteins | sample 1603321 | NCBI WGS metagenome assembly OLIU01 (sample SAMN03922508, study PRJEB24848) | human gut metagenome | isolation source: stool sample | host: Homo sapiens | place: Germany | collected 2011-11 | reverse complement strand
GCTCTTCGTTCTGAAGTGAACAATAAGGACGGTGAGTTGAACACTGCCAACCGGCAAATCAACGGCTTGCAGAAAGACTTGGAAGAATGTCGTACAAAGGTAGTTCCTGTTGAAACAGTAGTCAAAACCGCTCGCGTTCCGGAATCTATCATTACTTTCAGACAAGGTCGTTCATCAGTAGACGCGTCACAGTTGCCGAATGTGGAACGTGTAGCTTCCTACATGAAGAAATATCCTGATTCAAAAGTGATTATCAAAGGATACGCTTCTCCGGAAGGAAGTGTGGAAGTCAATGCTAGAATAGCTGCCGCACGTGCGGAAGCTGTCAAGACTATCCTGGTCAATAAATACAAGATTAACGCTTCCCGTATCACTGCCGAAGGTCAGGGCGTAGGTGACATGTTTACCGAACCGGATTGGAACCGTGTAAGTGTATGTACTATCGAAGATTGATGTAATAAGAATATTTGGAGTTGTTGAAGGTAAATAAAAAAGGAAGCCCGAAATCTGAGGGCACTGAAAAAGTTCTTTTTCTCCGTTAGCTCCTCTTCTTATGAATTGGCTCCAAAGTTGCATGGCGTATGATAAATTTCATTTGCATGCAACTTTTCCTTATATTGGTAGTGAGTAATCGTCTATTGGTATACATGCACGCTGGCAACGACACTCTCAAAGGAGACTTTGAAAGAATGCAACTTCAGTCCGCTTTTCCCATCTGCTCCGACTACGGCTCGGAGGCTATCGTCCTTCTGATCTTTGACCAAAAGAACTTCTTGGTCTTTGATTTTTTTGCTCATATTACTATGTATTTAATGACGTCAGTAGCGGTTTACAGACAAAAGTAAACAAAAAAAAGTGAGTGCTAGAGATTGTAAATAAGTGAGTATTTGTAGCTTTGATATGATTAGGAGTAGCATATTGAAAGTTATAAATTTCATTTGCTGAATTACCATAAATGGGGAATGGTAAGTAAAAAAATCATCATTTTAAGGTATTGCAACCGAAAAAATATGTGACTAATTTTGCGTTATAAAATAAAGAATTATGTTCTGACCTATGCAAACAACGAAGGATTATATACGTAAGCTATTGCTGGAAACAGCGCAGAAAGCTTTTTTCGAAAAGGGCTTCAAGTCGGTGTCTATGCGTGAGATTTCTAAGTTGTCGGGCATTGGTCTGAGCAATATATACAATTACTATCCCTGTAAGGACGATTTACTGGTTGATGTGTTGCGTCCTCTTTTGGCTGCTATGTACAGGATGCTGGAAGATCACAACCGACCGGAGAATTTCTCCCTTGACATATTTATCTCAGATGAATATCATCGTGCATCTTTGCAGGAGCTTATGGGCATTATAACTCGTTACCGAAGTGAATTAAATTTGCTGTTTTTCTCTACGCAGCATTCTCGCCTCAAAGATTATTTGGAAGAGTGGATTGAGAAGAGTGCCACAATAGGGATGGAATATATGGAAAAGATGAGAAGACTCCATCCGGAACTACATACCGATATTTCTCCGTTCTTCATGCACTTCACCTGCTCTTGGTGGATTAATATGATGAAAGAGGTGGTGCAACATAAGGAACTTTCCTGCGAAGAGATAGAGTGTTTCATCAGTGAGTATATTCGCTTTAGCACGGGAGGATGGAAGAAACTCATGAATGTAAAGAATGAAAGATGAAGGCAGAACTATTGAAACATCCTGTCTGTCAAGAGATAACTAATCAAAACATCCGTTTCTCGTCTTGTCTGCAATGCAAGCCTTGCGGAAATGATTGTACGATTGTAAACAATCGAATCTCTTTTGTATTTGATTCCGAGACAATAGGCATCAGCTACCTTCTGCTCGACTCCACACCTATAGCCTGCATGGACAGATGCTGCAATCTTGTCAGGCAGCGTTTCGTTTGATGCAGGAGTTGGAACGCCGAGTCATTCCAGAAGAATCACTAAATAATAATCAGCATATGAGTATCATCAACATCATCAGCAACGACGAATTAACACTCGTACAAGGAGTCAACGGGCTTTTCTTCTGCGAGGAGTCATGGGTTACGCAAAGCAGGGCAGTCTCCCGTATCGGAAAGGTTTTGCCCAAAGAAATTATTGGGACGAAAGATCAAAGTACCAACATCGTACATCCGCAGACTGACCGAACTAAACTTAGTTGCCAAAAGCATGAAACGTCTTATTTCTAAATCTAACTGTTTCTCCTACCGAGCGAGCCGCCTGCAAAGAGCGGCTCGCTTTGCTTCTGAACAAAACAAACTTTTGTTCTCTTTTGACGCACTAACTTCCAATCCATCATAGCCATGTCTCAACCAGTACTTATAGCATTTTTCCTAACATCGTTTGCCGGTATATCCACAGGGATAGGCAGTGCGATTGCATTTTTTGCTAAGCGCACCAATACTTCATTCCTTTCTCTTTCATTGGGATTTTCAACAGCAGTAATGATTTATATGTCTTTCGCCAATCTGTTTGCCTCTTCTTTGCAGACTCTTGCCAATATACATGGCAAGGACGACGGAACTCTTCATTCCACACTTTCTTTTTTCGGGGGAATCGTATTGATTCTACTTATTGATAAGCTAATTCCTCACTACGAAAATCCACACGAAATGCATCGGGTGGAAGAAATGAGCTTAAAGGAAGAACGAAAGACTGAAATAAAGCCTCAATTATTACGCGTCGATGTAGTGACAGCCTTGGTGCTGGCAATACACAATTTCCCGGAAGGTATGGTTACGTTTCTTGCAGCATTGAAGGATATAAACATTGCTATACCTATTGCCTGTGCCATCGCCATACATAATATACCCGAAGGCATTTCCGTCTCCGTTCCGATCTATTATGCTACAGGTAATCGTAAACGGGCCTTTTGGCTTTCATTTCTATCGGGATTGGCCGAGCCGGTAGGAGCCGTCATCGGCTATCTTATCTTGGCACCATTCCTCAATGACCATGTTTTCGGCGTTATTTTCGGGATGATTGCCGGTATCATGGTATTTATCTCGCTTGATGAGTTACTACCCGCTGCCGAAGAATACGGTAAGCACCATCATACTATCTATGGTTTGGTAGCAGGCATGGCGGTTATGGCACTCAACCTGCTGATGTTGTGTTAGCAAGACTAAGTAATATAAAAAACATAAGTAAAAAAAAGAAAGAATATGAACACTTCTCACTCCTGCCGTTGTCACGTGCATGATGCCCACAAAGAGCATTCTTGTGTCCACGCACATTGTCACCATTATCATATGTAGCCCCAAAGTGGAAAGCTATTTCTCGTCACGCTGCTGAATGTGTTGAAATGAATGAACTTACCAATAACAAACGATATGAAAATAGAAAGAATCAATGACTGGTTTGCCCGTCAGGGCAGATGGATGGTACAAAAACGATGGCTTGTACTAAGCTTGTTTATCCTCGTCTTCGCCATAGGATTTACAGGGTTAAGATATTTCAAGGTGAGTGCTTCGTGGGAAAACTACTTCCTCGAAGACGACCCGATGCTTGTCAAGACCAAAGAATTCAAGGATATATTCGGCAATGACAATTTTGCCGCCGTACTGACCCAATGCGACAATTCGTTTATGAAAGAGAACTTAGAGCTCATCCGCGAACTCACGAACGAAATGATGGATAGCATTTCATACGCCGACAAAATCACTTCGCTCACTGACATCGAATTTATGGTAGGGAATGAAGAAGGAATGACTATCGAGCAGATAGTGCCTGACCTTATTCCCACTGATGCGGCAAGTCTGGAAACGATACGTCGCAAAGCCTATATGAAGCCACATATTGCCGAGCGGCTTGTCTCCAAAGATGGTACGCTCTCGTGGATTATTCTCAAGTTGCGTACCTTTCCTAAAGATTCAGTGTGGAATAAAGGTAAGAATGCCGTTTCTCCTGAAGTGCTAACGGGGAATGAGCTGGAGCATATCATCACTAAAGACAAATACCAAAAGCTCCATCCCAAAGGCACAGGCTTGCCCTACGTTACCGCCATGAAGATGAAATGGATTGGCAAAGAGATGCCCCGTGTGATGGGCATTGCCGCACTCGTTTCCATTCTTATTTTGTTACTCATAACACGCTCCCTACGGGGCGTTGTCGTTCCACTTATCACGGCGGCAGGCTCAATTGTGATTGTGTATGGACTGTTGGGATATGTCGGCATGACGATAGACAGCGGTATGATGATGATACCTATGCTGTTGGCGTTTGCCGTCTCGATAGCCTATAACATACATATCTTTTCCTATTTCAAACGGCAATTCCTTCTACACGGAGAACGTCGACGAGCCGTAGAAGAGACCGTGGGTGAAATGGGCTGGCCTGTGTTGTTCAGTGCACTCACCACCTTTGCCGCCCTGCTGTCGTTTCTCGCTATTCCGATGCAGCCCATGCGGTTCATTGGTATCGCTACCTCCTCGTGCGTGATGCTGGCTTTCTTCATTGCCATTACACTGATGCCCGTGCTGTTGAGTTTTGGCAAGAACGGCAAACCTCATCCCAAAGTGCAGGAAACCGGCGGACGGTGGCTCGACCATCAACTGGGGCGTTTGGGAGAAAGCGTACTCCGGCATGGCACATTGATCCTATGGATTGCAGGGCTGCTTACCGCAGCACTCATTTATCAATTCACCAAGATAGAGACCGCCTTTGACATAGAACGCACCATGGGACGTAAAATAGCCTATGTAAACAATCTGCTGGAAGTAGGTGAAAGCGAACTGGGATCCATCTACACCTACGACGTCATGATAGACCTGCCCGAAGACGGCTTGACAAAATCGCCGGCAATGCTTGTACGCTTAGACTCTCTGGCACAAAAGGCCGAAGGCTATAAGCTAACCAAGCGAACGACTACAGTGCTGAATATCCTAAAAGACCTGAATCAAACCCTGCACGAAGGAGATGCGGCTTATTATCGTATTCCGACGAATCCGGAAGAGGTGGCACAACTGCTGCTCCTTTACGAGAATGCAGGCGGTAGCGAAGCGGAATATTGGATCGATTACGACTATCGACGTTTGCGCCTGATGGTGGAGATCAGCAGTTTTGACTCCGGCGAGGTAGAACGAGAGTTGAACGATATTGCAGCCAATGCCGCCAGGCTCTTCCCCGAAGCTTCTGTCACTACAGTGGGTAGTATTCCGCAATTTACCGTGATGATGCAGTACGTGGCTCGCGGGCAGATGGTTTCATTTGCCATCTCTCTCCTTATTATCGGCATCCTAATGATGTTGGTCTTTGGCAGTGTACGCATCGGGCTTATCGGTTTGATACCCAATATCACTCCGGCTTTGGTGGTCGGCGGACTGATGGGATGGCTGGGCTACCCGTTGGATATGATGACCGCAACCATTATGCCGATGATCCTCGGTTTGGCTGTCGACGACACCATTCACTTCATCAACCACGGGCATTTGGAGTTCGACCGTCGAGGTAATTATCGGGATGCCATTCTCCGCTCGTTCCGTACGATCGGGACACCAATCATTCTGACCAGTGTCGTGATATGTGCGAACTTCGCTATTTACATGACTTCCGAAGGCCTCTCTTTTATACACATGGGTCTGCTCTCCGTAGCGGGTATCGTATCGGCACTCGTGGCCGACCTCTGCGTTACACCCGTGTTATTCCAAAAGTTCCGGTTATTCGGGAAAGAGATAGAAACCAATGAAACAATCAATTAATATGAATACATTAAAGAAACTTCAATTTTACATGGGCAAACGCAAGGTGCTTATGCCCATAGCCCTGACACTGTCGGGATTAAGCGGTCTGCTCTCGCTTATGCCGTTCATCTTCATTTGGCTTATCGTACGCTCGCTACTATTGACTGGCAGCGTTGCCTCAGGAATCCCTATCAACGTCTATGCATGGTGGGCGGTAGGCACAGCCGTTGCCGGCCTTGTCATTTACTTTGCCGGGCTGATGCTTTTGCACTTAGCGGCGTTCCGGGTAGAAACCAATATGCGACGTACGGCTATGAGAAAAATCATGCAGATGCCGCTTGGCTTCTTCGACCGGAATACCAGCGGACAGATGCGTAAGATTATTGATGAAAATGCTTCTGAAACCCACACGTTTGTCGCACATCTCTTGCCCGACCTGGCGGGGAGTTTTATAGCCCCGCTGTCGGTTATAATATTGATCTTCGTCTTCAACTGGCAACTTGGTCTGGCGTGCCTGATCCCCCTCACGGCGGCTGTCTTCATCATGACACGGATGAATACAACTGCTCAGAAGGCGTTCCAAAATGAATACCTCGGAGCACAAGAGCATATGAGCAGCGAAGCGGTGGAATACGTACGTGGTATTTCGGTGGTGAAAGTGTTCCAGCAAACGATATTCTCTTTCAAACGTTTTTACGACAGCATCATCGCCTACCGGGATTTAGTTACCAAATACACGCTGGGTTGGCAAAAGCCGATGTCACTCTACACGGTGGCCATCAATAGCTTTGCTTTCCTACTTGTCCCCGTAGTCATATTGCTTATCGGCAACAAAAGCGAAAACATTGCCCCCATCATCACCGATATGTTCCTGTATGTGCTGATTACTCCGGTGATAGCAACCAATGTGATGAAAGTGATGTATCTGCAACAAGATATGTTTCTGGCAGATCAAGCCATAAGCCGGGTGGAAAACCTGACGAGTAGCGAACCACTCCCAATAGCCGAAAATCCGGAGAAAATCACCGCTTGCGATGTGACATTCGAGAACGTTTCGTTTGCCTATCCCAATGCCGGTCAAAATGCCGTAGACGGTATCAGCTTCCACCTCCCCGAAGGGAAGACTTTTGCCCTTGTGGGGCAATCGGGAGGAGGGAAGACCACCATTGCCCAACTCATTCCCCGCTTTTGGGACGTATCAGCAGGTAGTGTGACGATTGGCGGAATAAATGTGAAAAACATTGCCAAAGACAACCTGATGAACCACATCGCTTTCGTCTTCCAGAATACAAAACTCTTCAAGACCTCTTTGCTGGAGAACATCAAATACGGTAATCCGGCAGCGAGTGATGAAGCCGTGCAACGTGCCATAGACCTTTCCCAAAGTCGGGAGATCATCGACCGGCTACCCAACGGATTGAACACGAAGATAGGAGTAGATGGAACATTCCTTTCGGGAGGGGAACAGCAACGCATTGTCTTGGCCCGGGCCATCTTGAAAGATGCGCCGATTGTTGTCCTGGACGAAGCAACAGCTTTTGCCGACCCCGAAAACGAACACCTGATACAAAAAGCCCTGCACGAGCTGAGAAAAGGAAAGACAGTGTTGATGATCGCCCATCATCTGACTAGCGTACAGGATGCCGACAAGATACTGGTGATAGCACAAGGCAAGATTGCCGAAGAAGGCACACACAGCGAGTTGATAGCCCGAAACGGCATCTATAACAGCATGTGGAATGAATATCAACGAACCGTGACATGGACGGTATAAACCTCAGGAGACAACATTATGAATATTAGTAAATATTTTCAACACAGATTCACCTTATCGGAAGACGGGGCAAAGACCTTTATAAAAGGGGTTATAGCTTCTCTTTTTCTCAACCTGGCACTGATGCTGCCGGTAATCTTCATCTTTCTGTTCATCACCGATTACCTGCACCCTGTTATCCAAGCCGGGAACAGCACGACGCACGGGCTCTGGTACTACGTGCTGACGGCTCTCTGTTTTATGACGGTACTCTTTGTGATTGCGATGATACAGTACAAGAGCACCTACACGAAAATCTATACCGAGAGTGCCAACCGTCGTATTGGCATTGCCGAGAAGCTGCGTAAATTGCCTTTGGCTTTCTTCGGAGAAAAGAATCTTTCGGATCTCACCGCTACGATGATGGAGGATTGTAACATGTTGGAAACCCTCTTCTCTCACACAGTTCCACAACTCTTCGCCTCTGTCATCAGCATTATCTTGATTGCCACCGGGATGTTCTTCTACAACTGGCAACTGGCCCTTGCTCTCTTTGGGGTCGTACCGGTAGCGACAACGGTCATCTTCTTAGGAAAAAGGCTTATGGATAAAGCTAATAAGGAGTACTATCACGTAAGGCGTGATACGACCGAGCAGATACAGGAAGGGCTTGAAGCGGCGCAGGAGATTAAATCGTACAACGGAGAGGCAGCCTATTGCGACCGTTTAGACAAACAGCTCGAGATATATGAAGCCACTCTGCAGCGAGGCGAATTTCTCGGAGCGGGGCTTGTGGGCAGTGCACAGTCTATCCTGAAACTTGGTTTGGCAAGCGTTATCATTGCGGGAGCTTATTTACTTGGTTTGGGCAGCATCGACATGTTCACTTACTTGGTCTTCCTGCTCGTTGTAGCCAGCATCTACAACCCCATCATGGACGTGTTCAACCATATGGCGACACTGATACTACTCGATGTGCGTATCGACCGCATACGTGAGATGAACGACATGCCCGCACAGCAAGGCGATGAGGATTGCACGGTAGAGGGTTACGACATCTGTTTTGACAAGGTCGATTTTGCTTACGAGACAAGCAAGCAGGTGCTGCGCAACGTCTCTTTCACTGCCAAGCAAGGCAAAGTAACGGCACTTGTGGGACCTTCGGGGGGAGGCAAAAGCACTTCGGCAAAATTAGCTGCCCGCTTTTGGGATATTCATGGCGGAAAGATCACACTTGGCGGACGGGACATCTCAAAAATAGATCCCGAAATGCTCTTGAAAAACTATGCCGTAGTCTTTCAGGACGTGTTGCTTTTCAACGCTTCCGTCATGGACAACATCAAAATCGGGAAGAAAGACGCTACCGAGGAAGAGGTGAAAGCGGTAGCACGTCTTGCCCGTTGCGATGAGTTCATCGCCCGGCTGCCCAACGGTTACGACACCTTGATAGGCGAAAACGGAGAATCGCTATCGGGAGGCGAACGCCAACGCATATCCATTGCCCGTGCGCTTCTCAAAGATGCTCCTGTCATCCTCTTGGACGAAGCAACGGCAAGTCTGGACGTAGAGAACGAAACGTTGATACAGGCCGGTATATCGGAGTTGATCAAGAACAAGACCGTCGTCATCATCGCACACCGTATGCGCACCGTTGCCAACGCTCATCATATCGTGGTGCTGAAAGACGGAACCGTCGCAGAACAAGGAGCACCCGACGAACTGCTTGCCCGAAACGGCGAATTTGCCCGCATGGTAGCACGGCAGAAGGAGACCGGAATATAAATCGAATCAATCAGAATCAATTATAAAGAAAAAGGACAAATGAAGAGATCAATCGCAGTAGTAGCCATGCTTGTGGTGGGGTTCGCTGCCACAACATGCGCACAAACGGGCAGAGAGATTGCCCAAAAGGTAAAAGACCGTCCCGACGGCGATACCCGTCGGTCTGAAATGGTTATGACGTTAATCAACAAACGCGGAGCGGTGCGCGAACGCAAGCTCATTTCCTACTCCATCGATGTGGGCAAAGAAAAGAAAGACCGCAAGAGCATCATGTTCTTCCAATATCCCGGCGATGTAAAGGGGACGGGCTTCTTGACGTGGGATTATGATGAGCTAAACAAGGACGATGACAAATGGCTCTATCTGCCCGCCATAAAGAAAACGCGCCGTATCAGCGGTTCGTCTGCCAAGCAAGACTACTTTATGGGTAGCGACTTTACCTACGACGACATGGGCAGCCGCAACGTGGACGAGGATACGCACACGCTCCTGGGCGAAGAAACCGTCGACGGACAGAAGTGCTGGAAACTGGAATCCTTGCCTAAGGACAAGCGTGATATTTACTCCAGGAAAACGGCCCTGATACGTCAGGACTGTCTGATACCTGTCAGGGTGGAATATTACGACAAGATGGGCAAGCTGCACCGTCGTCTCGAGATGTCGGATATTGCCAAGGTAGAGGGCTTCTGGGTAGCCCGGAAGATGCACATGACCAACGTGCAAACCGAGCATCAGACGGTTCTCGAAATCAAGAATCCGACGTACAACATTCCCATGGAGGAGAGCAAGTTTAACGTGACCACGTTAGAGAAAGGCAGGTTCTGATGAAAGCGTTCAATCGTCTTTCCGCGGGGCTTTGCCTCTCGGTCTTTCTGTTTTGCCCCGTGCATGGAGTTTGGGGACAAGGAGCGGGCGAATCGTCGTGGCAGCTCAAAGGCCTTGTCGACACCTACCACGCCTTCCGCTCCGAAAAGCCGAACGATTGGATGTCTTCCCGTACCCGACTCAGGGGCGAGGTCGGCAAAAACTTCGCAGGCTCTTCGCTCTTCGTCTCGTTCAACGCTACCTACAACGCCTTGCTGAAAGAGCGCACCGGCTTTGAACTGCGGGAAGCATACCCTGTCTCTTATACACATCTGACGCTGCCGACGAAGGCTTAGGTGTAG
>OLIU01001341.1_pt1 | contig 10432 bp, 8 predicted proteins | sample 1603321 | NCBI WGS metagenome assembly OLIU01 (sample SAMN03922508, study PRJEB24848) | human gut metagenome | isolation source: stool sample | host: Homo sapiens | place: Germany | collected 2011-11 | reverse complement strand
GGGGAGGGATTCATCCCTCCCGGGGCGTTTGGTGCTGCCGGTAGGTACACGGGAGGCATGAATGCCTCCCCTGCAAGCTGCCGGTAGGGGCCGCACATGTGCGGCCCTGCACCTCGCGAAATCGCCCTGCTTATGGGAAGCCTGCGGGCCGGGCATGCCCGGCCCCTACAGCGCTACTGCGTCAGCTCCTGCTCCATCAGCAGCTTCTTCAGCGGCAATAGCGCCGCAGGCTCGGCGCTGAAGGTGCGGATGCCGAGCTTTAAATAGGCCGGCATGGCATCCACGGCGGCCACGGTGATACCGCAGAGGTAGACCTGTGCGCCGTGCTCCTGCGCCTGCTCCAGAATGCCGCTGACAAGGCGCAGCACGGCGGGGTTCGTCAGCTGGTTCACGGCGGCGGTGGGGTTCTGCACAAGGCCCAGCGTGTAGCGGGTCAGGTCCTCAATATCCACAGCCATCAGCTGCGCGCCGTGCTCCATCATATCCCCGGCCATGACCGCGGCGGACGGCATGTCCACAACGCAGCCCAGCATCATCGGGCCGGTCTCGCGGCCCTCGGCCAGCAGCTCGTCGCGGCAGGTGTTGACCTCCTTCACGCAGCGATCCCAGTCGGCCACATCTTTTATCATCGGGAACACGACCCGCAGGTCGCCGTCCGTGGCGGCGCGCAGCAGCGCCCGGATCTGCGGCTTGAACAGCCGGTTGCCGCGCAGGCGGTCCTGCGTCTCCCCGGCCCAGGGGGCGTCGTCGTCGGCGCGGGTATCGCAGGTGCGCAGCAGCACGGGCACGCCCTCGGCGCTTTTCAGCAGCTCGCGCAGACGGATGGTCTGCACCTCGTCGCTCTGGTCGTACAGAATCGCGGTCTCGGTGCGCACAAGGCCGATGCCCGCCGCGCCGCGCGTATGGGGCACGTCGCTGTCGCTGATGTTGCAGGTCGGCATCAGGCGGAAGGCCGTGCCGTCCTTCGTCAGGCAGGGCAGGGCGGCCACGGGGTCGGGCTTCTGGCCGTGCAGGCGGCTCAATGCAATTTTACAGTCCGCCTGGGCGATCTGCGCACCGTCCGGCTCCACAATAAGCGTGCCGTTGTCGGCGTCAAGGATCGCACGGTGGCCCACGGCCATGGCCGCAGTGCCGCCGCCCAGCTGTACCACCGCCGGGATGCCCATGCTGCGGGCCATGATGGCGGCATGGCTGACCGTGCTGTCCTGGTCGCTGGCCAGGCCCAGCACCATGCGGCGGTCCAGACTGAACAGGTCACTGGGAAAGAAGCGGTCCGCCACCAGGATGCTGGGGCGCTTCAGATGCAGGCGGCGGCGCGGGCGCCCGTCCAGAATATCCACCACGCGGCGGCAGACGTCGCAGACATCGACGCTGCGCTCCCGGATGTACTCATCATCGACGTTTTTCAGGCGGCCCGCAAAAATCTGCTCGGCGCGCTCGACGGCGGCAGCCCCGCCCGCACCGGCGGCGATATAGTCACCGATCTCGTTCGTGAAGGACTCGTCCTCCAGCAGGGCGATCTGGAACAGCAGAATATCCGCGTCCGGCCCCTTGGCGCGCTGGCTCAAACGGCGCAGCTCGTCCTTGGCCAGCACGACGGCGACGTCGTAGAGGGCACGCTCCCGGAACGGGTCGCAGACGATACGGTGCAGGCCGGTGGTGCCGTGGTCGATCTGCTCAACCGGGCCGACCACAATGCCGGTGGACGCCGGTACGCCGGTATAGGTGTGCATAGGATGCCTCCTTCTTTCTTCTTGGCCCCCTCCGGGAGGGGGTTCCCGCAGGGTCGGATGAGGGGCGGGTTCGCCGCAGACACCCGTTAAAAGCTTACCGCCCGGCCCCTACAGCGCGATACTTTGGCAAACGCAAACGGAGCCCCAAGGGGGAAGCCTTTTTACAAAATCGGCAGCTCGCCCAGGGTCTTGCTGACCAGGGCGGTCACGAATTCCTCGGGCACGGCGGCGGCGATGGCACGCTCGGTCACGAGGGTGTTGTCCCTGCCGTCCAGCAGGGCGGGGAAGCGGTCTGCCGGGTCCTTGTCAAAGCTGCCCATGAAGGTCGCGGCCAGCAGCTTCGGCGTGTAGGGCACGTCCTCGGGCACGCCGACGCGCTCGGCGGCCAGCTCCAGCGGGGCCAGTGCGCCGCGGGTGGGCGCACTCGGGTTCGGTGCGTAGGGCGCCGGGTAGTTTGCGCGCAGCCGCGCGTTTTTCTCCACAAGGTCAATTTCCGGTGCGCGGGCGCAGACCTCGGCCAGCAGCTTTTGGTATTGCTCGGCAAAGCGAGCCAGAAATTCCTCATTGTCGGGCAGCATGGCGTAGGCCGTGCCGCCGCAGCGGCCAAACAGCCGCAGCGTGTCAAAGTAGCCCAGCGCGATGTTGCGCCCGGCGCGGGCGGGGTCAAAGTCCAGCGTCGGGCCCAGATCCCAATGGCTGCGCACGATGCGCGTCGGCAGGCCGGTGGTGTTGGGGCGTACAATGCCGATGCCGTCCACATCGACGCCGAGCAGCTCCGCTGCGCCCATTTTTGCGGCCAGATCCAGCGGCATATTGTCGCGCCAGCCGCCGTCAATGTACTTTACACCGTCAATTTCCCGCGGGCGTAGGGCCGGGAAGCAGGCACTGGACGCCAGCATATAGTCCTTTAACTGCCCATCGGGGATATCCTCGATGGGGCACTGCACGCTGCGCAGGCTGCCCAGCTCGGTCATGACAAGGCCGAAGTGGATAGGCGATGTGCGCACGGCGTCCTCGTCGATCAGACGGTCGATCATCTCGGCCAGCGGTTCAACGTTCAGTCCGCCGCTGCGGATGATGTCAAGGAAGAACGCGCGCAGCTCCTCGGGCTTGAGCGTTGCGGGGACTTCGAGAACATCGTGAATTTCCAGGCTGCGCCACAGGTCCTCGGCCTCCTGGATCTTGCCCATCGTGAACAGGCAGCCGTTCAGCGTGCCGACGCTTGCGCCCGTGATGATGTCAGGCGTCCAGTCCAGCTCCTGCAGAGCGCGCCAGACGCCGATCTGATAGCTGCCCTTGGCCCCGCCGCCAGCCAGCACCAGCGCACGTTTTCCGGTATGTTCCATCGGAAAAAAGCCCTCCTGTTTTGTAGTTTTATTCATTATAGCATTTTCTGTTTTAAGTTGCCATAGCAAACCGGGTCACAATCTGCGGAAATTGCGCAGTTTTTTCTAATTTTATAAGGTGCTTGCAAGTGGCAGAAAAAAAGAGTAAGATAAAAATCAATGTGGCGACGCCCGGTAGGGGCCGCACATGTGCGGCCCGCAGCTTTACGGCGGGCGTTCGTCTGCCATACACGCGCGGGCCGGGCATGCCCGGCCCCTACAGCGCAGTCACTCTTAGAAGAAGGAGCAAAAGCCTATGTCTACCAAACCGATCCTCGTTGTCATGGCCGCCGGTATGGGAAGCCGCTACGGCGGACTCAAACAGATCGACCCCGTCGGCCCGTCCGGCGAGGCCATCCTCGACTACAGCCTGTACGATGCCCGCCGCGCCGGGTTCAAGACCGTCGTCTTTATCATCAAGCACGAGATTGAGCAGGCGTTTAAAGAGGCCGTCGGTGCCCGTGCCGTGCGCGCCGGGTTCGAGGTCCGCTACGCCTACCAGCAGCTGGAAAAGCTGCCCGAGGGCTTCACCGTGCCGGAGGGCCGCGTCAAGCCCTGGGGCACCGCCCATGCCATTCTCGTGGCCGAGGAGGCCATCGGCGACGCGCCGTTTGCGGTCATCAACGCCGACGACTACTACGGCCCGCAGGGCTTCAAGCTCATCTACGACTACCTGAGCACCCACGCCGACGGGGATCGCTACGCCTGGGCCATGGTCGGCTTCCTGCTGGGCAACACGGTCAGCGCCAACGGCAGTGTCAGCCGCGGCGTCTGCGTGACCGACGAGAGCCGCAACCTCGTCAGCGTGACCGAGCGCACCTGCATCGAGCCCTACGCCGACGGCATCCATTACAGCGAGGACGGCGGCAAGAGCTGGGCCGACCTGCCCGCCGACTGTGTTGTCTCGATGAACCTGTGGGGCTTCACCCCCGCCTACGTGCAGGAGGCCAAGGCCGGTTTTGCCGCGTTCCTGCAGGCCAGCCTGCCCGTCAACCCGATGAAGTGCGAATATTACCTGCCCACCGTCGTGACGAACGCGCTGGAGGCCGGTAAGGCGGATGTCCATGTGCTGACCAGTGCCGACAAATGGCACGGCATCACCTACCGCGAGGACAAGCCCGAGCTGGTCGAAGCCCTGAAAAAGATGAGCGAGGATGGGCTGTACCCGGTGGATAGGCTGTTCTGAAAATCGTATAAAAATGCGGCCTCCTGCGCGGAGACCGCATTTTTGTTTTGCGAAGGGGGGGATTTATCCCTCCCGTGGAGTGGATGGCAGCCGCGCACTTCCCCGGAGCGGTCAAGACCGCTCCCTACAAAGCACCCGTGAACGGCGATCCGCGCAAAAAACAGCAAAAAAATACCTTTAATATTTTACAAATGTTCGGGTTGTAATTGCCCTCTGCGTCGGGTATAATAAGGTTAGCGTTATTGCTTTGTATGCACGCCCGCTGCGGCGTTTTTCACGAAAGCTGCGTTGCAGCGCAGCATTTGCAAAAGGAGAACTACTATGATGAAGAAAACCACCTTCGGCGCCGTTCTGGCGTTCCTGTTTGCCGCTGCCGGTGCCCTGACCGCCGCCGCTCTCTATCTCTACCACCGTGAAAAGGAGCTGGACGAGTACGAGCGCCTGCTGTTCAGCGACGACTACGAGGATGACGATTACGACGACGAGGATTCCACCACCTACGAGAACATCCCCTCCACCCCCGCAGAGGAGAAGGAGTAAGTGATCCCCAAGGCTTCCCCCGCGTGGGAAGCCTTTCTGCCACCACAACCCGGCTGGGCACCGACCTGACGGCGTCCGGCTTTTTGGCAATGCCATACTGCCACGGAGAAAACACAATATGCGTAAACTGCTGCTTTGGCTTGTGATGGTCGCCGTTATGATTGCCGCCATCCTGGGCGGAACGGCGGCTTTTCTTTACAGCCGCACCGGGACGGATGCCCTGCCGCAGGAGGCCGTCACCTTCGGTGAGCAGACCCTCGAGCCCAACGGCTGGAGCTGGGTCATCCCGGTGCTGGGCGATAAGGTCAACAAGACCTACGAAAGCCCGACGAACCTGACCGTGCAGAAGCTGGGCACCTTCACCGATACCGTGCCGCAGCTCGTCCTGCCCGACTGGGTCACCGCTGCCGAGCTTCAGATCACCGCGCCCGACGGCACGGTCTGGACCGGCGCACTGGCCGACTGCAATACCTATACCTATACACAAAACGGAGACTATCAGATCATCGTGACCGCGCACCACAGCAGTGCGGACAACCCCGGCGACCCCGTGGGCTGGTACGCCTACCGCGCCGGCTACACGATGGCGATGAACCCCAAGGTCACCCTGAGCACCGAGCGCGCGCCGCAGGGCAGTATCGTGGCTGTGCAGCTGTCCGGCATTCTGGACGGCGAGCCGAGCCTGGAGACCGATCTGGGCACCGTCTGGTTCCGCAAGACCGCCAGCGGCTACATGGGCTATATTCCCGTGACCTACAACGCCGAGGGCGGCGACCATACGCTGCACCTGACCTGCGGGAGCCTGGAAAAGGACATTACCCTGACCGTCACCCGCACCATGTATGATACGGTCACCGTCCCCGCCGAGGAGGACACCGGCGGCGGGGAGGAGTTCCGCAACGCTATATGGCCGCTGTATACAACGGGCAGCTCCGCCAAGCTCTGGAATGGCCGCTTTGAGGCCCCCAGCGCGGGCGCTGTCGCCATGGAGTACGGTGTCACCCAGATGGTGGACGGCCAGCGCAGCGGCCAGGCCACCGGCCTGACCTATGCCGCCGCGGACGGCGAGACCGTCACCGCCCCGCAGGCAGGCAACGTTGTCTTTGCGGGCACACTGACCCTGACCGGCGGCACGGTGGTCATCGACCACGGCTGCGGCGTAAAGAGCTACCTGTACGGGCTGGAGACTGTCGGCGTGGAGCGCGGGCAGAGTGTGTCCGCCGGTGACCCGCTGGGCACCGCCGGGACGGCCCACAACCTGATCTACGAGCTGCGCATCGGCAGCAAATCCACTGACCCGCAGACCGCGCTGGACGGAAACAGTGGTCTGCAATTCCGCGAGGCTGAATAAAATAGCTGCACACGGCACACCCGGCCTGCCGTGCCGCTGCCGTTTTGCCGGGCATCCATAAAGGTCCCTAAAAGAGTGAGTGTGAGTATGGAAGAAGATAAGAAATCCACTGCGGTACAGCCGGAGGAGGCCCCCAAGCCGAAGCCCCGGCGCCGCAAGGCAGCCAGCCCCCAGCCTGCCGCCGACACGCCCCCTGCGCCGACGGACAGCGCCGCGCCGCCCGCCGCAGACGGGCAGACCACGAAAAAGCCTGCCGCGTCCCCCAAGAAGCCGCGGGCCAAAAAAAACACAAAGACAACAAAAACCGCAAAGCCCAAGACGCCGAAGGCTGCTAAGACGGCGAAAAAATCCCCGGCTGACGAGACCCCGGAGCGCAAGGCCCCCGCACAGGAGAGCCCCGTTCCCGCCGCGCCGGAGCTTGCCGAGCCCAAATCCGAAAGCAAGCCCGAACCGCCGGAGACCCCCGCCCGGGAGGACGCTGCCGCACCCATCATGCCCGACGTCCCGAGTACCCCGGAGCTGCCCGAGCCTGCGGAAAGGGCCGAGCCCGCCGTGACGGAGCCCGAACCGACAGCGGACGCCCCTGCCGCCGACGATACGCCTGCGGCAGAAGCGCCCCCCGAGGCCGCCGCGGCAGACACAGCCGTCACCGACACGCCCGAGCAAACCGGGGACGTCCCCGCGGAGGACGCTGCCGAGCCGTCCGGCCTTGTTTTCAGCGATGACCTTGCCAACGATAAAGCCCTTGCCGCTGAGGCCGCACGCATGGCGAACATCTCCCGCACGGCGCAGCTTTCGATTGCGCAGATCATGGCCGGGCTGGAGGAGAACCCCGCGCCGTCTGCCGGGCCTGCCCCGGCGCCCGAGGCACCGCAGCATGACAGCGCCGGCGACGACGAGGACGACGAGCCGCAGGATACGATCCCGCAGGCCCTCGGGCGCGGTGTGTTCGGCATGTTCAAGTGGCTGCTCCTCGTTGTGCTGTTCGTGCTCATCATCGCAGGCGGCGGCGTGGCATGGCTTTACCGCAGCGCCACGCCTGACATGCTGCCCGAAGTCAAGGTCACCTTTGACGGCCAGGAGCTTGCTCCCACGGCCTACAAGTGGCACGTGCCGGTGGTCGGCAGCTTTTTCAGGCGCACCTACGCCGAAACGCTCAATTCCTCTCCCGTTGTGCTCGAGGATGCCATATCCGACGCATCGCCGGATATTATCGTGACGCCGTCCGATTACAGCACCCAGCTGACCATCACCGACGCCGACAAAGAGACCGTGTACGAGGGCAGCGTCACCGGCTTCCGCAGCTATCTGTTTGCGGAGAACGGCACGTTTGACGCCAAACTCGTCGTCACCGCGTCTGACAGCGCCGCCGAGGATCGTTCCAGCGTCACCGGCACCGAGACCTGGCAGTTCCGCTTCACCGTCAGCATCAAGCCGTCCATCACGCTCTGCACACCGACGGTGCAGCAGGGCAGCGTGGCCGCCGTGCGTGTCGGCAGCACCATGAGCCGGACCGAACCGACGCTGACGGGCCCGCTGGAAAGCACAGGCTTCGTCAGGGCCGCCAACGGCTGGATCTGCTACCTGCCCATCCCGTGGAACGCCGAGACCGGAAACACCGAGCTGACCGTGACTGCCGACGGTTATACCGAAACGCTGACGCTGTCGGTCCGCGCGGCATCCTACTCCTACAAGGATTACAGCGCCAAGTCCCAGCTGATGTCGCCCTACATCGGCGCGGACGACGCCCCCGATGCCGTCCGCAGGCTGCTGACGACTGACGGCGGCGAGATCCAGTGGGCCGTGGGCGGCTTTGTGCAGCCGTTCCTGGACAGCTTTGACACGCCGCTGCTCTACGGCATGACCGAGTACGTGGGCCGTTCCTACAGCGAGCGCAGCACGAACTACGGCTACGGCGGGCGCACCTCGACAAATGTCGTCATCAAGCCGAAGAAGTCGAAGGATTCTATGATCGTGCCCGCCAGCGGCCATGTGCTGCTGGCCGAGGACCTTGGCGGCAGCTACGGCTACACCGTCGTCATCGACCACGGCGCGGGCCTCAGGAGCATCTTCTACGGCCTGACCGCACTGGACGTCGAGGCCGGGGACGATGTCAAGCAGGGCCAGCTGCTGGGCACCAGCGGCAGGACCGTTGTGGCCGAGCTGCGCATCGGCACCGTGCCCATCAACCCGCTCCTCGTCTGGCGCGGCCAGTGCGACGGGCTGAAATATTATTGAGTAAAAAGGCATCCATCTTTTAGGAAAAGGTGGGTGCCTTTTTTTGCGTGCCGGGGCTTCCCCCTTGGGGGAAGCTGTCGCTGAAAGCGACTGATGAGGGCAGAGCTGCCGCAATTGCCCGTGAATTGGCAATAGGGCACACTCTGCCCTCATCCGGTCCTGCGGGCCGCCTTCCCCCTCGGGGGAAGGCAGAAGGCACAGGTACACGCGCCCCGGCATAGTATGGCGCAAATCAAACCGAGGTGAGCGCCTATGCCGAAAACATTTTGCGTGGTCGGGCACGATGCCCGCCAGCAGGCGGCGGCGCGCGTGCTGCGCCGTGCGGGTTACGGCGTGACCGCCGCCGACAATGCCGCCGCAGCCGATTACATTTTGCTGCCCATGTCCCAGGGCCGCGTCAGTGACGAGGTCGCCCGCGCACTGCAGGGTGCGGGGCAGGGGACGCTGATCTTAGCGGGCCGCCCCGGGATGCCGGTGCGGATGGCCGCGCGGGAGGCCGGGCTGCCGCTGATCGACTATTTTCTGCGGCCCGAGCTGGAATGCCTGAACGCCGTGCCCACCGCCGAGGGCTGTCTTGAGCTGCTGCTCCGCCTGCGGGAGCGCACGATCTGGGAGAGCGGCTTTCTCGTGCTGGGCTATGGCCGCGTCGGGCGCGCCGTGGCACGGCGGCTGGTGCTGCTGGGCGGGCGCGTCACCGTGGCCGCCCGCAGCCCCGAGCAGCGCGCCAATGCCCGCTGTGCCGGGTGCCGCGCCGCGCCCCTGACGGCCCTGTCCACACTGCTGCCCGGCTTTGACGCCGTCATCAACACGGTCCCCGCGCCGGTGCTGCCCCGGGCCCTTCTGCAGCAGCTGCCGGGCGGGGCGCTCATCATTGACCTGGCCAGTCTGCCCGGCGGCACCGACTTTGCCGCCGCCGAGGAACTGGGTCTGCACGCCGAGCACGCCCTGGCCCTGCCGGGCCGCTGTGCGCCGCAGACAGCCGGGGCGCTGATTGCACAGACCGTGCTGGCGATCCTGGAAGAACGCGATCCCGACGAAAGGAGCACCGCCCCATGACCACCCAATCCAAACGCACCGTCGCCTTTGCGCTGTGCGGCAGCTTTTGCAGCTTTGCTGCGGTGCTGCCCCAGCTGCGTGTCCTGACTGCCCGCGGGTGGGACGTCCTGCCCGTTTTAAGTGCCAGCGCCGCCGGGCTGGATACCCGCTTCGGCACCGCGTCGGCCCTGCGGCAGACCTTATATGAAGTGACCGGCCACAGACCGCTGACGACCCTGCAGGCCGTTGAGCCGCTCGGCCCGCAGCGGCTTGCCGAGGCTCTCATCATCGCCCCGGCCACCGGCACCACGATGGCGCTGCTGGCCGCAGGCATCAGCTCGACTCCCGTGACGCTGGCCGCAAAAAGCCTTTTGCGCGGCGGACGGCCCATTATTATCGCGCCGTCCACGAACGATGGGCTTTCGGGCAGTGCCCCGGCGCTGGGCCAGCTTTTGCAGCGGCGCAGCTACTATTTTGTGCCCTTCGGCCAGGACGACAGCTACAAAAAGCCGTGCAGCCTGAAAAGCGATTTCACGCTCCTGCCCGACACATTAGAGGCCGCGCTGCGCGGCGTGCAGATCCAGCCGCTGCTGCTGTAATAAGCGGGAGGGAGCGCGGCATATAACGGGGTAGAGATACCCCTTGCCTTCCCCCTTGGGGGGGGGAGGTGGCCCCGCAGGGCCGGATGAGGGGAGCGTATGCGGCGGCGGCCCGTTGACTGACAATGCCGCCCGGTAGGGGCCGGGTATGCCCGGCCCGCGCGTGTAAGGCAGCCGGAAGGCTGCCGGAAGGCTGCCGGAAGGCTGCGGGCCGCATATATGCGGCCCCTGCCGCGCATCCTCCCGCTTTCTGGCAATATCATAGGTTTAGGAGGCCCCGCTCATGCAGACGATCACCATCCACGGCAGACGCACCCTGCACGGCAGCATCCGGCCTGCCGCCGCCAAAAACAGCACCCTGCCGC
>OLIU01001337.1_pt1 | contig 10457 bp, 10 predicted proteins | sample 1603321 | NCBI WGS metagenome assembly OLIU01 (sample SAMN03922508, study PRJEB24848) | human gut metagenome | isolation source: stool sample | host: Homo sapiens | place: Germany | collected 2011-11 | reverse complement strand
CTACACCTAAGCCTTCGTCGGCAGCGTCAGATGTGTATAAGAGACAGGTCATAATCTGCTGTCCAACAGTCATTGCATTGGTCTTATCTGCAGAAGCACCGATAAAGAAGGTAAGTGCCTTACCTGCTTTATCAGGACTTAAAGGTTTCTCACCATTGAACTCTGTAGTAGTAGCGATACGGGTAATTTCTTCATTCAGTGCATCAATCTCAGCCTTGATGTTTTTTCTTGCAGTTTCGGTATAAGTACCGTTTGCTGCCTGAGTGGTCAGAGTCTTCATACGCTGAAGCATAGAGTGGGTCTCTGTCATAGCACCTTCTGCTGTCTGGATCAGACCAACTGCATCGTTTGCGTTGTTTACAGCCTGGTTTAAACCATTGATCTGGGAACGCATGGTCTCGGAAATAGCCAGACCTGCTGCGTCATCGCCTGCACGGTTGATCTTGTAACCGGAAGACAGCTTCTCTAAGTTTTTGCTCAGTGCGTTCTGGTTGATACTTAAGTTTCTGTAAGAATTGATCGCTGCAATATTATGCTGAATTACCATAATGAATTCCTCCTTTTATAAAAGAAAATATGGCAGTGGACTCCTTTCCTCTGTCTTCTACTGTCCCAAGGGCCCTTTCTGGAACAGCAGAATTTTCTTTCTATATGTATATATCGTCTTATGTCAAAAAAACATAAGCCTGTTTTTCATTATTTCTTTCATTTTTATTTTAAAAGTTCAAGTATGGTCTGAGGGAGATTATTTGCATTTGTAAGCATCCTATTAGAGGACTGTAGGACGATGTTACTGCTGGTGTATTTTGTGATCTCCTCTGCCATATTGGTATCACGGATCTGGCTTTCTGCCGCCTGCATGTTTTCACTTGTAACGCTTAAATTATTGTGGGTGTGATCCAGATGCATATAAGCAGCTCCAAAGGATGCCCTGACTTTAGAAACAGCCTCTATCGCGTTTTCAATGTATCCCACAGATTCTTGTCCCTTTTTTACATCGGAAAAATCTGTCTGATCCAGCTGTAGTTCCTTGCTTCCTATATAATAGCGTTCTACATCCAGAACTTCTCCATCCTGAGCAGAACCGCCGATCTGGAGCGGGATCGTATCGTCCAGCTCTGGCGGCTGCCAGCCCGGTGTAATTGCATTGGCATCTGCCCTGGAAAACAGGGAGATTTCTCCAAATTTAGTGGTAGAACCAATCCTGTCAATCTCCTCAAGGATATGGTCTCTTTCCATGTTCAAGGTTTCCCTGTTGGATTGATCGTAAGTTCCATTTGCAGATTTTAAAGCCAGAGTCTTCAGTCTCTGGAGCATGGAATGGACCTCTGTCAAAGCGCCATCTCCTACATTGGTAAGTCCGATGCCGTCATCAATGTTTCTCATTGCCTGGTTCAGGCTGTTGATCCTGCTGCGCATACCTTCCGAGATCGCCAGTCCAGCTGCATCATCTCCTGCACGGACGATCCGAAAGCCGGAAGACAGCTTTTCAAGGGACTTTTTCAGCTTTCCTGTTTCGATCCCTTGATTTCTGGCAGCATTTATGGATGCTATGTTATTCTGCACCTGCATGATGTTTCACCTTCCTTTGTATCTTCTATGAGAATATCATCAAATAACCATTTGTTTTTATTATCGGCAAAATGCCTTATTTTATTGATACCAGGGTCAAAAGGCCGGAATTGCGGGAGTGCAAAGCACGCAGCAATCCGGTATCTGTCTGTCAGATCAGCGTACCCGTATCCTTACCCATATTCATCATCATCTGAAGACGGAGGATCTGCACCATATTAGACCAGTCTTCCCCGGAAAGGTTCTCTCCCTTTCCTGCTGCCAGAAGTGTACCAAGGCTGCCAGCGCCGGACAGATCTGTATTTCCCACAAAGCTGCCTAAAAGACTGCCTGCTGTCAGACTGCTTCCTGTAAGGCCACTTCCTATAAGGCTGCTCACTGCTGTACTGCCGGATGTTTTCCCATATGTTCCGGTACTCACCGTACGTCCTGCCAGGATCGTATTGTTTCCCGTATAATCCGCCATGATCTTTTTTACATAATTCTGGGTTTCTTTATATGGTGGGATGCCTCCGTATTTGGTCACACTGTTCGGACCTGCGTTATAAGCTGCCAGTGCAAGGCTTACGTCTCCTCCGAACCGGTCCAGATTTTGTTTTAAGTATTTTGCCCCTCCAAGGATATTTTGTCTGGCATTGTAAGGATCGCTTACTCCAAGAGAACGGGCTGTTCCCGGCATCAACTGCATCACGCCCATAGCCCCTGCTTTGGATACAGCCTTTGGATTAAACCCCGACTCTGCCTTTGCCACCGCCCTGAGAAGTTTAGAAGGGATCTGATATAAAGCAGAAGCTTCTTCGAAAATAGAATCCATATCTTCTTTTATGGCATTCAGCCCATTTTTCAGTATCCCCTGAAATTCCTGGACCGGTGTTGTCTTTTGTGTCTGATCTGCTGCCTGTGCAGCTAACTTTACTCCATCTCCTGTTATCGGTGCTAAACTCATATTTTTTACTCCTTTCGGCCTGCGCCGTCTGCTCCAAGGTACCAGCCATCCTGAGAACAGTTTACTGCCATAGATCCATCGTTATTTAGATAATACCAGATATTTTTATCATACAGCCAACCGGTCTTCATATCCCCATCAGGGTTTAAGTAATACCATTTTCCGTTTCCTGTGTTCACCCAGCCGGTCTTCATATATCCATTTCCGTCGAAATAATACCATTTTCCACCATACTGGAACCAGCCCCTGGTACGGTTTCCTTCAGCGTTAAAGTAGTACCATATACCTCCCACCAGCTTCCAGGTATTGACTGCCAGAGTACCATCCGGCATAACAAAGTTGTCTCCCTTTAGAGAACCTGCTACGCCTGGACCAGTACTGCAGCTCTGGGAAGTTGCTGCATGTTTTTTTTCTTTCTCCTCTTCCGCACTGTCATCTATATCCTGTTCCTGTGATGTAACAAATTCCCCTTCTTTTAAGTATTTTTTCTGTTCTGCCGTAACCGGGACCGCTTTTACCTGATAATAGTAGATCTTGTCCGGATCTGTCATGTACTCCTTTAAGCTGACAGAGTTACTTGTAACTGTCATCCGTTTCACCACTTTATCATTTCCATATAAAGTCAGGGTATAGCCCGGAGCATAGTCTACCTTCTTCCACACTGCCTTTTCTGAGTCATGTGAGCTCCAGCCTGCTAAAGCTGTGTCACCCAGAACAGTGACCGGCGTATAGTTCACTTTTACCTGCATGGTGGTATTATCCAGGGCTTTCGCCGATACAAAATCAGCCCCGGTCACACGGCATTTGGATCGTCCAAGGGACACAGGGAAATACTTTCCCTGTGCAGCATCCACAGTGATCTCCATCCGTACCTTTTTACCAGGTTTCCAGTTTTCATATTCTGTTTTGTAATAAATATCCCCAATGGATACCCCTGATCCGCTGATGGTGATCTGGGGCTGTGGTATTTCCTCCGGATCTCCAAAAGTGGTGTCAAATTTAATACTCATGGTCTCGATGATGCTGCTCTCTGCCCCATAAGCTGTATACATATGAAAGATTCCCCCTGGCACAGACTGTAAGCTTCCTGTGCTAAGCAGCAGTCCTGTTCCGGCACAAAGGAGTATTTTTCTGATCATTTTCATTTCCATTCCTCACATATCTTTACCTGTACCAGATCCCGTCCTCATTAACATAAAATCCATTGATATACTGGTTTTTTGCCATTTCACCTGAATCCGGCCAAAAATAATACCAATTCCCGTCAACCTGATACCAGCCGGCAGCCATAACTCCGTCAGCATCCAGGAAATAAGTTTTTCCTTCCCGGATCAGCCAGCCGGTAAACATGGTTCCCTGAAGGCTGTTGTCAAGTGTGTTTAAGTAATACCAGGAACCATTCTGTTCCAGCCAGCCGGTATATAAGGAGCCGTCTTCCCTGAAAAAGTAATAATCCGCCCCTATGATCTTCCAGCCTCCATAAGCCATGGTTCCCTGTGTATGCCCATTTTCCGTTAATGGCCAGAAGTAATACCACTGTCCATTGATCTTTGCCCATCCGGTTGCCATTTCCCCGGTACCATACAGGTAATACCAGTCATTTGCCATCTTCTGCCAGCCGGTGAGCATCGTGCCATTGACATCAAAATAATACCAGTATCCGTTGACCGACTGCCATGTACCCCGGCATATAGAGCCATCCGGAAATCTGTAATTCCATATATTGCCTTTTTTTACCCAGCCTACTTTATCTGTGGTTCCGCGCTTTGCAGAAGGATTTTTTGATTGCTGTCCTTTACCATCTGATACATACCGGTCTGTAATGGAAAGCTCCCCGGATTCTATCCATTCACTTTTTCCACCATATTTTTTTTGGGAATCCGTTCCCGGTACTGTGCGTACCTTAAAGGTATACTCTCCTGTTTTTGTCATATATGGATAAAAATTATACTGAACCGCACTGGTCTGGGAGACGCTGTAAACTTTCGTTTTTCCTCTGTAAAGCTGCACTTCGTAATAACCGGATGTGTTATCCGGCTTTTCCCATTTCGCCTGTCCCAGGCTTTTTTCATTCCACCAGGCATCTTCCGGAGCAGCATAGTCTCCTTTGATCCCTTTTACCCGCAGGGTAACTACCAGTTCATCTCCATCTCGTCTGGCAGACACAAATGTGCCCCCACTGATCTTTACATTCGCTTTTTTATAGCTGGAAACAAAATAATCTTCACTGACATCTTCCGGTTCCAGGGTGACTTTCATCTGAGGCTCTTCAGCAGCTTTCAGTTCATTGGAGCTTTTATCCGTCCATTCGGCCTCGGAAACGCTGTATTTACCTCCACTTGCATCTACTGCCACTTCTCCATCTGAAACCGTGGTCGTTTCCAGTTTTATATCCGGAAGCTTGCTGCCTGCTTCCAGCTTGGATGTAACACGGATATTTACTGTTTTTATCTCTTTTGCTGCTGCAAACGCATCTATCTTTCCCCATTGGAACAGCAAGACTCCCGAAAGAAGGAGCAGAAACATTTCCCGTCCGTGTCTGGATCTTCTGTCAGGTATTTTCGACTTTTTCTTCATTTTCTTTTTCCTCCGGTGACGGCACATATCCTAAAAAGTAAATATAGATCTCTATGATTGCCTGATATAATTCTTCCGGCACAGCCGCTCCCAGCTGTAATCTGCTTAAAAGAGTTGCAAGAGAATCATCCTCATAAACCGGAACCCCTGACTTTCTGGCTGCTTCCGTGATCTTTTCTGCCATATATCCCATTCCGGAAGCAACGATTACCGGGGCAGTGTCCTTTTCCGGCGAATATTGAAGCGCAACTGCCTTTTGCTCTAATAACCGCTCAAACGCTGACATTAATACCATTCTCCTTTTTTCTTATCTTTGGAAAAACATCCAGCAGACGGTAATGAGCTTTCCGTTCCTGCACCTGCATCATTTTCACGCGCATCCCGTTTCTGGTACATATTTCCTGAAGCTTTGCCTGTATCTCTCCGGCTCCGGCAGAAAGATTTTTAGGAACTCCCAGCTCCATGGATATTTTATGATCCTGGAGATCTGCCAGAAGCTGGAAATCTCCCAATCCCCTGATCTCAAAGTCCACCAGAAGGCGTATTTTCCTGCCTCCATCTTTTTCTTCTTCTTTTTTCTCTGCATCCGGATCGATCCAAAATTCAGATACTGCCTCTTTTCCCTGATATTGAAAAGGAAGGACAAAATGATTAACAGACATATATACGCTTTCGTTTACCAGCATCCCTCGCATCAGCTGATAAAAATCCTGTACATGTTCCAGCCCGGCTTCTCCTTTGGCCCCTCTTTCCACAAGTGAGCCAAAAATATCTCCATAAATATTTCCTTTTTTTCCTTTTGAACCGGTAAGTACAGCATACAGTTCTTCAGGCTCTGTTTCAAAAAAACGTTTAAAATCCCTATTAGCTGCCATTTGTTCAAAAAGGCTTCTGAGAAGGGTGCTGCTTCCGTTTTCATAACGTGCCCCATAAAGGATCAGCTGGATCACGCTGCTTCTTACATTGCCATAATCATGGGTACGGGAAATATATCTTGAAAGAAAGGGGACCAGCTTCTGAAACAGAACCTGGGAATTTTCCTTTGTTTCCCCATTTTCTGCCTTCCAGTCCAGCTGATCCAGAATTGATGCGTATTCCTGTCTTGCAGAGGTGTAAAGCATTCCTTTTATTTCATCTGTCAGTTCCTGCATCTGCCCTAAAAGATGCTCACCGCTGGAATAATTGTTGAATACCTGAAGGAATTTGAGGGCTGTTTCCTGCAGGCCTCTGTTTCCTTCCTGCTGCAAAAGAGTTCTCAGGTTTTCAAAGAAAGTACCGGAAAATTTAGTCTGTCCCTGCATTTTTAAAAAATCCAGCAGCTGGCCAGAATCTTCAAAACTGGCAGAATCCAGCAGCTGCTGCACCATTTTACCCAGACCTTCATCACCTTTAGCGATAACGGCTCCATCCCGGAACAGGATCCGGCCCAGGGAATCCTTTATTTCATTTTCCTGCCCCAGCTTCTGAAGAAAGTCCGTATAATTTCCATTATAATTGCGGACGCTGAAGCCACTTTCATTTTCCTGGTCACCAGCGGTACCGCTTTTCTGTCCATCTGCCCGCACTACACGAGATGGGTCAGAAGGATTCTGGATCTGGGAACTGTTCAGGGCGCTTTGCTGCTCCTGGCCTGTGTGGAGATTTCTATTATCTATATATGTAGAAGGATCTGTTACCTGTAATATATTAGACATGTTTTATCCCTTTTCTTTTTGATTCTATATATTATGATGTTGGGGTCAAAAGATTTTGACCCCTCTGATACCGAATTACCCTGCATGCTTCCATATGTATATTTAATCGGCGTTTTCCCGTTTTTTATAATTATTATTTTTCTTATATTTTCAAGAAAAAAGGCGATAATTTACATAGATATAGATTCAGTAAGCATGTGAAAATCACAGGATACTTTTGTGGTCCTGCCGTTTTATTTTAAGGTGAGGAGTAATTGTATGAAAATTCAAAATTTTATCCAGGAGCAAATACACATGGAACATGTATCAATGAGACAAAGCAATATTGCTTTGTCTGATAATATTTCTGCAAAACCGGCTGATCTTGACCGAGCCAGTTTTGAATACACCGAAGGTATTTCGGCTGATGAAACACTTTTCGCACGCTCTCTGGCCCACAGCATTACAGAAGATGTCTGCCGCGAGAAAGGCGTTTCCGTTGAAAAGGTTGCCCAACTGAAAAAACAGGTTGAGGAAGGAACCTACGAACCGGATCCCATGGCCATTGCAAGGGCCATGTATGATCTATGAGGGCGCCTGAAAGCCTGATCCCGGTATTAGAACAGCTGTGTACTGTATTAGAACAGCTATGCCGGGTTGAGGCTGATAAACTAACCGTTGTTTCAGCTGATCATCCTGACCAGCTGGAATCTCTTTTAAATGATGAAAACATGCTTTTATTGCAGCTGCGCGGACTAGATAAAAAACGAAGTGATCTTCTTCGCAGGTCGGGTCTTGAGGGGCTTACTTTCCGCCAGATTTTGATGCAGGAGGACAGCGAGGAGGCTGTGGCACTTCTCTCTCCGATCCTGGAACGTTTATCCAGCCAGGCTGAAAAGCTGAAAAAGATAAAAGGCGGCACAGACCGTCTGATCCGGATCCGCATGAAGCAGTTAGAACAGCGCCTTGCCGGTGCGAAGCAGAGCGATCCTCATGTTTATGACAAATATGTCTGATAAAACTGTGGGGACTGCAGGATACTTATATTTTGGAGGTAATAATATTTTATGGTAAGAGCAACTTTTTCCGGTTTTAATACCGCTCTGTCCGCTCTCCAGGCCAATCAGAAACGTCTGGATATTACAGGACAGAATTTGTCAAATATGAATACTGCCGGATATACCAGGCAGCAGTTAGAGGCATCCAGCCTTAATTATACGAATCCTGTTTCCCATTATTCTAATGGGAATGAAACTGCAGTAGGCTTTGGGGTAAGCATGGACCGGGTCTCACAGATCAGAGATCCTTATCTGGATATCCAATACCGCAGCCAGTCTGCTGACTGCAGCTATACCAATCGTTTACAGACTGCCCTTAATTCCCTGTCAAAGGTACTGGACGAAACAACCATTTCCGGCATCCGCAAGGCATTTGATGATGTCCAGTCTACCCTTACAAGCATGCAGGATCCTGCAAAGGTATCCGATCCCATCTATGAAAGTGAGCTGCGAACTAAAATGCAGTCTGTATGTAATCTTTTTAACCAGGCATCCAGACAGATCACACAGGCCGAACAGAATGAATTTCAAAGGCTCACAGGGGAAGGCAGCAGTGAACAGGGCGATGTGCAGAAGATCAATGACATCCTCCGCCAGATCGGCGACCTGAACGTGCAGATCAAACGGAACCAGGTTGCCGGTCATCCTTCTCTGGAACTCCAGGATGAACGAAATCTTCTTCTGGATGAGCTTTCCGGTTATATTCCTGTTGAAACCAGATATTACAAGGATGATGCCCATTCCGGGAATAACGCCTATGACTATGATGCAAATGGTGCTGTGATCGGCAAGAAGGATTGGCCTGATGACCTGGAAGTGAGCATGAATTATATTGATACCCAGGGAAAGAGCCAGAAGCTGATCCTGGTAAACGGATCTGACCTTGGTGCTGACGGTCTCACAAAAAACTACGGTCAGTTAAGTATGTTAAAAGGCGATCACCAGACAGCTGCTTCTGTTTCTGATCCTGCAAACATTTCCATCAAGTTTGAAAAAGCCCCCAGCTATCAAGGGAATGGACCGGCAGCTACCAATGATGTATACGCAGAGTTAAAAGGGATCCGTTTTGAAGGCGGCTCTCTTCAGGCAAGCCTGGATATGCTCCAGAAAACAGGTACCGGCAAGGTGATAAATGGATCTACTGCTGTGGATGATGTCCGTGGATACCAGTATTACTCAGAAAAACTGGATCACTTAGCTTTAACTTTCGCAGAATCCATGAATAACATCAACAATGGCAACAAAAACCCCAAGGACCAGAATCTTTTATCTAATTCCACAGATGACTCCACAACTGGTATAACAGCCGGAAATATCGGTATCAGCAAAGGCTGGACCAGTGGAACGATCCATATTTCTACAGACGGCACCAACCGCACAGATACAATCCTTGATATGATCGCAGCTATGAAGGATACCAAGAAATTGAACGGGAAAACATTTGCTGATTATATGAATAACCTTTCCACCCAGCTGGCATCTGATTCCAGCTCCAACCAGACTGCATTAAAGACGGGCACAACTGTTTTAAACAGTATCCAGGACTCCAGAGACTCTCTTTCCGGTGTCAGCCTGGATGAAGAAGCAACCAATATGATGGCCTACGTTTCAGCCTATAATGCTGCTTCCCGTCTGATGACTGCCCTTGATGAAGTGTTGAATACCCTGATCAGTAATACTGGTGCATAAATATAAGGAGGATTAATAAATTATGAGAGTTGTACGTTCATCTGTTTACCGCAGGTATACTTCTTCTTTAAATGATCTTCAAAGCAATCTGAACAAAAGCATGAACAAGGTTTCTACCGGCGCTGCTTATGAAACAGCTGCTGATAATCCTCTTGCTTATTATCAGGGAAAGAAAATGGATCATTTATATCAGGATGCACAGAGTAAAAGTTCCATTTTAGGTGATATTAAAAACCGTCTGTACCAACAGGAGCAGGGCGCAAGAGATATCCAGAAGACTTTAAGCAACAGTAAGACTTCCATGCAGTATGTGCTGGATTCCTCCCATAACAGCTCAAAAACTTCTGTCCAGACAAAAAGAGATGCTCTTCTTCAGGATGTGCAGAGCATGGTCAGCAATCTGAACAGCCAGTATCAGGATTTCTATGTTTATGGAGGAAATGATATTACAACAGCTCCGTTTTCTTTAAGCGGAGATGGAAAAACCCTTACTTATACCCATAAGTATTCAGACGGTACCACAAAGACGGTCAATATGACCATGGCTTATGATAAAAATAACAATACTTACAGTTATCATTTAAGCGATGATGACCTGAACAACCTTGTGACAGCTATGAGAGAACAAGGCCGGGTAGATATCGGTTATGGCGATATTTCCAACCGTCAGTCTCTTTTAGATACCTATACCGGAGGACTGAATATGCTTACGGGGCTTACTTCAGATTCCTTAAATGCCATGTCTGATGCGGATGCAAAGGATGCGATCAAAGCTGCCCTGGAAACCACTCCTGTGGCACTTCTCAGCCGTTCGGTTATGGCCTGTGATAATTATATCAATGATACTACGACCGTTGATCAATTTACAGATACTATGGGCAGTGTACTTAAACTGTCTCTTATACACATCTGACGCTGCCGACGAAGGCTTAGGTGTAGATC
>OLIU01001306.1_pt1 | contig 10592 bp, 7 predicted proteins | sample 1603321 | NCBI WGS metagenome assembly OLIU01 (sample SAMN03922508, study PRJEB24848) | human gut metagenome | isolation source: stool sample | host: Homo sapiens | place: Germany | collected 2011-11 | reverse complement strand
GAAGATCTGGTTCTCGGGCAGACCGGTGAGCTTCTGAGCCACGTGGGTAGCGATGTCGACCGGGTTGGTGATGAGCATGTAGATGGCGTTCGGAGCCACCTTGACCAGGTTCGGCATGATGGCCTTGAGGATGTTGACGGTAGCGCCAACGAGCTCAAGACGAGACTGACCCGGCTTCTGACGCGGACCAGCGGTGATGACGACCATGTCGGCGTCGCGGCAGATCTCAGGATCGTCGGAACCGTCGATGGACACGGTCGGGTAGAAGCTGGAGCCATGCTGCATGTCGAGCACTTCGGCTTCCACGCGCTCCTTGGCGATGTCTTCAAGCACGATCTCGCGAGCGATGCCACGCTGGGCAGCGGCGAAGGCGAGGGTGGAGCCAACGGCACCGGCACCAATAACAGCAAGCTTCGTGGGCTTAACGGTAGTTTCCGCCATGATGGATGAACCTCTCTTCAAAGGCGGTCTGCTGATGAATGGCAGGCCTTGTAACTAACGTCTTCACTCTATAAACCCGCTAAGACGTTTTGCTACCAGCACGCCACCCTGTTTGATAACCGTATGGTAATGTTTTCAACGGTTGTTAGCGCTCACGAATATACTGTGATGTTTATCACGTTAGTCAATGGACTGTTCGACCACCTGAGCGGCAAGATGGGCGTCAACGTCCGCTTCAAGCTGTATGCCATCATCGCGGTACTCCACCTTGTCTACCTTGCCGTATTCGCGTACACGAGAGATCAGGGAGCCAGCGGTATACGGCAACAGAGCGTTGACATGCACATGCGGGACCGGCAGCAGACTTTCGACCGCGGTACGCAGCTCGTCCAATCCCTCACCGGTATAGGCGGAGACGATGAACGCATCTGGCTGCAGCGCGGCGAGTCGTTCACGAGTCGCCTCGTCCGCCTGATCGGCCTTGTTGAATACGAGAATACGCGGAATCGAGGCCGTACCTTCGATGTCCGCCAACACGTCATTGACCGCGTCGACCTGAGAGAACGGGTCAGGGTGGGAGCCATCGACCACATGCAGGATCACGTCGGCCTCGGCCACCTCTTCCAGGGTGGATTTGAACGCCTCGACCAGCTGGGTGGGCAGGCGGCGCACGAAGCCGACCGTGTCCACGTAGGCGTAGGCGCGTCCGTCGCGGGTTTTGGCGCGGCGCACGGCCGTGTCCAATGTGGCGAACAGCGCGTTTTCCACTAGTTCGGCCGAACCGGTCAGACGGTTGGTCAACGAGGATTTGCCGGCGTTCGTGTAGCCGACCACGGCCACTGTGGGCAGGCCGAAGCGACGGCGTGAACCGCGCTTGACCTCACGTGCCGGGGCCATCTCACGAATCTGACGGCGCAGTCTGGCGATACGCGTGCGAATTACACGACGGTCCATTTCGATTTTGGTCTCGCCCGGGCCTCGCGATCCGATGCCCGCATCCGCGCCGGCCGCGCGACCGCCGGCCTGACGGGACAGCGAACCACCCCAACCACGCAGTCGGGGCAGCATGTATTCGAGCTGCGCCAACTCCACCTGCGCCTTACCTTCACGCGAGGTGGCGTGCTGGGCGAAGATGTCCAGAATCACCGCGGTGCGATCCACCACCTTGACTTTGGCGGCGTCCTCCAATGCACGGCGCTGTGACGGCGGCAGGTCGTCGTCCACGATAATCGTATCGGCTTCCTCACGCGCCACGATGTCGGCAATCTCCTTGGCTTTGCCGGAACCAACGTACGTGGCTGCATCCGGCTTGGAGCGATGCTGCAGCAAACCATCGCATACCACCGCACCGGCGGTTTCGGCGAGCGCCGCCAACTCTCTCAATGATTCCTCGGCCTTGGCTTGCGTGGTGACGGCGGACGACCAGACGCCGACGAGCACCACACGTTCCAGACGCACCTTGCGGTATTCGACTTCGGTGACGTCCTGCAGCTCGCCGAGACCGGCGACATGCTTGAGCTCGTTGCGGGCCTCGCGCTCCTCCCATTCCTGGTTGGCGTCCTCATGCCAGCCGGTCGCGCGCTGGCTGTCGTCGAGCAACACTTCGGACTGCTCGGCCAGCACACCTTCAGGGGTAACGTCGTTGTTGCCGCGGTTGATGTCGGTGTACTGGGTGTTGTCGGTCAAGTGCGCCTCGTTTGGTTGGAATGGTTCACGATTCTTCTATGGTCCTTTATTATCATCACATGAGGTGACATGCTGGCATAGATCGGCACGTACCGGCATAGGCCGGCTGATACAGGTCGGCATACGAGAGCGGCGAATCCCGCAGAAATGGAGCGACCATGGCAGAACAGTATTTCTCTGCGGAACCCGCATCGAAGGATGTGCGCCGCACATTGAACGTAACGTTGCGCGGCCATGAGGCGACCGCTCAGGTGTCGAACGGCGTGTTCTCCGGCTCGCGCGTGGACCTCGGTACGTCGGTATTGCTGAAGCATGCGCCCGAGCCGCCGCTTACCGGCGATTTTCTGGATTTGGGCTGCGGCTGGGGCCCTATCGCCCTGACATTGGCGTTTGAGTCGCCCGAAGCGAACGTGTGGGCGGTGGATGTCAACGAGCGCGCGGTGGACCTGACCCATGCCAACGCACAGGCGAACGGCCACACGAACATTCATACGGCTCAGGTGGACGAGTCCAGCACTCCCCTGCCTGCCGAGAACCAGCCGGCGTTCTGCGAGACGGTGCCGAGCGACCTCACGTTTGATGTGATTTGGTCGAACCCACCGATCCGAGTCGGCAAGGAAGCGCTGCATACATTGCTTATGGCTTGGCTGCCGAAGCTCAAGGTGGGCGGTGCCGCCTATCTCGTAGTGCAGAAGAATCTCGGTTCCGATTCGCTGATCCCCTGGCTGGACGATGCGCTCGGCGAGGGGTTCACTGCGAGCAAATACGCGAGCTCCAAGGGCTTCCGTATCATTGAAGTTCGTCATGAAATATGAGTATCCCGCAGAACTTCCCGTATCTGCCGCGCGTGATGAGATAGCCAGCGCGGTCAAACGTTCCCAAGTCGTTATTGTGTCCGGCCAGACCGGTTCGGGCAAAACCACACAGCTGCCGAAAATCCTGCTTGAGCTTGGCCGTGGCACGCACGGCAAGCAGATCGTGCACACCCAGCCTCGCCGTATCGCCGCACGCACGGTGGCCGAACGTATCGCCTCGGAGATGGGCGTGAAGCTCGGTGACGAGGTCGGCTATCAGGTGCGTTTCACCGACGAAAGCTCGCCCGGCACACGATTGAGGGTCGTGACCGACGGTATTCTGCTCGCCCAGATCCAGCGCGATCCGAAACTCACCCGATACGATACGATCATCATCGACGAGGCGCATGAGCGCAGTCTTAACATCGACTTTCTGCTCGGCTATCTGACGGCACTGCTGCCTCAGCGCCGCGATCTGAAGCTCATCATTACCTCCGCGACCATCGATTCGGTCAAGTTCCAGGAGCATTTCGAGCACGCCTTGCATGAGAAGGTGCCGGTAATCGAGGTTTCCGGCCGCACCTTCCCCGTGCAGGTGGTCTACGAGCCGCTTGGCACCGCGCCCGCGTTGATGCGCGAAGTGCCGGGATTCGCGGTGGGCGCCCGCCCCGGCGACGCCGATTACGACGAGCTGGCCAGCGCCATCGCGGAATCCGATTCCGACCGGCCCCGCGGCCGGTCCGGTGCCTCCTATGCCGATGACGGCATCACCGATATGCCTACCGCCGTGGCTCGAGCCTGCGCCGAGCTGGTGATTCACTCCTCCCACGAGCGCGGTCCCCGCGATATTCTGGTCTTCGCCTCCGGCGAGCGCGACATCCACGAGTTCGAGGCCGCACTGCGGCATCATTACGGCCCGCGCGCCGACGACATGCGCCGGCCGGATGCCATCGAGATCATGCCGCTGTTCGCGCGACTGTCCGCCGCCGACCAGCATAAGGTGTTTGAATCGCACCTTCACCAGCGCATCGTCATTGCCACCAATGTGGCTGAGACCTCGCTGACCGTGCCCGGTATCCGGTATGTGGTGGACCCCGGTTCCGCCCGTATCTCCCGGTATTCGAAGACCGCAAAGGTTCAGCGTCTGCCGATCGAGCCGATCAGCCAGGCCAGTGCCGACCAGAGGTCCGGCCGATGCGGCCGTATCGCCGACGGCATTGCGATCCGCTTGTATTCGCGTGAGGATTTCGAGACACGTCCCGAATTCACGGAGCCGGAGATTCTGCGCACGTCCCTGGGCGCGGTCGTGCTGCACATGCTGTCGGTGGGTGTGGCGCGTACGGCGAAGGATGTGACGGATTTCGGTTTCATCGATCCGCCGGATATGAAGGCCGTGTCGGACGGTTTCAATGAGCTCACCGAGCTCAAGGCCATCGGCCGCAAGCGCGGCGAGGTGACGCTCACCCATACCGGTCGTCAGCTGGCGCGCATCCCCATCGACGTGCGTCTGGGACGTATGGTTATCGAGGCCGCGAAAACCGGTTCGCCGAATCTTCTGGCCCAGGTGCTCGTGGTCGTGGCGTTCCTGAGCTTGCAGGACCCACGTGAACGCCCGGACGACAAGCGTGAGGATGCCGACCGCATCCACAACCGGTATGCGGATGAGACCTCCGACTTCCTGACGGCCCTGAATATCTGGGACCGCGTGTTCCAAGCAGACGGCGACCCGAGCAACAACGCGCTGCGCCGTATCTGCAAAACCGAGTATTTCAGCTGGCTGAGGATGCGCCAGTGGAAAGATCTCGTCTCCCAGCTACGCCAGATGTGCAAGGAGCTGAAGTTCAAGGTCGGCGACCCGCTGCCCGCCTCCCGCCCAGGCTTGGAGATCCGCCAGCTGCCGTTGAATCAGCAGGCCGCGCATTCGCTGTGCTGCGCGTGGGATGCGGACGGCATCCACAAGTCGATGCTCGCCGGATTGCTGTCGATGATGGGCATGCAGGTGGTGCGCGAGCCCAAGGCCTCCGATTTCGCGGGGCTGACCGGTTCGGCGCGCGCCCGTGCGATGAAACGCGCCCAGAAGCAGTCGAAGAACGATTATCAGGGCGCACGCGGCACCCGTTTCGCCCTGTTCCCCGCTTCCGCCGTGGCCAAGAAGACCCCGTCATGGGTGATGAGCACCGAACTGGTGGAAACCTCTCGCCTGTGGGCCCGCTATTCGGCGGCCATCGACCCCGCGTGGGCCGAACCGTTGGCCGGCCAATTGACCCGCACCACGTATGCGGAGCCGCACTGGTCGGGTTCGCGTGGCTCGGCTGTGGCCACCGCGCGCGTGCTGCTGTATGGTCTGCCGATCGTACAGGACCGTGCCGTGCAGTGGGGACGCATCAATCCACTTGAGGCGCGCGACTTCCTGATTCGCCAGGGTCTGGTCGAGGGCGATATTCAGCAGCGTTTCAGTTACGACGACTTCGTGGGCAAAAACCGCGACATTCTCGAGGATGCCGCCGATGATGCGAGCCGCACCCGCCAGCTGGCGGATACCGTGTCCGACGAGGATCTGTTCGACTTCTACAACGCGGTCATTCCCAACGATGTGACCAGCGTGGCCGATCTGGCGAAATGGTGGAAGTCCGAGCATGACCGTCAGCCGAATCTGCTTGATTTCGACCCGGCCAAGGTGGAGCGTCTGGCATCCAGCGATTCGGTGAGTCTGGACGATTACCCCGACCATTGGCATACGACCGGATCGGACGGCCAACCCATCGACCTGCGTCTGAGCTACGTGTACGATCCGGCCGACCCGGCCGACGGCGTCACCGTGCATGTGCCGTTGAAGGCGCTCTCGCGTATCACGCCCGACCAGTTCACATGGAATGTGCCGGGTCTGTTGGATGAGCTGATCCTGTCGATGATCAAGGCGCTGCCCAAGCAGCTGCGCGTCCAGTTCGTGCCGGCCCCGGATGCCGCGCGTGCGATTCGTGACTGGATCGACGAGCATTACCCGGATCTGCCGGGCTCGGGCTCGCAGCAGAAGCCGAATCTGCCGCCGGTGGATGAGGATGGCACGACCGTTGGCTGGCCCGATCTGGCACATGTGTTCACCAAGGCGGCCATCGCCACCAAGGGTGCGCAGATTCATCCCGAAGTGTTGGGGCCGGAACTGGTCGAGCGTCTTTCCCCGTATCTCAGAGTCACGTTCTCGGTGGAGCAGCAACTGCCGGCCGGCAAGCACCCTCGTGGACGCCGGCATGCGCGCGGCCCCATCAAGGTGCTGGGTGTGTCCAAGGATCTGAAGGCGCTGCAACGCAAGTTCGCCGCGCAGGCGGAGGCGTCGGCCCGTCAAATGGTCAAGAAGCAGGCCGATCAGGCTGGAGAACAGGGCAAGCTGGTCAGTCAGGCGAACCTGTTGCATAAGGCGGGTGCCACCACCGAGTCCCGGGCCACGATGCTCTGGCGTGGCGCATTGGATGCGTTGCGATTGCCGGCCGAACGCATCTCGTCGCGCTGGCTGGGTACCGAGGCGTTGATGCTGGCTTCTGCTCCGTACAAGTCCACCAAGGATCTGGTCGAAGACCTGCAGCTGGCCACGGTCAAACGGCTGATGCCGAATGTCGACAGGCTCTCGGACGATGAGGCGTTAGCCAATGCGGTGCTCGATGTGCGCGAAGTGTACGAGGACACCGTCTATCAGGTGGCGCATGACGTGATCGCCGTACTCAAGGCTTATGCCGAGGTCGACAAGGCCACTGGCGGCAAGGCTGATCTGCCGATGCTTTCGGTGTTGCAGTCGATTCGCGACCATATCGCCACGCTCGTCTACCCCGGATTCATCGGGCGCACTCCCCCGGATGCGCTGAAGTCGTTGAGCCGATATTTGAGAGCCGATCTGAGCCGACTCAATAAGGCGAAAACCGATAAGAACCGTGATGTCAAGTGGGCTTGGCAGGCCGACGAGGCCCGTCAGGTGGTCGATAAGGCGTTGGCCCGTGCCAAGGCGGAGCCGGCCGGCCCGAAGCATGAGGCATTGATGAAGCAGGCCGAACAGGCCCGTTGGATGCTTGAAGAGTTCTACGTGTCCCTATGGGCGCAGGAGCTTGGCACCAAGGGGCCGGCTTCGCTCAACCGTATCAAGAAAGCGCTGGCGTGACCGGACGGCAAACAAGTCGCCAGGCCACGCGCCAGCGCACGCGCAAGCCGTCATCACAGCGTGGGCAAGTGCGCGGACGCCTCGGCAATCGGAACAGGAAACGCAATCGTAGGCACGGTCCGATCAATGCTCTGAAGCGTTCCTGGCGTAAGGCGAACTGGCCGACCCGTATCAAGATGGTGCTGATTCCCACGGTGGCGGTGGTCGTTGTCGTAGCGCTGGTGGCCGGGCTGGTTCGTTTCACAAACTGGCGGGCACAGGTTCGCGCAGCCGAGGCGGCACAGCTGGAACTGACGCGAACATACGATTTCAATCCGGGCAATATTATTTCGGATGGTCAGTTCTTCAACGGTTCGGCGATGAGTCAGGCCGAAGTCCAATCGTTTTTGGACACACAAGGTGGCTCGCTGGCCGCGATGACCTTCGACACATCGAACGAGTCAGGCGAAGGCCTGTGCGCGGACTATACAGGCACCAAAGGCGAGTCGGCGGCGGCAATCATCGACCAGTCGGCCCGCGCCTGCAAGGTGAGCCAGAAAGTGCTGCTCACCGTGATGCAGAAGGAGCAGCATCTGGTCACTGCCGTCGATCCCAGCGACTATCAGCTTATGGCGGCGATGGGGTTGAACTGTCCGGATACCGCCGGCTGCGATCCCGCCTATGCCGGATTCTTTCGGCAGGTGTATGGCGCGGCCAAGCGGTACCGTTACTATCTCGAGCACGAGGAACAGTACGGGTATACGGCGCACAATCTCAACTACATCCAATATCATCCGAACGCGGCATGCGGCGGCGCACAAGTGTATATCGAGAACAAGGCGACCGCCCTGCTCTACATCTATACGCCCTACCAGCCGAACATCGCCGCACTGGCCGCTGGCAACGGTACCGGCGATTCCTGCTCCAGTTATGGCAACCGCAACTTCGCGCTTATCTACACCAGCTGGTTCGGTTCGCCGCGAAGCTGATAACGGCAGCCGACCGATCTTGTCCGATTGGACTCGGCCAACACTGTCAGCGTTCGACGTATGGACGCAGCAGGGTCGTGGTGCCAACCGCCAGCAGCGAGGCGAAAGCCAGCAGACACAGGCAGACGGCCTGCACGCAGTAGATCGGTCGAATGTGGGTCAATGGTTCCACGCCATGACCTTTGTCGGCCAGCTTGCCGCCGTACAGGTTGCTCCACAGGCAGGCGCAGCCAGGATGCCCGCTACCCACCACAACGACACGCCATAGAAAACCCCGCCGATGACCAATCATCGACGGGGTTTGGCACATGTGCAACGCTTGCGATTACAGCTTCGGCAGATACTTCTTCAGCTCGTAAGGCGTGACCTGCTGGTTGTACTCCTCCCATTCCTGGTGCTTGTTGTCCAGGAAGTAGCCGAAGGCGTGTTCGCCGAGCACGTCGGCCACGAAGTCGGATTTCTCCATGATCTTCAGCGCCTCGTCCAGCGAGCGCGGCAGCGGCTGAATGCCCATAGCCTGACGTTCGCCGTCGGTGAGCTCCCACACGTCATCACTGGTAGGCTCGCCCAACTGCATCTGCTTATCGATACCGTCGAGACCGGCGGCCAGCAGCACCGAGTAGGCAAGGTATGGGTTGGCCACCGGGTCGAGCGCACGGAACTCCATGCGCGCGGAGTTGCCCTTGCCCGGCTTGTACTGCGGGATACGCAGCAGCGCGGAACGGTTGTTGTGGCCCCAGCAGATGTAGCTTGGTGCCTCGTTACCGCCCCACAGGCGCTTGTACGAGTTGACGTACTGGTCGGTGACCGCGCAGATTTCGGCCGCATGGTACAGGATGCCGGCGGCGAACTGGCGGGCGGTCAGGGACATGTTGAACTCCTGACCGGCCTCGTAGAAGGCGTTGGAATCGCCTTCGAACAGGCTCAGGTGCGTGTGCATGCCGGAACCGGGCGCGTCGGCCAGGGGCTTGGGCATGAAGCTGGCGTGAATGCCACGCTCCAAGGAAATCTCCTTGACCACCGTACGGAATGTCATGATGTTGTCGGCCATGGTGAGCGCGTCCGCGTATCGCAGATCGATCTCGTTCTGGCCTGGCCCCGCCTCATGGTGCGAGTATTCCACCGAGATGCCCATTTGCTCGAGCATGTTCACGGTGGCACGGCGGAAGTCCATGCCTGGGCTGCGCGGCACGTGGTCGAAGTAGCCGCCCTCGTCGATCGGGGTCGGGGCCTTGGACCAGTCGTCCTGGCTTTCGAACAGGTAGAACTCGATTTCCGGATGCACGTAGAACGTGAAGCCCTTGTCCTTGGCTTTGGCGAGCGTGCGCTTCAACACGTGACGTGGATCGCCGAGCGAAGGCTCGCCGTCCGGGGTCAGAATGTCGCAGAACATGCGGGCGGTACCTTGCGGGCCACCGCGCCACGGCAGGATCTGGAACGTCGAGGGATCGGGTTGAACGATCATATCGTCTTCGGACACGCGGGTCATGCCCTCGATGGCGGAACCGTCGAAGCCGAGACCCTCCTCAAACGCGGCTTCCAGTTCGGCCGGAGCAATCGCCACGGACTTCAGTGTTCCCAACACGTCCGTGAACCACAGACGAATAAAGCGCACGTCGCGTTCTTCGACCGTGCGCAGCGCAAACTCCTGCTGTTTATCCATAGTCGCCTATCGTTCCATAACCGTGTTACGAAGGGCGTTAACATCTCACTGTTCGTCACCTGCGAGTCGCGAGATTTCATCAACATGCCCCGGTCCGCATGTCAGGCATGGTTCAGGCCCATGCCGGCACGGCACTATGGTAGTGACTATGAGCGAAGATCATCTCACCCCATCCGCCAATCCGCCCGTCGACGTGACCAGCTGGACGCAGGCCACCGACCCGCGCGACCGTTCGCGCGCCGGCATCGCCACTCGTACCAAGGCGCCGCTGGACGCACATGCCATCTGGAAGGTCAAGGAGGGCCGGCGTGAGGCGATCAGCCTTTTGGAGGAGCAGTCCGCGATTCGCGTACCGGATCTGATTCCGCTGCGTTACAAGCGTATGAGCGCCAGCCCCTTCACCTTCTACCGGGGCACCGTGCTCATCATGACCAATGACCTGGCTTCCACGCCAGTCACTGGCATTCCGGTGCAGTGCGTGGGCGACGCGCATATCGGCAATTTCGGCATTTTCCGCTCCCCTTCCGCCCGTCTGGTGTTCGATATCAATGATTTCGACGAAACCGCTATCGGCCCGTGGGAATGGGATCTGAAACGTCTCGCCGCCTCGGTGGAGATCTGCGGACGCGCCAACAAAATCAAGGAGAAGGACCGTCGCGCCGCCGTGGTCCAGTGCGTACACACGTACCGCACACGCATGAAGTGGTTCTCCGAAATGGATTACCTTGACGCGTGGTATGAGCACCTGGACGTGGAGGAGACGCTCGACCGCTTCGAGACCACCGGTTCCAAACGCAGCCGTGTGCTGCGTGAGGCGGCCATGAAGGCGCTGCTGAAGGATAACGACGCGGCGGCGGCCAAACTGTGCCTGTCTCTTATACACATCTGACGCT
>OLIU01001276.1_pt1 | contig 10751 bp, 10 predicted proteins | sample 1603321 | NCBI WGS metagenome assembly OLIU01 (sample SAMN03922508, study PRJEB24848) | human gut metagenome | isolation source: stool sample | host: Homo sapiens | place: Germany | collected 2011-11 | reverse complement strand
AGAACCACGGCAAGCTCGTCGAACACCTGTGGGAGCACTTCTACGAGGACAAGCTTTACGAGCCCACCTTCGTGCGTGACTTCCCGGTCGAAACCTCCCCGCTGGTCAAGGGCCACCGCACCAAGCCCGGCGTGGTGGAGAAGTGGGATCTCTACGTGCGCGGCTTCGAGCTGGCTACCGGCTACTCCGAGCTCAACGACCCGATCGTGCAGCGTGAGCGTTTCGTGGCCCAGGCCAAGGACGCACTCGCCGGCGACGAAGAGGCCTGCGACATCGATGAGGACTTCCTCGAGGCTCTCGGCGTGGGCATGCCTCCGGCCGGCGGTATGGGTATGGGTATTGATCGACTGCTTATCGCCTTGACCGGTGCCACGATTCGCGAGACCATCACCTTCCCGCTGGTCAAGCCGCTCGTTGGCTGATTAGGCATACTCTGGCTCCCCTCAGAGAGGGGAGCCAGAGTTATATATGAAAGGGATTGCTTATGTCTATCGGCTTATGGGTTCGGGGCGCGCGTCCCAAGACCTTGGCCACTTCCATCGCGTCGGTGATGGTTGGGGCGACGATGGCATACGCGCATATCGAGCAGTCGGGCACCTGCATCGCAATATATCCCGAACCGGCCTCCTGCGCCACGGCCCGTGAACAGCAGACCCTGCTGATGGACCGATTCTGGCCGGTGACCATCCTGTGCCTGCTAGTTGCGCTGTTCCTGCAGATCGCCGTCAACTATGCGAACGACTATTCCGATGGCATCCGCGGCACTGACGCCGGGCGTGACACGGACGAATCGAAATCAGGCAAACCCCAGCGACTGACCGCATCCGGACTGGTACCGGCCAAGCATGTACTGTTCGCGGCGATGATTTGCGCCGCCATCGCCTGCATATGCGGCATTGCCGCTATCGTGATTTCCCAAGCTTGGTGGCTGTTTGCCGTGGGCGCGGCCTCCTTGCTGGCCGGCTGGTTCTACACCGGTGGCAAGCATCCGTATGGATACGTCGGGCTGGGAGAAGTCGGCGTGTTCCTGTTCTTCGGCTTGGCTGCGGTATTGGGCACCGAATACGCGCTGTGCGGCACGGTGGACGTCGGCGGACTATTGGGTGCTGTGGCGGCTGGCCTGTTCTCCTGCCTGATCATGATGGTGAACAATATCCGTGACATCGACGAGGATCGTGAGCATGGCAAACACACGTTGGCCGTACGGCTGGGGGAGTCCGGCGCGCGTACGCTGCTGATTGTGTGCTGCGTCATCGCATGGATCATCGCCCTGCTGATGTGCGGCACATTATGGTGGCCGTGGGGTGCGGTGCTGTTGCTCTCGGGCACTGGAATACCTGTGCGCATGGTCTCCAGCGTGAATAAACGTCAATTCCGCCCGGCTCTGCCCGCCGCCAGCTTCCAGACCTTGCTGTTTGCGGTGGTGCTGGCGGTTTCCGTGACGCTCTGAGAGCGAAATAATAAGACGAATACTCGTGTTTGGGCGCACGCGGCTGTAGACTGAACCGTATGACTTATAAACTAGTACTGCTCCGTCATGGACAGAGCGCATGGAATAAAACTAACCAGTTCACCGGCTGGGTCGACGTACCGCTGACCGAGCAGGGTGAAGCCGAAGCCAAGCGTGGCGGCGAGCTGCTCAAGGAGAAGAACGTCCTTCCGGACATCGTGTTCACCTCCCTGCTGCGTCGCGCCATCAACACCGCCAACATCGCTCTGGATGCCGCAGATCGTCTGTGGATTCCGGTTCAGCGTGACTGGCGTCTCAACGAGCGTCACTACGGCGCTCTGCAGGGCAAGAACAAGACCGAGATCCGCGAAGAGTACGGCGACGAGAAGTTCATGCTGTGGCGCCGTTCTTACGCCACCCCGCCGCCCGAGATCGACCCGAACGACCAGTACGCCCAGAACAACGACCCGCGCTACGCCGGCGATCCGGTTCCGGAAGCCGAGTGCCTGGCCAACGTTGTTGAGCGTGTGAAGCCGTACTTCGAGTCCGCCATCGAGCCGGAGCTCAAGGCCGGCAAAACCGTGCTGATTGCCGCTCACGGCAACTCCCTCCGCGCCATCGTCAAGATGCTGGACAACCTGTCTGAGGAAGAGATCGCCAAGGTCAACATCCCGACCGCCATCCCGCTGCTTTATGAGCTGGACGAGAACTTCAAGCCGATCAAGCCGCGTGGCGAGTACCTGGACCCGGAGGCTGCTGCTGCCGGTGCCGCCGCTGTCGCCGCTCAAGGCCAGAAGTGAGCCTAAGCCGCTAACACGGTACAAGCTGTAAGGGGAGTCGCACATAATGTGTGGCTCCCCTTTGCTATTCCTGCCAAATCCCCATGGGGCGGTGATTACCCCATGGGGCGGTAAAACTCTCATGGGGCGGTAAAACTCTCATGGGGCGGTATGCCAGAATGGCTTAATTCCGCGGTTTCACATATCTTTCAAACCGCCCCATGGGCAAGTTACCGCCCTATGGGTGTTTTGCCGCCCCATGGATACGCCGGTGTACCGCCCAAAAGCAACAAAAAACGGCGTCCAGCCGTAGCCGGATCGCCGCTTTCGGGCATCCTCCTCAAACCATAGGAGGACAAGTGTTCAGTTATTCGCCCAATGTGAGGACAAGCCCCAATCAGTCGATGTCGGTGCCCTCGTCGCGGGTCGGCTCCTTGGTGGGGTCGAAGCCGGAGACGATGTACACCACACGGCGGGCGGCGGACACGGCATGATCGCCGAGACGCTCCAGGAAGCGGCCCAGCAGCACGATATCCACGGTCTGCTGACGGGTGATGTCATCGGACAGCGCCAGATCGAAGGTCTGGTGGTGCAGATTGTCCAGCTTGTCGTCAGCCAGGATGATGGCCTCGGCGGTCTTGGCATCGCGATCGAAGAGCATGGCCACCAGCTGGTCAGCGGTGTTGTCCAGGAAGTCGATCATCTCGGCGAACACCGGTTGAGCGGATTCAGGAATCGCGGCGGCCGGATAGGTGCGGCGAGCGGCCTCGGCCACGTGGCGGGCAAGATCGCCCATACGCTCGAACGTGGAAGCCAGACGCATGGTGGAAACGACCACACGCAGATCGGTGGCCACCGGGTTCTGCTTGGCGAGCAACTTGACGCTCTGGTCAATCACAGAGGACTCCAGGGCATCGATTTCGATGTCGCCGTCAATCACAGTCTGTGCGGCTTCAACGTCCTGATTCAGCAGGGCTTCCCCAGCTCCTTTGATCGCCTTGCGTACGTTCTGCGCCATACGGTCGAGGTCGTCAGCAACCTGCTTCAGCTCCTCGTTGAAAATAACGCGCATTTCTCTAGCCTTTCATGCTTGCTTATTGCAACCTGTACCAGTGTATTATTCCAGTACTTGTTCCCCACTTCAACGTAGGTAATGGCAACCTCAAGTTGTTCTACTGTTCATTGGGTTGTTCACCTGAAATTCATGTTACCGGCGTGCCGGCAAACCGCAATCCCGGCGTGTGGTGTGAAAGAATGGGGGGCATGACACAGATGCCGCTCGTCGCCGCGATTGCTCTTATTGTCACGGCTGTTTTATTTGTGGTAGGAATCATCACGCTCATCGTGGGATTCGCGACACATCGAGTGTCCATGGAATCGCCGCTGGCCGATGATGACGACAATGACGATCTGTCCGACGACACCGCCACGCTGCTGTCCATGCTGCCAGGTGCGTCCGTGGTGGTCGACGAGCACGACGAGGTGGTCCGCTGCAATCCCGCCGCCTACCGCCTGGGTGTGGTGTCAGATGACGCCATTGCCCAGCAGCATGTGCTGGATGCCATTCACGAGGCGCGCAAGTCCGGTGGCAAGCGCCAGTTCGACTTGACCACCGATACTCCGGAGCGGTACGTCGCAGACCAGAACAAGGGCGATCACGTCGCCACGCAGTCCGTCCACCGCCCCAACTGGCTGAAGGTGACTGTAGGGCGTATCAACGAGCAGTTCGTCATCGTGTTGATTACCGATGTCAGTGATGTGATTCGTTTCGCTCAAGTGCGTGACTCGTTTATTACCAATGTGTCCGAGCAATTGTTGGGCCCCACTGAGGCTCTGGCCAAACTCGCCGATTCGCTGGAGTCCGGCAATCTGGACGAACAGCAGGTGGCTGCCGACGCTCGCCAGGTGCGTTCCAGCTGCAGCAAGCTCAACCACATGGTGTCTGATTTGCTGCTGCTCATACGCGCGCAGGAGCCGATTACGCCGTCTTCCGCCAACCGACTGAACGTTATGGAACAGCTCAGGGCCACGGCGGCGCGACTGGAGCCGCAGGCAGCCGAGGCTGGCGTGCAGCTGAACATCAAGGGCGACGATGATCTAGTCATCAATGGTGAGGCGGACCAGATCGACAGCGCCGTGACCAAGCTCATCGAAAACGCCATCGGCTATTCCAAGGAAAATGGCGTGGTCAGCGTGTCCGCATCCAAAGACAAGGATGGCGACCGCGCGGTGATTCGCGTGATTGACCAAGGCACGGGCATCGCTAAGAAGGACCAGGCGCGCATCTTCGAGCGGTTCTACCGGGGCGTGGAACAGAGCAATCGCACGGCGGATGGCGTGGGCCTAGGCTTGGCCATCGTCAAGCATGTGGCGCTGACCCATCATGGCGATGTGACCGTATGGAGCGCGCCCGGGCAAGGCAGTACGTTCAGCCTTACGTTGCCGTTGGCGCAGTGAGGTAAGGAATTGGTGGCATGCCTTGCATGCCACCAATGCTGTTTGATGAGCGACCTGCGGCCGCGGTCTCTCCCTCAATCAGCTACGCTGACAGCTCCCGTCATCAGAGGGAGCTTGTGTTGCGTTACTGTCCGAGGCGGCGGTAGTCCCAGCGGTCGAAGTATTCCCAGACCAGCAGTAGCAAGCCAATAATGACGCCGGCCACGCACATAATCACCAACGGCATTACGCTGTAGCCCACGGCCAGCAGAATCAGCACGACAATCAACGCCACAATCCATAGACCGGTACCGATGGCAAACACCTTACGCAGATCCACCCGTACGGGCTTGGGTGCGGGTTTGCGGACGGCAGGGTCAATGAGAGGCGCGAACTTCATACTCATGCACTGTAGTAAGAGTAGGGAGGGGCGTCAAACATCCCTCCCTACGATTTATTCAATCGGCATCAGTTGAGACCGATCAATGTGCATGGCATATATGGTCGGCAATGCGGGGCATATATGCCATCACAGGTGCTCGACCACGTAGTCGACGCACTTGGTGAAGGCCATGACATCAGCCGGTTCCACCGAGGGGAACACGCCAACGCGCAGCTGGTTGCGGCCCAGCTTGCGGTAGCCGGCGGCGTCCACAATGCCGTTCTCGCGCAGGATGGACAGTACCTGAGAGGCCTGGACTCGCTCGTCCAGATCAATGGTGACCACGGCGTTCGAGCGTGCGTCCGCATCGACGACGAACGGAGCGGCGTATTCGGAGCGCTCGGCCCACGAGTACAGGATGGATGCGGACTTGGCGCAACGTGTGGTGGCCCAGGCGAGGCCGCCGTTGTTGTTGAGCCAGCGAATCTGGTTTTCCATCATGATCAGGGTGGCCACGGCGGGCGTATTCAGGGTCTGATCCTTGCGGGAGTTGTTCAGTGCCGTGGTCAGCGAGAGGAACGGCGGCACCCAGCGATGTGCGCCTTCCAGATGAGCGCTTGATTCGACGCCTGCCGCACGATCGATAGCTTCGGGGGAGAGGATGGCGACCCACAGACCGCCATCGGCACCGAAGGCCTTCTGCGGTGAGAAGTAGTAGACGTCGGTCTGGCTGATGTCCACAGGCAAAGCGCCGGCTGCGCTGGTGCCGTCGATGACGGTCAAGGCACCGGCTTCACGACTTCCGGCCACGCGGCGAATCGGGGCGGCCACACCAGTGGAGGTCTCGTTGTGAGCCCAGCAATATGTGTCCACGCCCTCGGTGAGCTCAGGCAGACGGTAAGTGCCCGGCTCGCCGGGGAACAGCACCGGGTCTTCAAGGAAGGGTGCGTTCGCGGCGGACGCGGCGAACTTGGCACTGAACGAGCCATACGTGCCGAATGCGGCGCGACGGGTGATCAGCGAAGCGCAGGCAATCTCCCAGAACGCGCTGGCGCCACCGTTGCCAAGCGCCACCTCATACCCTTCAGGCAGGTGGAAGAACTCGCGCAGACCTTCACGAATCGAAGCGACCAGTTGCTTGACTGGTGCCTGGCGATGTGATGTGCCAAGCAGGGTGGTGGCGCCGGCGTCGAGCGCGGCGATCTGTTCGGGGCGGATTTTGCTGGGGCCGGAGCCGAAGCGACCATCTTCGGGCTTCAGCGACTCGGGAATACTCAGTGTGATAGTCATGGTTTCAAGGGTAGACCAGTGTTGGGGAATATCGCGGATAATGCTCGGTGTGCGGGATTACTGCGGGGTTACTGCGGAATTCCGGGGTGCCGGGCGGCAGTGGTGGCAATGCGGAATGCAGTGCAGAATGTACGCAGCACATCATGGCTACGGTGTGTCGGAATGACATGAGTTAGTGATTCTTCCGATAACCGGATAGTGAGGTTCGTGAACGGGCGGAAACAAGGCAGTTTTTTCACCCGGCCGCACGGTTACGTAAATCGTTTGACACACCCGGATGGTGGGGGATCACATTGAGGATTGACCTCTGTTCGTTGTACAGTACTCAATTGTGACGGTCATACGAGGTCATCGAAATGACCCCGCCGAACCCATCCAAGGAGTTAACGTAGTATGAAGCATGCTTCGCATAAAGCGACCACGGTCTCGCGCCAGAAGTTCAGCTTAGCGAAGGCATTGTTTGCCTCCGGCAAGGGTTCTCATTCCGTTCGTGCTGTGCGTGCGGTGCAATCCGCTGGTAGCGACGCCGTTGTTTTGGGGCTTGATCCGGCCATTGCCGAGAAGATCAACGAAATCGCTCCCCAGACCCGCCGTTCCATTCGTGAGGCCGCTCGTGCCGCTGAACGCCGTAGCCATATTCTTGCCTCGGCCTCACTGGCCGCTCTGGTCGGCACGGCCGCAGGTGCTCTCGCATTTTCCAACAATAAAGACGCCACGAACTCGTTCGTGGCTGATCCGGCCACGACGACCACGCAGATTAAGCGCATCAGCGATGTGACTGCGGCTTCTCGTTCCGAAGCGCGTACTGATTTGAGTTCATCCTCCGTTACCGCACAGTCCACCAATGAAGGCGGTTGGGGGCTGAGCAATTCAGACAGCACCTTGGACGCCAAGCTGATGAATCGCAATAATGCGAACAATCCTGTGGTGTCGGCTCTCGTGGATGCCGATGGCGATGCTGTGCCGGCTGGCTTCAACCCGAACCATGCCGTTGGCACCAACTCCAACAACTATCCGTGGGGTCAGTGCACGTGGTACGCGTACCAGCGTCGTGCCGAACTGGGCCTGCCTTCCAGCGGCAACTTCGGCAATGGTGGCGCGTGGGCGGCGTCAGCTTCCGCTCTGGGCTATTGGGTGGACAACACTCCTCGCCATGTCGGTGATGCTGTGGTGTTCGCTCCTGGCCAGGCCGATGCCGATGGCGCGTACGGCCATGTTGCCGTTCTGGAAAAGATCAATGCCGACGGCTCCATTGAGATCTCCGAATCCAATGCCAAGGGATTGGGTGTGATTTCGACCCGTACGTTCAGCGCCGCCGAAGCCGGTAAGTTCCAGTACGTTCACTACTGATTCATTTCATTGGCTTACATTCGGTGATTACTGTTCGGATGTGACGTCGCCCTATCGGCAATCGTTCGCGCGAAATGACATTTCAAGTGTTGCGGCCGCGTATTAGTCCGAACTGACCTGTGCCGACACGCCGATATATCCCAATAGCTCCGGGGTGTTTTATTTCTTCCATCCTGTACGAGTTAATGCGCACCGTGTAGGGTGATGGTTCTATGAAGACCAAAACTGTAGCTTCTTCCATTGTTGCCGCGATTGTCTCCTGTGCCTGCTTGTTTATGTTTGTTCCTACAGCAACTGCAGCTGAGGGTGTTACTGTGACTTCCACCAAGTCCTTCCCCTCGTACACCCAGGTGCGCAAAGATCTGACGACTGAAGCCACTGCCACGAGCGTTGAGGACAATGCTGATTGGGGCGGCATTGAGAACCTCGATGTGCCGCAGACGGAATCTCAGGCGGAAAAGGATGCCGCAGCGGCCAAGAAGGCTGCCGAAGAGGAGGCCGAGAAGCAGGCGGAGGTCGAGGCTCAGGCGACCCAGGAGCAGGCCAACGCCGCGAGCCGTAATGAGTCTCGCTCTTCTGTTACTTATTCCGATGCCAGTGGTTCGGTTTCCGCTGGTGCCGGTGCCTCTATCGACCGTGCGTATTCTTTGATCGGACAGAGCATGGACTGCACCGCATTGGTCAGTCAAGCGTTGGCGGCCCGTGGCATTAACTTCCACGGTTGGCCTGAAGAGTACGTCAATGTTCCTGGTGGCCACGTAGTCACAGACGGATCCCTGCAGCCGGGCGATATTCTGATTTATGCCAACACCGGTGGATGGAACGGTGGTGCACACTACGATCATGTGGCGTTGTATGTCGGCAACGGTCAGGCGGTCCATGGTGGATGGAATGGCTATAGCGTGGCTCTCGCTAGTGCCATGACCGAAAAGCTCACCATCGTGGTGCGTATCCCGTGATGCAGTCTTATTGATTGATTTATTGCAGGCCTCGGATGCCGATCGGTATCCGAGGCCTGTTGCGTTCTCCTGCCGAATGATGCACCCGCGACATCATCTTCGAAATGCTATTCCTGTTATGAAATCGACCCATGTGTGCTAGTGTATGGCGTTGATGATGAGCGTTAAGACTATTATTTCCACATCAGTGGCGATTATCGCCACGGGTGCCATGTTTGCGTGCGTAGCCCCGTTTGCCTCTGCCGATTCCGCGCAGACGAGTGCTGTGGTGTCCTCACGTTCTTTCCCGAAGGCGAGTTCGGTGAAGAAGAATTTGTTCGCCGAATCCACCTCCACCTCGGTTGATGAGAACTCTAAATGGGGTGGCATCGAGACTCTTGATGTGCCACAGACCGAGTCTCAGGGCGAGAAGGAAGCTGCTGCAGCGGCGGCGGCTCAGAAAGCCGCTGATGAAGCTGCTGCAGCCCAGTCCGCTGCTGCTGCGGCAGCCAGCCGCTCTGAACAGCGTGCGTCGATTCCACAGGTTGACTTGGGTAAAATGACTGGCACTGGCACTGGCGCTGAGCTTGCTAGCTTCTCACTGAAGTTCCAAGGCTATCCGTATGTTGCCGGCGGCAACACTCCGGCAGGATGGGATTGCTCCGGTTTTGTGCAGTACGTCTTCTCCCAGTTTGGCATCTCCCTGCCTCGTACCTCTGGTGCTCAAGCCACCGTGGGTACTCCGGTCGCAAGCTTGGCGGATGCCAAGCCGGGTGACATTCTTGCGAATGGTACTCATGCGGCCATTTACATCGGTAACGGACAGGTGATGAATGCTATGAACCCGGTGCAGGGAACGGCAGTAAGCGACGTTTCCGTATTCGGTGGAGCTGGATATTCCATTCGCCGCGTGATGTGACAAGAATTATGCGGTAAGCGAATTCGTATTAAGGCACGTCCTTTGGGGTGTGCCTTTTTCGTATACGCGGATTTCTTTTTGAGCGGAGGATACCGGCCAAACCGAGTGTCGCGGGGTATTGTTGAGATACGCGGTATTCGTGCCGCAATAACTTCAAGGAGGTCGTCATGATTAACGACAAGGCTATTCTCGTCGGCGTTGACGGGTCGCATGCCAGTTACAAGGCAACATGGTGGGCCGCGAATTATGCAAAGCACGCGGGGCTGACGCTGCAGATTGTCTGCGCATATTCCCTGCCGAGCTATGCCGCCGTTTCGTTCGATGCCACTTACACGGCGATGGGGGACGATAACGCCGCGCATTCCGATGCTCAGGAGATTCTGTCCAAGGCCAAGGCCATCGCAGACGAGCAGGGCGTCGAAGCCGCCACACTGATTGTTACCGGAGATCCGGCATCGGTGTTCGTCGAATTGTCTCGTAACTACAATCTGATCGTCATTGGCAACCGTGGCAAGGGCGGTCTGGCCGAGCGCCTGCTGGGCACTACGTCCTCATCGCTGCCGGCATATGCTTACTGCCCGATTGTGGTGGTGCCGTACACCGATGATGACGGTAACCTGATGCACCTGAACAACACGATCACCAAGGTGGCCGTCGGCTCCGACGAATCCAAGTGGGGTCTGAAGGCGCTGGACATTGCCGCCGACTTCGCCACGTGCTGGGGTGCGGAACTGGACGTGATTTCCGCTGTGCCGAACCTGAAGGGTGTGGACGGCGAGGACGCCGTCATGGAGTCCTACAAGGACGATCTTGAGGTGCGCATCAAGCCGTTGCAGGAATCGCATCCTGATCTGAAGATCAACAAGCAGATCGTTTCCGGCCCGGCCGTGAGCGCCCTGACCAAGGCCAGCTACGATCACGATGTGGTTGTTGTCGGCTCCCGTGGTCGCGGCGGCTTCACTGGCTTGCTGCTGGGCTCCACCAGCCAGGGCCTGCTGCAGCATGCGGTCGGCCCGGTGTACGTGGTGCCACGCAAGTATGTTGAGGCCGCGGAATCGCGTCTCGACACCGTGCCGAGCTCGCCCGCCGAAGTGCCTACCAAGTCGCTGGAGGAGATTGCCGGCGTCGAGGAGATTCCGGTGTCCGCAGCCGAGCCTGAAGTCGCCCAGCAGATCGAAAAGACCATCGATCCCGATCGCCAGTAAAG
>OLIU01001273.1_pt1 | contig 10761 bp, 6 predicted proteins | sample 1603321 | NCBI WGS metagenome assembly OLIU01 (sample SAMN03922508, study PRJEB24848) | human gut metagenome | isolation source: stool sample | host: Homo sapiens | place: Germany | collected 2011-11 | reverse complement strand
GGCAGTAGGCGGTGCGATCGTTGACAGCGGAAAATTCGACTGGATGGCACACGCAGACAAATATCCGGGACTTTGTACACCGGATGAGAGCTACCATGGCGTGACCTATGCAGAAAAATTTGGCAATGAGGGCGCATTCATCACAAAATGTACAACACAGCTTATGCGTGATCTCGGATGCATCCAGTCGCCACAGAATGCATTCCTGTTAAACCTTGGACTGGAGTCACTGCATGTGCGTATGCCTAAGCATGTGGAAAACGGACAGGCAGTTGCAGAATTTCTGGAAAAACATCCAAAGGTAGCCTATGTGAACTATCCGGGTCTGCCTTCCAGCAAATACTATGAACGTGCCAGAAAATACCTGCCACACGGCGGATGCGGTGTCGTTTCATTCGGATTAAAGGGCGGCAGGGAGGCTGCGTCTGCTTTTATGCAGAACTTAAAGCTTGGAGCGATCGAGACACATGTGGCAGATGCAAGAACCTGCTGTCTGAATCCGGCGACCTCCACGCACAGACAGATGACAGATGAACAGCTGAAAGAGGCAGGTGTTCCGGCAGAGCTGATCCGCATCAGTCTCGGTTTAGAGGATAAGGAAGATCTGATCGCAGATATTTCGAATGCGTTGGATGCGATCAGGGACTAATATGCAGAAAAAAGAAAGTGCAGAGAGAAAAATGAGTAAGATAAAAACAAAAAAAGTGCTGACACCGGAGCAGAAGAAAAAGCGCATCCGCAACATCATCATTGTCGCAGTGATCCTTGTGGCAGCATCCGTTGCAACTTACTGGATGCAGCCGCAGAACAAAGCGCTGGCAGAGAGTGAAGTGTTCAGCGAAGAGGAAGTGAAGGCACAGGCGGAAAAAATCATAGGGTTTTTGAATGCAGAGGATTTTGACAGCCTGCAAAGCCTTGTTGTCCCGGACATGCAGGAGATCATGAACAAAGAGCGCATGGACGAGGGCAAGGCGCGGATTTCGGAAGACTGGGGAGATTTTGTTTCCATTGAAACAATGCAGGATGCGGAGATCATACAGAGAGGTGCGCATATCGCAGCCGTTTACGTGACTGCAGAATATGAAAACATCGAGGTGCATTACACACTGGCGTTCAACGAGGACATGAAGCTTGCGTCCTTTGGAATCCAATAGCCGGATCATTCCTGCGGAAACATATAGGAAAAATAAACATCCTTAAAATTAGCGTAATTGTCTCTTGAAATCGGAATCTGTGCGCCGGATTTTGTGAAGAGAGAGGTTTTACCGAACTTTTCCACGCAGCTTAACGCTGCAATATAGCTGCGGTGGCATTTATAAAACCCTTTTTCCACTGTGAAAATTGTTTCACACTGGTGAAAGGGTTCTTTTATGGAGATCACCGAGCCGTCTTTCAATGTGACTAAGACATTCTTATTCTGCGCTTCCAGATATTCGACATCCTGAAAATAAATCGCCTGGTAGCCGGAATCTGTTCTTGCTGCGAAATGAGCCATGGAAGCCTTGTGGACTTCGTACCAGCTGTCGAGGACCGCATGGAAACGCACTTCGTCAAGAGGTTTCAACAGATACCAGAAAGTGCGGACTTCATAAGATTCCAGCGCAAATTCCGGTGAGGAAGTCAGAAAAATGATCGGAACGTGCGGGTCATGCTGGCGCAGTTCGCGTGCGGTATCCATGCCGCTCAAAAGGGGCATGATCATATCAAGCAGGATCAGATCCATGCCATAAGCCCTGTGTGCGGAGATCAGTTCGTCACCGTTTGTGAACCGGTAGAGCTGCAGTGTCAACTGATGCGCCCGGCACCAGGAATCAAGACTGTCTGAAAGCAGATCCAAAAATTCAGTTTCATCATCACAAATCGCAATCTTTACCATAATAAATTTCCTCGCTTAAAGAATAATGCGGACTACAAAGTCCTCACCTTCCATGTAAAACTGGTACTGTCCATGTTCCTTCTCGACATAATAAATGACGCTTTGAACACCGATACCGTGATTCTTTGCCGTTGTAACCGGGATACCGTTTGAAAAAACAGGTGTCGCTGAAGCCGGATTCTTCTGCAGGATCAGAAGGTGGTTTCCCTTTTCAAAAATGCTCAGATGCACGATACGTTTTTCCACAGGGAGCTTCGTGACCGCATGCATTGCATTTTCCAGAAGATTGGAAAGGATCGCACAGAAAGTCATCTCAGAGCAGCAGAGTGTCTGCGAAGTCTGGATCTGTACGTCAAAAACGATCTGATTTTCCGAAAACCGTGTCTGGTAAATGGAAAGAACCGAATTCAGCAGCTCATTTCTGCAGAAAGAATGAATGACCGTGTCGTCATATTGCTTATTGATCTCCTGAATATAATCAAGTGCGCGCTCCGGTTCCTGCTGGGAGATAAAAGTCTGGATGGCAGCAAGATGATGGCGCATGTCGTGCCGCAGGATCTTCATGCGGTGTTCGCTGCTGCGGACCTGTTCGATCTCCGAATGCAGGGAGTTCAACTGCATATTGGTAAGCTGACCGTATTGTTCAGCACGGTTTTTCAACTCATATTCCTGAAAATAGACGAACAGGAAAATGACATAGGAAATACACATGGCAAATGCGAGAAATTCCACGACCACCTTATTTCCGGAGTAGAGAAGCATGGAGAACTTTGTGGTAGAGTAATCAAACACATAATAGACGAATGGCATTGCCCCGAGGATATACAGCTCCCGGTCAGATTTTGCAAAAAGCAGTGCGGTAGTCTGGCACAGATACCGGCTTAAGAAAGCGAAAACGGCAACAGTCACGATAATCCTTACCAGATAATAAATCCAGTCCAATCCGCTCAGGGATAAGGCAAAAATACCTGCCCAGTTGCTGAACTGGCAGCACAGATAGGCGGTCATAATAGAGATTATGGAAGGCAGCCAGCGGAAACGGTAATAAAACACCAGCAGCAGAAAAAGCGGCAGATGCACGAAAATCGGGTAGACGGCTTCCGTGAACAACGAACCGAATACCGTATTGCAGATCAGAAAGAAAAGTCCGGATACTGCTCCACCGCCAAGAAGAATGCAGACATTTTTCTTATTCTGTTTTACTCCGAGAAAAAAGGCGGACAGAAAAATGCCAAACAGCATCGTCGTTAAGTGGTGTGTATAAGTTAAAATCTGAAGCAGCATGTGGCAGTCCTCCTTGTTTCACAGTTATGATACATCCATTATAAAAAATTCCGAAATCCAAAGCAAGCCTGCATCTTACAATTCACGCCATATAATTACAACTCACGCCGAAATCCGGGTTTTGGGTGAATGCTGTGATAAAATGAAAAAAATGGTAAAGCGACATACTATTGCAGGAGGAGAATACACATGATAAGAAAAAAGAGAATGAGCGAAGGAATTGCAAAAATTCTTTCCGGTTTATTGGTGCTCGGAATGGTGGCAGGTGTTGTTCCGGCAGTACCGGGTGGAACAGTGCATGCGAAGGCTGAGGAAACAAGTGGGCAGGATGTGACAGTGGCGGAGAATCCTGAGCATAAGCATTGCGTATGCGGAACTGGGAAGCTTTCGGTTGAAGGGCATACGCATGATGAGGAACAGATATGGAAAGGCATAAATTCGTTAGATAAAATTTCAAGTGCAGGCTACTACTATTTGACGGATAATGTGACAATCAATAGTGCATGGACGTGCAGAGCTAACGTAGTATTATGCTTGAATGGACACAGCATTACCCGCGAAATTAAAAGTGATGGCAGTTTTCCTTACCAGAATGCCGTTATTCACATAGATAGATCGTCTACCCTTACCCTTACGGACTGTAAGGAGAATGGAATTATTCAGCACCTAGGTGAAAAAACCGGTGCAGGTATTTACAATATTGGAAACTTTTTCATGTATAATGGTATGATTTCCAATAACAATTGCGGTGTCAAAAATGCAGGCGATTTCAACATGTACGGTGGAACAATCTCTGAAAATATCAATAAAAAAACCAGTGATTACGGCGGAGGAGTATACGTTGATGCACAACATACCTTTAATATGTATGGTGGAACAATCTCTGGAAATACTGCTGGATATGGCGGAGGTGTCAATAATAAAGGTACATTCAATATGTACGATGGCAGCACAATCTCTGATAATACAGAATGCACTTTACCTGGAGCCTTCTCTCATGGTGGCGGAGCTGTGTATAATGCAGGTACATTCAACATGAAGGGAGGAGTTATTTCTGGAAACACTTCTGAAGGTTATGGTGGTGGAGTCTTCCATTATAATGGTATCTTTAATATGTCCAGTGGAGAAATAAAAGGAAACAAGTCTACTGATTCGAATTACGGCGGAGGCGGAGTATATATTGAGGCTGGTAGATTTGAGATGTCCGGAGGTAAAATAACCGACAATAGTTCCAAACAAGACGGTGGAGGTGTGGATCAGAATGGTGGTACTTTAACGTTATCAGGTACTGCAATCATTATGGAAAACAAAGTCAACAATAATGAGAATAATCTGTATCTTGAGAAAGGCAAAACAGTGTCCGCAAGTGGACTGGCAAGCGGAGCTGTGATAGGTGTGACTTCATTTGATGATCCAAAAGAGGGTTCTCCGGTTACGATTACCAGTAATGCTGCAAGTGCAGAAAATTTTAAATCTGATAATAGTGCTTACGAAATAGGTACGGATGCAATTGGAAGAGTTATATTGAAAAAAACGACAACATGTAATGTGATAGTCTCTATTCCTGACAATGGCAGTATAAAACACATAATGAATTATGGTGGATTATCCCAAAAGGTTACGAAGGGAAATAGTATTGAGCCTATCATTTTAGAAGCAGGTGAAGGTTATTATTTCAGTGATGCGGATATTTCAAACTTAACAAGAGATGGGATTAGCACAACGAAACAAGCTGATGGCAGCATAAAAATAGAGGGTACACCTAACAGCGATATTTCATTTACTGCCACCGCATCTAAGAAACCTGATACTACAACTCACACAATTACAGCTACAGTAGAAGGAGGAAAAGGAACAATTTCACCAAACGGTTCAGTAAGTGTCAAAGAAGGTGAAAGTCAGGTCTTCACAATTACACCAAATAAAGGATACGAGATAGCTTCTTTAAAAGTGGATGGCAAAGAAGTAGTAAATCCTTCCAATACCTATACTTTTACCAATGTAACAAGTGGTCACACAATAGATGTTTCCTTTAAAGAACAGGCTGTTGTGCCACCAGCTGTTGAAGCACCGACAATCACAAAACAGCCACAGCCTGTATCTGTGAAAGTCGGAGAAACGGCAACGTTTACTGTAGAGGCAGCAGGTGAGGGTTTGAGTTATCAGTGGATGGTTGACAAAAAAGATAATGCAGAATTTGTTAATATTGATGAAGCAACTAGTGAAAGTTACACGTTAAATGCAGCTAGTAAAGAATTTAATGGATATCAATATCAGTGTGTGGTAAGCAATCAAAGCGGTTCAGTCACATCAAATCCAGTTACACTGACTGTGACAGAAGATACAGCACCGACACCGAATCCGAATCCAACCCCAACACCGGAGCCAAACCCAACCCCGACTCCAAATCCGGCACCGGAAGCAACAACCCCGACACCAGCGACATCAACACCGGCTGCATCAACCACAACAGCTCCTGCATCTTCGGCATCTTCGGCACCGGCTCAGGTAACATATGATATTTTGGATGGAGCGGGCAGCTCATGGACGCAGAATACAGATGGAAGCCTTGCAATCAGAGGAAGCGGCGAGATTTCAAAATTCCGTGAGGTCAAAGTGGATGGAGTTACAGTTGATCCGGTCAATTATACGGTCACAGAAGGATCTACCATCATTACCTTCAAACCGGAATACCTTAAGAGTCTGTCAGCAGGAAATCATTCTTTTGAACTTGTCTGGACAGATGGAACAGCGGCAACAAACTTTACGGTAGCCGAAAACGCTGACCAGAGTGCAAAATCTCCAAAGACAGGCGAAGATTTCAGCATGGCACTTTGCACAGCACTTCTGATGATGTCATGCGCAGGACTTGCAGGAATGTTTGTAAGAAGAAAAAAGAGCAGCTTAAGATAAGCATTTGATATTAGACCTGTGGATGGAATGCCACATGAAATCTTGGATTTTGAAACTACAGCAAGAGGAGAGTACACATGATAAGAAAAAAGAGAATGGGTAAAGGAATTGCAAAAATACTTTCCGGTTTACTGGTATTCGGAATGGTGGCAGGACTTGTACCGGCAGTACCGGGCGGAACAGTAAATGCGAAAGCTACGGAGATAAATGGGCAGAATGCGACAGCGGAACCACATACACATTGCGTATGCGGTACAGGGAATCTTTCGGTTGAAAGGCATACGCATAAGGAAGAGACATGGACAGGGATTAGTAAGCTTAGTGACATAAACAGAGAAGGCAATTACTATCTGACGCAAGATGTGACACTCACAAGTGCATGGACTTGTCAAAGAAACGTAAATTTATGCCTGAATGGACACAGCATTACTCGCACGGCTAAAGAGTATTACGACCAAAATGGTAATAATGCTGTTATTATAATAAAAAATAACGTTGACTTTACGCTTACGGACTGTAAGGGGACTGGAACTATTACTCATAAGCAAGGAGTGAGCGGTGAAGGCGTTTATAATGATGGAAGATTTTTCATGTATAATGGAATAATTTTCGGTAACAATGGTGGTGTCAAGAATCCCGGCATGTTTTTTATGTACGGAGGTACAATCACTTCGAATACCGCTAATAACGGTGGAGGAGTAGATAATGCTGGCACATTCACTATGGACGGAGGCACAATCACTTCGAATACTGCTAATAATGGTGGAGGAGTATATAATGATAATGCTGGCAGATTCATTATGTACGGAGGCACAATAACCGGTAATAAAGCAGAACAAACGTATGGAACTGAGTATGGTGGAGGAGTATATAATCAAGGAACATTCAACATGTACGGAGGAGAAATTACTAATAATACAGCCACTGTTGGTGGAGGAGGTGTCTTCAACAAGGGCACATTCACTATGTCCGGAGGTGAAATAACCAGTAATAGCTCAGAATCGTATGGTGGAGGGGTATGTTATTCATCGTCACAACTTTTTAAAATGAGTGGTACGGTAAATATTACTGAAAATAAAGTTGGAACAACACCTAATAATCTGTATCTTTGGAATGGTCAACAGGTGTCTGCAAGTGGACTGACAAGCGGAGCTGAGATAGGCGTGACTACACAGATTGTACCAATAAACGATTCTTCGGTTCCGATTACAAGTGATTCCGTAAGTGTAAACTGTTTTTTTTCTGATAATAGTGATTACGAAACAGCTATTGATGAAAATAGCAAAGTTGTATTGAAAACAAAGACAGCTGTTGAAGCACCGTCAATCACAAAACAGCCACAGCCTGTATCTGTGAAAGTCGGAGAAACGGCAACGTTTACTGTAGTGGCAGCAGGTACAGATTTGAGTTATCAGTGGCGGGTTAACAAAAATGATAATGCAGGATTTGTTGATATTGTTGGAGCAAACAGTGAAAGTTACACCTTGAACGCAGTTAGCAAAGATTGTAATGGATATCAGTATCAGTGTGTGGTAAGTAATGCGGGCGATTCAGTCACATCAGGTACCGTTACATTGACTGTGACAGAAGATGCAGCACCAACACCGAATCCGAATCCAACCCCAACCCCAGAGCCAAACCCAGAGCCAAATCCGGAGCCAACCCCAACGCCGACTCCAAATCCGGCACCGGAACCAACAACCCCGACACCGGATCCGGCACCGGCGACATCTACACCAGCAACATCAACCACAACAGCACCGGCATCTTCGGCAGCTGCAGCACCGGCTCAGGTAACGTATGATATTTTAGATGGAGCGGGCAGCTCATGGACACAGAATACAGATGGAAGCCTTGCAATCAGAGGAAGCGGTGAGATTTCAAAATTCCGCGCGGTCAAGGTGGACGGAGTAACGGTTGATCCGGTGAACTATACGGTCACAGAAGGATCTACCATCATTACCTTTAAACCGGAATACCTTAAGAGTCTGTCAGCAGGAAATCATTCCTTTGAACTTATTTGGACAGATGGAACAGCGGCAACAAACTTTACGGTAGCCGAAAACGCTGACCAGAGTGCAAAATCTCCAAAGACAGGCGAAGATTTCAGCAGGACACTTTGTACAGTACTTCTGATGGTTTCATGCACAGGACTTGCAGGAATGTTTGTAAGAAGAAAAAAGAGCAGCTTAAGATAAGCTTCCGATATTAGACCTGTGGATGGAATGCCACATGAAATCTTGGATTTTGTAACTACAGCAGGAGGAGAGGACATATGATAAGAAAAAAGAGAATGAGCAAAGGAATTGCAAAAATTCTTTCCGGTTTACTGATATTCGGAATGGTGGCAGGACTTATTCCGACAGTACCGGGTGGAATAGTGCATGCGAAGGCTTCGGAGATAAGTGGGCAGAATGCGACAGCGGAACCGCATATACATTGCGTATGCGGAACAAATAATCTGGCAACTGGTGATCATACCACTCACGGAAATATAACATGGAATGGTGTTTCAAGTCTTAGTGATATAACACAGGATGGCAGTTATTATCTGACAAAGCCTGTCACTCTCAAGGCTACATGGACATGTGATTATAATGTAAACCTTTGTCTGAATGGAAATAGTATTACTTGTGATGCAAGTAACAGTGACACTATTGTCATAAATAAAGACAAAACATTTATTCTTACAGATTGTCAGGAAAATGCCGGAAAAATTACTCATGGCGAGAGTAAAACAGGCAGAGGTATATATAATTATGGAGGTACCTTTCAAATGTATGAGGGAACAATCTCTGGGAATACTGGTACATATGGCGGAGGTGTTAATAGTACTTGGGGTAAATTCAACATGTACGGTGGCACAATTACTGGTAATATAGGATCCACTGGAGCTTATGGCTCCGGTTATGGTGGCGGAGGTGTGTATAATAATGGTAGCGAATTCAACATGTATGGTGGAGTTATTTCTGGCAACAATTCCGAAGATTGTGGTGGTGGAGTTTTTTGCCATAATGGTGGCAGTTTTAATATGTTCGGAGGTGAAATAACCGATAATAAATCGACATCGGATGGTGGAGGAGTATATTTTGCATCGACAGGATCTTTTAATATGAAAGGTACGGTAAATATTACTAAAAATAAAGTTGGAGAAATAGATAATAATCTGTATCTTGAGAAAGACAAAACAGTGTCCGCAAGTGGACTGGCAAGCGAAGCTAGGATAGGCGTGACTACAGCGATTCCACCAACAGATACTTCTACGGTTCCGATTACAAGTGATTCCGTAAGTGTAAACTGTTTTTCTTCTGATAAAAGTGATTACGAAACAGCTATTGATGAAAATAGCAAAGTTGTATTGAAAAAAAAGACAGCTGTTGAAGCACCGTCAATCACAAAACAGCCACAGCCTGTATCTGTGAAAGTCGGAGAAACGGCAACGTTTACTGTAGAGGCAGCAGGTGCAGATTTGAGTTATCAGTGGATGGTTGACAAAAATGATAATCGAGGATTTGTTGATATTGCTGGAGCAACTAGTGAAAGTTACACGTTAAATGCAATTAGTAAAGAATATAATGGATATCGATATCAGTGTATGGTAAGCATTCCAAGCGGTCATACCGGTCATACCATTTCAGATTGCGTTACATTGACTGTGACAGAAGATGCAGCACCAACACCGAATCCGGAACCGACACCGAATCCGGAGCCAACGCCGACTCCAACCCCGGCTCCAAATCCGACACCGGAAGCAACAACCCCGACACCGGATCCGGCACCGGCGACATCAACACCGGCAGCATCAACCACAACGGCTCCTGCATCTTCGGCAACTTCGGCACCGGCTCAGGTAACATATGATATTTTGGATGGAGCGGGCAGTTCATGGACACAGAATACAGATGGAAGCCTTGCAATCAGAGGAAGCGGTGAGATTTCAAAATTCCGTGAGGTCAAGGTGGACGGAGTTACAGTTGATCCGGTCAACTATACGGTCACAGAAGGATCTACCATCATTACCTTCAAACCGGAATACCTTAAGAGTCTGTCAGCAGGAAATCATTCTTTTGAACTTGTCTGGACAGATGGAACAGCGGCAACAAACTTTACGGTAGCCGAAAACGCTGACCAGAGTGCAAAATCTCCAAAGACAGGCGAAGATTTCAGCATGGCACTTTGTACAGCACTTCTGATGGTTTCATGCGCGGGACTTGCAGGAATCTTTGCGAAAAGAAAAAGAAACCATGCCAGATAAGGCATTGTACAAATAATTTTTTAAAATGAAAAATAAGCTGATTACAGAGATAAAAGTGGGCAGGAAATTTACAAAAAAAATTCTATTTTTATCAAAAATATGAATAGTAGAAAGAGGAGATTCAAATGAAGAAAAAGTTATTAACAGCATTACTTGTTGGAGCAATGGCTCTTAATATTACAGCATGTGGTGGTTCATCAGATGCAGCAGCACCAGCTGACAATGATCAGCAGACAACTACAACAGACACAGCAGCTGATGATGCAGCAGATACAGAAGAGGATGCAGTGGATGTGGAAGATGCAGCAGAAGCAGCAGACACAACAGAGGAAGAAGGATTTTCCCTTCTTGATGTAACAGCGGATCTTGTTGATGCAGCATTATATGCAGTGGATGATGATAATACAGAGTATGTGATCACACTCTTTAGAGA
>OLIU01001253.1_pt1 | contig 10841 bp, 9 predicted proteins | sample 1603321 | NCBI WGS metagenome assembly OLIU01 (sample SAMN03922508, study PRJEB24848) | human gut metagenome | isolation source: stool sample | host: Homo sapiens | place: Germany | collected 2011-11 | reverse complement strand
ACGGTGGACCGTGAGCACCTGAAGGACGGCTATGCACAGGCCATCGTTGTGAACAGCGGCAACGCCAACACCTGCGCGCCCAACGGCGTGCAGCTGGCTAAGGACACCTGCGACATCGTCGCCAAGGAGCTGGGCATCCGCGCGGACGACGTGCTGCCGTCCTCCACCGGCGTCATCGGCCAGGCCATGAGCATCGAGCCGTTCGCCAAGGGCATCCCGGAGGCCGCCGCCAAGCTGGCCGCCGACGAGGCCGGCAGCCACGACGCGGCTACCGCGATCATGACCACTGACACCCATCCGAAGGAAATTGCGCTGGAATTTGCCGTCGGCGGCAAGGCCGTGCGCATCGGCGCTATCGCCAAGGGCAGCGGCATGATCCACCCGAACATGGCCACGATGCTGCTCTTTATGACCACCGACGCCAAGGTCGCGCCCGCCGCGCTGCAAAAGGCGCTGTCCACCGTCGTGCCCGCCACCTTCAACCAGATTTCGGTTGACGGCGATACCTCCACGAACGACACCGTGCTGCTGCTGGCCAGCGGCCTGTCCGGCGCAGAAATTGCCGAGGGCACGCCCGATTACGATACGTTTGTCGCCGCGCTGACCGAGGTCGCCGAGCATCTGAGCCGCGAGCTGGCCGGTGACGGCGAGGGCGCAACGAAGCTGCTGGAATGCACCGTGACCGGTGCGCCCGACCTGGCGACGGCCCGCGCGGTGTCCAAGAGCGTCATCCACTCCACCCTGTTCAAGGCCGCCATGTTCGGCGCGGACGCCAACTGGGGCCGCGTGCTCTGCGCCATCGGCTACACGCCGGGCGATTTCGACATCAGCAAGACGTCGGTGCGCCTCAAGAGCAAGGCCGGTGAGGTCTTTGTCTGCGAGAACGCCGCCTACCACCCCTACAGTGAGGACGAGGCCGCCGTGGTGCTCAAGGAGGACGAGATCGACATCCTCGTGGACCTTGGCAGCGGCGACGCCACCGCCAAGGCCTGGGGCTGCGATCTGACGTATGATTATGTGAAGATCAATGGGGATTATCGGACTTGATATAAAGATAAAAGATAAAAGATAATAAAAAGTGTGGAGTTTTGGCCCGAAGGCCAAAACAAAAACGTAGGGGCGGATTCCATATCCGCCCGGACACAGGCAGCCGCCTTGCGGGCGCATATAGAATGCGCCCCTACGATGCACATTTTATGAGCGGAGCGCCAGCGACGCGATCCACCGCATTTATTATTTTTTATTTATTCTTTATTATTTGAGCACCGCTCACTCTGCCAGTCGGCTGATGATTGCCTGGGTAAACTCCTTCGTTCCCGCGGTGCCGCCGATGTCGGCAGTGACGACCTTGCCCTCCTCGACCTGGGCCAGGATGGCGGCATTGAGCTTGGCTGCCTTGTCGGTCTCGCCAAGGTCGTTCAGCATCATGGCAAAGGCCATCAGGATGGCGCTGGGGTTGGCCTTGTCCTGCCCGGCAATGTCGGGGGCAGAGCCGTGGACGGCCTCATAGATGCGGGTACTGTCGCCGATGTTGGCGCTGGGCGCAAAGCCCAGGCCGCCGACGAGACCGGCGCACAGGTCACTGATAATATCGCCGTAGAGGTTCGGCGCAACGAGCACGTCGAACTGCTCGGGCTTCTGCACCAGCTTCATGCACAAAGCGTCGATGATGCAGTCGTCCGCGGTGATTTCGGGGTACTCCGCGGCGACCTCGCGGAAGGTGCGCAGGAACAGGCCGTCGGTCAGCTTCATGATGTTGGCCTTGTGGACTGCCGTGACCTTTTTGCGCCCGTTTTTGCGGGCATAATCAAATGCAAAGCGGCAGATCTTCTCGCACGCGGGGCGGGTGATGAGCTTGACGCCGTTGGCGATCTCGTCGTTCAGCATATACTCGATGCCCTTGTAGAGATCCTCGGTGTTCTCGCGCACGATGACAAGGTCCACATTGTCAAAGCGGGTCGGTACGCCCGGCAGCGTGTGCACCGGGCGCAGGTTTGCATAGGTGGAAAAGCGCTGGCGCAGCTGCACATTGATGCTGCGGAAGCCCTTGCCGATGGGGGTAGCCGTGGGGCCCTTGAGTGCCCAGCCGCAGGCCTCGATGGCGTCCAGCGCGCCGGGGGCAATCAGCTCGCCGCTCTCGGCGGCGTACTCGGCACCGGCAGCAAACTCCTGCCATTCAATGCCGGTGTTCAGTGCGGCGGATACCTCGCGGACGCTCTCGGCAATTTCACGGCCAATGCCGTCGCCCGGAATCAGAACTGCTTTCATAAATAATACTTTTCCCCTTTCCCTGTCTTACTCTGCATTTTCTGCGGTATACCTAACATACTACCCGGTTTAGGGCCGGTTGTCAATCCGCATTTTTACACAATAGGCACATTTTGAGCCGCCAGCTTAATTTTTTAAAGCATTCTCCCGAAAAATTTAGAAAAATTTTAAGTTTTCCTTGACGAATTTGCGGAAATGCTATAAAATCAATCTATCAGGCATATTGGTAAGGGAAGCCAGCAGTGATATGTGCCTGTATAAGTATGCAAAGTATATAAAATTGGTCAAAGAGAGGGGTACGCATGATGTATTACCCGGACGTCCCGGCCCTGGAGCCGGATGAGCTTGAGCTGCTCTGCCACGAATATCTGGAACACAACGCCACCCTTGACCCGCATCTGGCGGATCAGATGGGCGTCAAGCGCGGCCTGCGCAATCTGGACGGCACCGGCGTGCTGGCCGGCATCACGAACGTTTCCAACGTTATCGGCTATGACAAGAAGGAGGACGGCACCATCGTGCCCATTCCGGGCCGCCTGGTCTACCGCGGCATCGACATTGACACGCTGGCCGCCGAGGCCGACGCCCATGACCGCTTCATGTTTGAGGAGGTCATCTGGCTGCTGCTGTTCGGCTCCCTGCCCACGCAGGAGCAGTACGCCAAGTTCCGCAAGCTGCTGGAGCACCACCGCGAGCTGCCCCAGGGCTTTGCCGACGACATGATCTTAAATTCGCCGTCGCCGAACCTGATGAACAAGATGGCACGAAGCGTGCTGGCCATGTACAGCTACGATGAGCACGCCGAGGACAACAGCCTGCCCAACATCCTGCGCCAGAGCATCAACCTGATCGCCGAGCTGCCCACGATGATGGTCAACGCCTACCAGATCAAGCGCCGCGTCTATGACCGGTCCAGTATGTACTTCCACCTGCCCACCGAGGGCCAGAGCACGGCGGAGCATATTTTGAGCACCTACCGCGCCGACCAGAAGTTCACCCACGAGGAAGCGCGTCTGCTCGACCTCTGCCTGCTCGTCCACGCGGACCACGGCGGCGGTAACTGCTCGACCTTCACCTGCCGCGTGCTGTCCAGCTCCGGCACGGACACCTATGCAGCCATCAGCTCGGCCATCGGCGCGCTGAAGGGCCCCAAGCACGGCGGCGCGAACCTGAAGGTCATGCACCAGCTGGATTACATTCTGGAAAATGTCGAGGATCCGTCCAACGACGACGAGGTCCGCGAGTTCCTGCGCAAGATCCTCCGCAAGGAGCGCGGCGACGGCAGCGGCCTGATCTACGGCATGGGCCACGCCGTCTACACGATGAGCGACCCCCGTGCGCAGATTTTGAAAACCCACGCCAAGAGCCTGGCCTACAAGAAGGGCTACGACGAGGAGTACGAGCTGCTGTGCAGCATTGAGCGCCTGGCCCCGCAGGTCTTTGCCGAGGAAAAGCACGGCCCGAAGAAGGTCTGCGCCAACGTGGACCTGTTCAGCGGCCTGATCTACCGTATGCTCGGCATCAGCGAGGACCTGTACACCCCGCTGTTTGCGATTGCCCGTGTGCCCGGGTGGTGTGCCCACCGCGTCGAGGAGGTCGAGTTCGCGAACCGCATCATCCGCCCCGCCTACAAGTACCTCGGCAAGCCGCAGGAGTACGTTCCGCTGGAGAAGCGATAAGATGGTATTTTCCCGGTGCAAGTGTGCACCGGGATTTTTTTTGCGCACAGTAGGGGCCGGGCATGCCCGGCCCGGGGCCTGCCCACAAACACCCGTCCGCCGTAATCGCCCCGGAGCGGTCAAGACCGCTCCCTACAAAGCAGCCGTGAGTGTCGGTTTGTAGGGGAGGGTCTTGACTCTCCCGGGTCGTTCACGGCTGCCGCAGCGTTCACGGGAGGGATGAATTCCTCCCCTACACATGACCAGCGAAGGGGCCCCAAAATTTTCTTGCTTTTCTCCGCTGTTTTTGGTATAGTATTCTCTGTTTTTTAACCACAAGGAGATACTATTTCATGTCCGAACATGCCAATAAAAGAGAAAAGCGGCTGGCGATGCTGGTCGTGGCGGCGGTGGTGCTGTTCACGGTGCTGCTCATCGTGGAGACGTTCCGCCTGCTGCTGCCCGGGCTCTGGTCCGCGTTTTCTGCCGGGGATGAGCAGGCGCTGAGCGAATACCTGGCCAGCCAGGGGCGGCTGCGCAGCTTTCTGACGCTGTGGTTCCTGGCCGTCGTGCAGGTGCTGTCGCTCGTCATTCCGGCCATGCCGGTGCAGCTGGCGGCAGGGCTGGCCTACGGCCCGTGGATGGGCTTTCTGACGAGCTTCTCGGCCTCCGCCGTCGCCAACATGAGCGTCTACCTCATTGCACGGCGGCTCGTGCCGGTCATCCGCCGCCTTGTCGCCGACACCCCCAAGGCTGCGAAGCTGCTGGACAGCGTGCGCAGCAGCAAGGACCCCTGGTTTTACACAATTCTGGCGTTCATCACGCCGGGGCTGCCCAACGGCATCATTCCCTATGCCGCCGCCAACGCGGGGATGCGCCCGAAGCAGTTTTTAGCGGCCATCTTCATCAGTCTGCCCTTCCCCACCCTGCTGACCTGCGCGGCAGGCAGCTTTATGCTGGAGGGCAACTGGCTGTTCACCGTGCTGACCGGCATTGTGCTGTTCAGCTTTGTGGGGATTCTGTTCTTCAACCGCACAAAATTCATCGCGTGGGCACATAAGGTCAAAAACAGGCATACCCAAAAGGCCGGAGCGTAAGCTCCGGCTTTTTGGTTATAGGCTTCCCCATCGGGGGAAGCTGTCCGCGAAGCGGACTGATGAGGGCAAAGTTCATCTTGCTTTCCCGCTCACGGTCTGCATCTGTCAGCCCGCCCCTCATCCGGCCCTGCGGGGCCACCTTCAGTCTACGCGCTAAGAGCCGCCTACGGCTGTTGCGCTCCGACACGCGCCTGCGGGCGCAGCCCCAAGGGGGAAGGCTTTTGGAAGATTACACAAACACCGCCTGCACCAGCACCATATACAGGGCGGTGCCCACGGCGATGCTGAGCAGCGTGTTCTTCTTCCACAGGTGTAGCCCCACCACGGCGGCCCCGGCAAGCAGCTCCGGCAGGCCGTGGGTGGGGCCGAGCAGGTCCACGCCGCGCAGGCAGTAGACGACGAGCATTGCCATGATGGCGCAGGGCAGCACCCCGGCCAGATACACCACAAATTTCGGCGTGGGCCGCCCGCCGCCGAACACCACAAACGGCAGGAAGCGGATCAGCGCTGTCACGCCCGCCACAACGGCCACAAGCAGCGCACCGTGTACATCAAACGGCATGGTCGGCCTCCTTTTTCTGCATAAAACCGCGCAGCACCGTCAAGGCTGCCGTGATGCCCACCATGGACGGGATCAGGAAATTGCTGCTGCCGAAAACCAGCAGACAGACCAGCGACACACCCAGCCCCACCAGCGCGGGGGTATGGTCGCGGCTGGCCTTCCACTGCTCGGTCATAACGACGAGGAACAGCGCGGTCATCGAAAAGTTGATGCCCGTCGTGTCAAACGGCAGCACACTGCCCAGCAGTGCGCCCGCCACGCCGCCCGCGATCCAGTAAAGCTGGTTCAGCAGCGACACCCAGAAATAGTATTTTTTCCGGTCCACGCCCTCGGGCACGCCGCCGCTGCACACGACGGAATAGGTCTCATCGGTCAGCGCAAAAATCAGGTACGGCTTGGCCGCGCCGGTGTCTTTATAGCGTTCCAGCATCGAAATTCCGTAAAACAGATGCCGCGCGTTGACCATCAGTGTCATGATCGCCGCCGAGATCAGCGACGCGCCGCCCGCCAGCAGGTCAATTGCGACATACTGCATACTGCCCGCGTAGATCAGCCCGCTCATGACCAGCGCCCACCCCGCGCCGTAGCCCTTGCTTTGCAAGAGCACACCAAAGCCCAGCCCCAGCACGATATACCCCGCCATGATGGGCAGGGACCGCACAAAGGCGTAACGAATCGTTTTCACTTTTCTTCACCTCTTTAACCTATTAAAGTGCTATGTTGGGTAGTATAGCACAAAAAAATTCCCCGCGCAAGCGGGGAAAAGGCATTGTTCAATAGTACCGCAAACGGGCACGGGCGGATGCTTGCATTGCCCCGGGGACCCTGCGGCTGGCGCCTCGTTTTACGTCCTCTCGCTCTCCCAGCGGGTCACCAGCGGGGCGGCCACAGCGGAAAGCGCCTCCCGTGCGGTGTTGATGGCATTCACGTCCACGGGGGACAGCTTGTCGGCCTTTTTGTGCTTCAGAACACGCTCCAGCGTTCTTTCTGCTTCTTTGATTTTAGTACGGGTCTCGCGGTCCAGTGCCTTGCCGGCCTTGCTGCCCAGCGCGGTGTTCACGCGGTAAAGCGCGGCCTCGCCGGCGTTCAGCGCCTCCAGCGCGGCCTTGCGCTCTTTGTCCTGCCCGGCAAAGGCGGCGGCGTTCTCCTTGGCGCGTTTGATCTCGTCCTCGGTCAGGTTCGATGTGCCCGAGATCGTGATGCTCTGCTGCTTGCCGGTGTCCATGTCGCGCGCCTTGACCTTGACAATGCCGTTGGCGTCGATGTCAAACGTGACCTCGATCTTCGGCACGCCCGCCCAGGCGCGCTTGATGCCGCGCAGCGTGAAGGTGCCCAGCAGCTTATTGTCCCTGGCAAACTCGCGCTCGCCCTGCAGCACTTTAATTTGCACCGTTTTCTGGAACGGCGCGGCAGTGGTGAATACCTTGCTGAACCGCGTCGGGATCGTGGAGTTGCGCTCGATCAAATGCGTTGCCACGCCGCCGACGGTCTCGATGGAAAGGGTCAGCGGGGTCACGTCCATCAGCAGCAGATCCTCGCCGGGGCCGGAGAGCATCTCGCCGCCCAGACGTCCGGCCTGCACCGCCGCGCCCAGTGCAACGCACTCGTCGGGGTTCAGCGATTTGGACGGCTCCAGACCGGTCATCCGCACGACCTTGGCCTGCACCGCTGGGATGCGGGTCGAGCCGCCGACCAGCAAAACCTGATCCAGGTCGCTGGCCGAAAGGCGTGCGTCGCTCAGGGCGTTGCGCACGGGCAGGGCGGTGCGCTCGATCAAATCGGCGCAGAGCTCCTCAAATTTAGCGCGTGTCAGCGTAGTTTGCAGGTGCAGCGCACCGTCTGCCGCCATCGTGAGGAACGGCAGATTGATGTCGGTCTGCTTCGCGCTGGAAAGTTCTTTTTTCGCCTTTTCGGCCTCCTCGCGCAGGCGCTGCATCGCCACGCGGTCATTCGTCAGGTCCACGCCGTGTTCGGCCCTGCACCGGTCTGCCAGCCAGTTGACGATGCGCTCGTCAAAGTCGTCGCCGCCCAGAAAGTTATCGCCGCAGGTCGAGAGCACCTGCACGATGCCGTCGCCGATGCGGATGAGCGACACGTCAAATGTGCCGCCGCCGAGGTCGTAGACCATGACGGTCTGGGTGCGGCCATTGTCCAGCCCGTAGGCCAGCGCCGCGGCTGTCGGCTCGTTGATGATGCGGCGCACGTCCAGCCCGGCAATGCGCCCGGCGTCCTTCGTGGCCTGGCGCTGGGCATCGTTAAAGTAGGCGGGCACGGTGATGACCGCCTCGGTGACAGGCTCACCGAGATACGCCTCGGCATCGGCCTTCAGTTTTTGCAGGATGAGGGCGCTCAGCTCCTGCGGCGTGTAGCATTTTCCGTCGATGGGCACGCGGGTCTCACTGCCCATCAGCCGCTTGACGCTGGACACGGTGCGGGGGGCGTTCGTCACGGCCTGACGCTTGGCGGGCTCGCCCACCAGCCGTTCTCCCACCTTGGTGAACGCGACGACAGAGGGCGTCGTGCGCTGCCCCTCGGCGTTGGGGATGACGACGGGCTTGCCGCCCTCGACCACCGCCACACAGCTGTTGGTAGTCCCCAGGTCAATTCCGATTATTTTTGCCATGGTGGTGCTTGTCCTTTCAAAAAAGACACTTTTGAATCATAATTCTATTGTAGCGCCTGCCGCCGGGAAAAGTGTTGCGATTTCGTAAATAAATTGGGGCGAATTTTATAAACCTGCGGGGGCACCTTCCCCCTCGGGGGAAGGCTAAGAAAATGTTGACGCACACGCCCCAACGTGCTATAGTTAGTTTAAAGCACTAAAGAGGGGGATTCCTATGGCACGCACCGCGACAATCACCCGCAATACGCGGGAGACACAGATCACGCTGACGATTGACCTGGACGGCACCGGCAGGGCCGACCTGCACACGGGCATCGGCTTTTTTGACCACATGCTGGACGGCTTCGCCCGCCACGGCCTGTTTGATGTAAGCGTCACCTGCCGCGGCGACCTGGATGTAGACTGCCACCACACAATTGAGGACATCGGCATTGCGCTGGGCACGGCCATAAAAGAAGCGCTGGGCGACAAGGCCGGGCTGGTGCGGTACGGCAGCTGCATGCTGCCGATGGATGAGACGCTGGCACTCTGCGCCGTCGATCTGGGCGGGCGGCCCTACTTTGTGTACGACGCCAGCTTTGCAGGCCAGAGCTGCGGCGGCATGGACACCCAGATGGCGCGGGAGTTTTTCTACGCCGTATCGTACAGCGCCATGATGAATCTGCATCTGAAGGTGCTCTACGGGGAGAATGACCACCATAAGCTGGAGGCCATGTTCAAGGCGTTTGCCAAGGCGCTGGACACCGCGACGCGCACAGATGCGCGGATCGACGGCGTTTTGTCCACCAAGGGGACGCTGTAAGGGAGATGCTCGGCGGCGGGAACGACGGGCGCATATAGAATACGCCCGCGGCCGTTTCCCGCCGTGGACAGCATATACATTAGGAGGGAAAGCAGTATGTACAAGGACATCATCGACACCATCGGCTTTGTGGAGAGCTACGACCCTGAACTGGGCGCGGCTATGCAGCGTGAGCTGGGCCGCCAGCGGCAGAACATTGAGCTGATTGCCAGCGAGAACATCGTTTCCCCCGCCGTCATGGCGGCCATGGGCAGCGTGCTGACGAACAAGTACGCGGAAGGGTACCCCGGCCACCGTTATTACGGCGGCTGCCAGTACGTCGATCAGGTCGAGCAGATCGCCATTGACCGCGCCTGCAAGCTGTTCGGCGCGAAGTATGCCAACGTCCAGCCGCACTCCGGCGCACAGGCCAACCTGGCCGTCTACTTTGCGCTGCTGAACGTCGGCGACACCGTCATGGGCATGGACCTGTCCCAGGGCGGCCACCTGACCCACGGCTCCCCCGTGAACATGAGCGGCAAGAACTACAACTTTGTCTCCTACGGCGTCTCCGCCGAGGATGGCCGCATCGACTACGCCGCACTGGCCAAGCAGGTCGCGAAGGTCCGCCCCAAGCTGCTGGTCGCCGGTGCATCGGCCTATCCCCGCGCCATCGACTTTGAGAAGCTGGCCGAGATCGCCCACGGCTACGGCGCGATGCTGATGGTCGATATGGCGCACATTGCGGGTCTTGTCGCAGGCGGCCAGCACCAGAGCCCCGTGCCCTACGCCGACGTGGTCACCACCACGACCCACAAAACGCTGCGCGGCCCCCGCGGCGGCCTGATTTTGACGAACAACGAGTATATCATCAAGCGCATCAACTCCGCCATCTTCCCCGGCACGCAGGGCGGCCCGCTGGAGCACGTCATCGCCGCGAAGGCCGTCTGCTTTGGCGAGGCGCTGAAGCCGGAGTTCAAGGAGTATGCCCGCAAAATCGTTGAGAACGCGAAGGCGCTTGAAGCCGAGCTGACCGCCCGCGGCGTGAAACTGGTCTCCGGCGGCACGGACAACCACCTGCTGCTGATCGACCTGACCGACGAGGACTGCACCGGCAAGGAGCTGGAGTACAATCTGGACGAGGTGCACATCACCGCGAACAAGAACACCGTCCCCGGCGAGAAGCGCAGCCCGTTTGTGACGAGCGGCGTGCGCATCGGCACCCCCGCCGTCACGACCCGCGGCATGGGTCCCGACGAGATGAAGGTGATCGCCGACTGCATTGCAGACTGCGTGTTTGACTTTGCGAACAAGAAGGACGAGGTCGCCAGCAAGGTCGAGGAGCTGACGAAGAAGTTCCCGCTGTATGAATAAACCTTGATTGAAAAATAGAAAGCCGCTGCCTGTGGTTACACACGGGCAGCGGCTTTTGTTTGTGCGCAGGGTTGGCGGCGGCGGAAGGTTTACGGACCGCCGCTGTAGGGGGCGGCGGCCCCGACGCCCCGCGGAGCGGTCAAGACCGCTCCCTACAATGCAAAAGATAAACGGGTGGCAATGGCAGGGCTGCGGGCCGGGCATGCCCGGCCCCTACAGGGGCATTCACGATAGCCACGCCCTCGCCAGCGCCTGCGCCACCTTCTCCACATCGTCCTCCTTCAGGGCCGAGTACCCCGCTACCACGGTATCCGCCCGGCAGAGCTCGGGCCGGGCGAGATAATACTCACTCAGGCCGCGCAGCCGCACGCCCTGCTGTGCCGCGGCGGCGACCATGGCACGCTCGCCGCCGGCTCCCGGCAGCGTCAGCAGAAAATCTGTCTCTTATACACATCTCCGAGCCCACGAGACAAGAGGC
>OLIU01001223.1_pt1 | contig 11045 bp, 6 predicted proteins | sample 1603321 | NCBI WGS metagenome assembly OLIU01 (sample SAMN03922508, study PRJEB24848) | human gut metagenome | isolation source: stool sample | host: Homo sapiens | place: Germany | collected 2011-11 | reverse complement strand
CACCAGGTCCAGGCAGCTTACCTTCAACGTTCTCGTGGTTGCGTCATAGGTAAAGGAATTATCATTAAAATTGTAGACACCCTTTGGATACCACACAACCTCCCCTGTCCTTTGGTTCAAAAACCCCACAAACACCCGCACATGCTTGTCGATCCAGATTCTCGCCGTCTCTGCCGTAATGTAGCTTTTGTCCTTTACCAGAATCGTGGCATCAAAGGTATTGCGCACATCACTGCCTATATCGGTAGAAATGCTGCCATCCAAAAACACGCCCTGAATTTCATCAATAACCATGAATTTCGCGTTCAGCAGCTGGATTTTCGTGTAGACTGTCTTGACCCTCTGCCGTAGCAACGTTATGTCAGATTGCTGTACATCGTACATAATCACCCCTCCACATCACAGTCAATAAAGTTGTTGTCATACAGATCGCGGGAACTCTCCGGGTCACCGATCTCCACCCAGTCAAAGCTATGATGGACATAGCCCTCAATCGTGTCGTTGTCCTCCGTGACGCCGTTCGTGATACTCACCATCCAAACACGGCCATCTGTCAATTTCATGATCTTAGGGCGTCCGTTGTTCAAAAAGTCTTTGATTTCCTCACGATATTCATACGCACCCTCTGTCATGTACTCGCCGTCAGACCCCCTCGGCAGGAACATCATCTTAAACTGCCCGCTGTCATAATCAGCGTCACCGTTGCGAATGACCACAGGGTACTTGCCACTCAATGGCACAACAGTATTGCTCTGCCCATTCCGCGTAATAGTCCCCTTTTCCAGTTCCAGATCACTGCTGTAGCCTACTTCCTTTTCAAACAGGAAACAGCCGACAAAGTGCGGCGTAATGCCATTTTTGTTGACATAACCTTCTTTGTTGTCCACAACAGGCACCAGTGCGTATTCGTAGCCCACACCATTGGCTGCATAGCGATCATAGCGTTCAAATTCCAGATCTTTTGCCTCATGCACAGGCACATCAAACAGCGTGACCCAATTATAACTGCCGGTTCTGCGCCGCTTGATGCGGATAGAGTTGATCTGCTGAATCATGTAACTGATATTACCGCCGCGCAGGTTGCCGTCCAGATCTGCACTCATGATCGTGTCATAATCCCAGCTCGGGAAATCTTCTTCCTGATCCTCCACGCTGCGCGTCACATACAGGTGGTCAAATACGCCATTTTCAATAATCAAACTATTTGCGTCGTCCGTAATCACATAGGTGTTGTCCGCACTATGCTTGTATCCGGCAACACAGGTTCCACAAAAAAACATAGCCGCACCTCCTTAGGCGTTCTGGGCCGTGATCATGGTCTCAATATTGCGGGTCGCAGCCCTGACATCGCACACCTCGCCAACGCGGCGCAGTTGGATCAGATACTCCTCTCCGTCACCAAGCGTCGGCATAGCCCCGCTGTGAATCGAATAGGTTAGACTGCCGTTGGCGCTCGTGCATTGTACCTCCAGATACTTCACCCTAACGCCTAACATATCGTCATCTGCTTCAGCATCTCCCGCCATCACAGAGCCTTTCATAAACCAACCCTCGCGATATATCAGGGCCAGAACATTGCCGGACTTGTCAATCAGTTCCATGATGCGTTCGCCCTCTGTAAAACCATACCCCAAAAGTTTGATCGTAAAATCTCCCTGCACCGTAAAGCCGTCGTCAAAAATAACGCGCTGACCCTGGCTGCGCATGTCGATCATGTGCCGGTCATGGATGTAGACCGGTTCATCGCCACCTTCATAACGGCCAGTTACCGTTCGGATATTGCAGCTGATGCGCACCGTGCCGTCGTTGTTGTCAGACAGGTCAACATAGGTCCAGTAGGTTGGCGTGATAAACTTGACGCTAAATGGTACATATCCCGTGTCAGCCGCCATGCCGTTCAGGGTCTCACCCGTTGCCCGCAAATAATACTTTGTACCGTCCTCCAGGTTTTTGACCGTATACTCTAAAGTGCCCACGCCATACAGCGTCTCACTCTTGGTGATCAGCACGCGGTTAGTGTTGTATAACCCAACTGTATAGGTGTTCAGTGGTTCGTTTTCCGCCTGACTATAGCTCAGTTTAACAGTCATCTCGCTGTTCTGCACGATCTGGTCAGTCAGCAGGTTGCTAAGGCCGAACTTCGGCGTCGTAAAGCATCGGAAACTCTTTTGGCTCGACCAATCACTGGCCGTGCCTTCTTTGTTAAATACGCGGATCTTGCAATAGTAGTATTTGCCATTCTGTAAGACCCCGCCATTGATGACATGATAGGTACGCATCCACTCCGTTTTCTGGCTGTAGACCTGGCTGCCCGTTTCGTTATCATAAATGGTCAGCTCATTGGCAAAGACCTGCTCACCTTCGTAATTGAAGTTGATGTTTGCGCCAACAGCGGCGTCAAACGATGGGATCATATAAAGCACCGGCTGTGCCACTCTCATCACTCTCCTTTTTACACAAAAAGAAAAAGCCGCCCAGTCCCAAAATCTGGGGCCAAGCGGCAAAATTTGATATATAAACAAAAAACCACCTCATAAAAATGAAGTGGTCTTTGTTCATAGCTCCTAATAGCGTCATTATACCATACCAAGAGCTATTATGGGAACTATGAACCGTCAAGCGATAATTCTTAACGTACCTCTATTATATGCGATACGCCGCCAAATGTCAACATACCACAAGTAATATCTCTATCTGTTTGACAATAATCTACATTGATACTATAATAAATACAGAGTTAAGGAGCCGATATGTCGAACCTATAGGGACGCCAAAACCCTTACCTCCATAGACGTAAATAGGCGGTCACTCTCCCATCTACCGGAAAGGTAAATGTGGAGCCGTCACACTTTTGCCTCCCGGTAAGACTTTATCAGGAGGTGATGCATATGTACAATTTCTCTGTCTCTGATTGGATTTCCATCATTGGTTGTCTTTTCTCTGTCATTGGTACTGTCATAGGCATTGTCGCGTTGTTTCGTGACAAAAAGTAAGACCGCCCTGTCCGAACCACAGAACGGTCTTGTGCTATGATGGTTTTGCCATTATGTACATACTGAACTGAGGTTGACCGTCTATGTTCGGCTCCTTAGCTCATCTTTATTATAGCAACGAAAGGATATATTGTCAAGTCCTGCGTAGCCGTGTTCATCACAGCTACGCTTTTTTTACTCCGTAGATTCGATGTAAATGTCCTTCCAGTTGTTCTGCGGCACCTTCACCCGCACCACGGTTCCAACGCTCAATGCTGACTTATACGGCAAAGTATACCTTCCACCAAACGCGGCCACCGTGTACAGCCCACCGCCATTCACAGCCGTGACCTGCCCGATCGAAGTCCGGTCATAGCTTGCCTTATTGATCAATCGCTCACAGCCCTTATGGATCTGTACAGCTAACTCCTTAATGGCATCAACAATCTCTTTGTTCAACAGATGCCACCTCCTTTACAAAATAGAAAAAACCGCCCACCACTCACCCGCAGACGGCACAAATGCACCGTCCGCACTCCACTGTAAATCAATCCTTAAAACTTATCTCCTGCTAAACTCCTGGGCAAAGATGCCGCCAACTCTGTCATGCAACACACGCGCAAAGCTGTCCGGGTCGTTCACACCGTACATTTGGATATCACCCACATTGACCACCGGGGCACTGCTCATATTCGGCTGCGTGATCTCAACACTCTTGATACTCCGCTGGTTCATATGCGATGCAATAAAGCTCTCCGGGTCAAGACCAAACTTCCACAGGTTTGCACTCGGCTGTGACGGGATAACGCTACTACCCTTCTCAATCAGACTGTACTGACCGAAACTCGGCTTGCGCATCTTGATCTCGGGGCCTTTCTCGTCAGTGATAGCAATGTGGGTGGTTGCAGCGTTCAGAACACCGGTGGCATAACGTGCAACCCTCTGTGTGGCAAGACTTCCACCACCGCCATTTACACTAAATCCGTTAGCAATAACACTTGCCTGTTTTCGCGCCTGAACAAGCTTTGAAATCTCTTCCTGTTCACGCTTATAAGCGGCAATGGCCTCATCTACCTTTTGAATTACAGTGTTATAATCAAGACAAAGTGACTTGCAAGCATCTTTTACAGCGGCAGAAATTTTTTCATGCGCATCTTTAGTTTTAACACCAGATTCTTCCATCTTGATGTCAGCATTTGCAAGATACCCAATAATTTCTTCTGTACTGATACCATGCTGCTGCGCCAGCGCAATAAGACTATCCATTTGGGCTTGGCGCTGCTCGTTATCCATTTGTGTACTGCTTGCAACCGCATAGGTTGTTGCTTCCAGCACAGTCTGCATCTGATCTCCGCTTAGCTGTGCCTGGTCGGAGACTCCAAGCAACATATCAATCGAATTTTGATACTGCTCATCTGTGATACTTGTGTTTTCTGTAAGCGCAGTTGCATAGTCAGACAAAATCTGCGTAATCGTGTCTGATGTACCGACATGTCGCTCAAGCAAATACGCAAGACTAGCTACTTCGGCATCTCTGGCACCTTGAGAGATATCTTTCTCGTCGATGATTGCTTGTGTGTATTCTTTCGATTTTTGAATCAGCAAATCGAAGCTTTGACGTGTATTACCTTGTGCAGCAGTATACTCCTGCATAATTCCGGCACGCTGCGCACCGACAAGATTTCCGTCCTCTAGTGTTTTGGAAAGTTCTTGTTCTGTTTTTGTATACTCTTTATTCTGAGCCGATGCAGCTTCAACTACTGCACGTAAATTTTCAACCGCATTGCGCTGGTTTTCAAGTTTACTTACAATGCCATCAGAACTAGAATCGTCATCACCGGAGCCTACATCAGAACCATCCCCTTGCGGGAACAAACTGCTGTAGTCCGTAGTGCCACTACTGCCACCGCCGCCACCACTTGCGGCATCCTTCGCATTACTGATAGCTTCTTCTAACTTTTCAATGGACTCTGTAATCGCGTCAATCTGGTCAGTAACGCCGCCGATTTCCTTCATGTTGGCAAGAACATCGTCCTTGTAGCCGGAAATCTCACCGCTCATGCCGTCCAGACTCATATCAGTAAAGTGTGCCGCTGCCGCCAGCTGGAGCTGATAATCCTCCCAGCTCGTCCCAATCAGGCTCATGGCCTCGTTCCACTTTTCCTTGACCTCGTCCAGCTTCTCGATCTCAGCCTCAATGGCCTTGTCGTAGGCATCCTTACGCTTATTGATGTCATCGATCTCAGCCTCGATTTTTTCATCAAAGGCTTCCTTTTCTTTATCAATGTCGTCAAGGCGGTTATCGGTTTCCTCGTCGTAGGCATCTTTCAGCTTGTCGATTGCATCAATCTCATTCTCAACAGCTTTGATAACATCGTCGCGCTTCCAGTCACGCATCTGGTCATCCAGTGCGGTCTGCGCGTCGTTCACGGCCTCCTGGTCAGCAGCCCAGATAAAGCCCTGGTTGCGGTTGTAGATACGCACGGTGCGATTGGCCTGAGCCTTAGCCAAAGCGTCTTTCAGCTCGGCCAGCTTTATAGCGCGGTCTTCCTCATCGTTGGCATCCTGCAGTGCTTCCTTTTTCTCCTCAAGCTGCTTTTTCTCTTTCTCCCAGGCTTTATCCTTGGCATCTTTCTCTTCCTTGATTCGCTTGGTTTCAGCGTCCAGCTCCTTATCCTTGGCGTCCTTGATCTCGTTCAGATGGTCGATTTCAGCCTCAAACGCCTTGTCCTGCGCCTCTTTCTCCTTGTTCAGTGCCTTTTCGCGTTTTTCAATTTCGTCAATGGCAGCCTGACCATAGATTTTCAGCTTGTTGGACTCTTTCTCAAGGGCAGTTTTCTGCTTTTCCAGCGCGGTTTTCTGCTTCTCAAGTGCCTTTTTGTTTTCTTCAAGGGCCTTGGAGTTATCCTTAGTTGCCTTAGTGCTGGCGGTGGTTGCTTTGTAGGTGCTCTTCACCAGCGGATTCTTGCCGGGCAGATAATTGTTGCCAGCAGTGCCAACAAACGAACCAACACCAGGGCTTCCTGCATCCATAGCGTTGCCGCTTACAAGCGCATCACCATAGCCACCGACAAAGCCGTGCTTCAGCAGTCGCTGCGTTTTCTCGTGGTCAAACACGATTGCGCCATGCGGCAGGTTTACGAACTCAGCGCCATTATCGCCAACAGTGTACCATTTGCCGGTGTGCGGATTCACGACAAGCTCATTGCCGATTTCGCCAACAAGCGTCTTACCGCCATGTGAATTTGGCGTGCCAGCTGCCGTGCCCGTATTGGTGGAACTCTTGCTGCTCTTGGATTTTGAACCAGAGACAGTCAATCCACCGCTAAATACAGATAGAACAGTACCAGCAACCCCGAAATTCAGTGTGATCGGAACCTCGCGCTTCAATCCGTCAATAGCTTTGCTGACATTGGCAATCTTGGTCTGACAAGTAGATGTGTCCAGTGTGACAGGAACATTACTTAACGTTTTAGTAAACTGCTCCGCTTTCTGGTTCTGCTCATCGATCTCGCTCTGCGCCTGACTTGCATCAACAGTCAACCCGATGTCAGAAAGCATTTGTGTCGTTTCTTTGGCCGTATGTTCAACACCATCGATCCTACCTTGTGCGTAATCAAGTGCAAAAGTAGAAATCTCCAGCGGAGTCGGGTCCTTCAACTGCTCCTTTTTCTGTGTAAGCTCAGTAACTTTGTCTTGTGCTTGTTGCAACTCGGCGGTCAACTTATCAAGATTATCCTTACCGTTGCCATCGGCATCATAAGAACTCTGCGAGTTAAGGGCTTCGTTATATTCCTTCTGCTTCTCTGTAAGCTCTTCCTGTGCCTTTGCAAGGTCATACAAGTTTTGCGCACGGCCTGTTGCACGGATTGTATCCGTCTGGCTTTCCGTCAAAACACCATTCGCCTTTGTAGCCTCGTCGATAATCTCCTCAATGCTCTGGTTGATCTGGCTGGCATCTGCGCTGGAGAAAGTCTCTTTCAGCTTTTCCTGCAGGTCGGTCAACTGCTCATTCAGTGCCTGCCAGACAGGACTGTTCTCAGCGTCATCTCCTAAGGCATCCATCTGGTCTTGGATATCGTCGATCTGCATACGCAGGTTGTCAACCGGGTTGCCCAGCAGGCTGCCCCAGTCAAACTCCCAGCCGTACTCCTGCAGCTCACCCCAAATACTCTGCACATCCTCCATCGAAAGGTGGAGCGCATCCGCAAAGTCCTTTGTGGTTTTATTGGCCGCAATCGTAATCTGGTCCTTGGCATCCTTGCTCATAAGACCGGCCTTGATCGAGTCTTTCAGGAAGTTGTTCAACCCGCTTGCATCAGCACTGCCATCACTGGCCTGCTTAAAGTAGCGGTTCAGGCGCTTCATGTACTTGGCGATATCGCCATGATAATCCTCTGGGATCGTCAGCTCGACAGCAGCCTTAAACTTTTCAGTACCGATCTTACCATTCTTCAAGCCCTCGGCAATCGTCTGCTTTGCTTTGATGATGCTATCATACATATCACCGGACTCGGTCGCGTTCTGCGCATTGACCCAATCTTGATACGCACCGCTGTTCTGCACAAGCAGGCTGTATTGCATCTGCAGGTTTCGGCAATTTTCGCGTAACTGCTTGCTCTGGGCCTCCAGTTCGGAACGTGCCTTTTCAACCTGCTCTGCATTCTCGCCTTCCAGTTCGCCATTCTGCTGCACCGCAGTATTCAGCGCCTCCAAGTCAGCCTTGACCTGGCTGTACTTCATCTGGTTCTGGCTGTAAGCGAGTTTGATATTGGCCTCAGCCTCATCGATCTTAGCCTGTGTGATTTTCTTGGCCATGTCAGTGTTCAGCTTCACATAGCCATTCTCAAAATCAAGCGCAGCAGCGTACTCGCTCTGCTCTTTGATCAGCTCGGAATAACTGTCGCTGGAAACACCTGCCGTTGTGCTCTGGCTCTGCATTGCTGCCGTAACCAGGCTGATTGCCTTCGTTGCATTGGTCGCCGCAGAAAGCGCACTTGTGGTGAACTCGTTGGTGTACTTGACACTCTCGCCGGTGACAAGTCCCGCCTTGACCAAAATGTCGATCAGGTCGCTCATGGAAATGCCAAGTTTGTCCGCGGCAGACTTCATGTTGTCGTAAGCCTGTACCTGTTCTTTGGTGTAAGCAGTAATTTCCGTACCGGCATTCTCCAAGCTACCAATATCAACCAAATCAAGATCGTCCAGTCCGTTAAGACTCTGCACGCTGGACTTGATCGTATCAATGGTGTTTTTCGCATCTTCTTCGGTGATGTCAAGGTATTCGGTCAGCGCAGCTGAGCCGTCCTTAATGGCAGCATTTAAGCCGATTTGCGCAGCCTTGAGCTTGGTGGACTCCTCCAGCTGGTCGGCCTGTGCCTGCATGTATTGTTTAATATAAGCATTGTTAGCATCAGAAAGATCAGTATGATAATCGTTTTCACTTTGATTAAATGCAGCACTCCGTATTGCACCAATGGCGTTTTTACCATCTTCTACAGCTTTTTTAATTGCAGTATCATCATCTTTTGCAACAGCTTCGTTGTAGTCCTTCTGTGCCTGCGCCAAATTCTCATACAGTTCATTGTATGCAGTAGTTGTTTGGATCTGATACTTAGCTGCCTGCTGCGCAAGCTCCTCATTGGCAGATGTTATTTCCTGAATGTTCTGTAACCACGCCTTGCCCTGTTCAGTAATTGAATCCTTAATATTTTGGCTTAGAGTTTTGTCGTTTTGAACATCTGTTAAGAAATCGTTATATGCCTTTTCTGCTCCAGAAGCGTCACCTTGGAAAGCGATATCAATAGAGAATTTCTCACCATTGCTGTTTTTATATGTGTTTTGTTTAAAACCATTCGCGGCAGCATACTTTTTGAGTATTTGCAGGTCACTAGCGGTAAGATTGTTTACGCTGGACCCGTATGTGTCAAAACGAGACATGTTACGCTGTGCAGTCTCAATGGCACGCTTATTGTTTTCACTATCCTTATCAGTCTCGGTCAAGAATGCGTTCGCCTTTTTCTTAGCCGCTTCATCCAACAACCCGATTTGTTTTTCAAGACCTCCATTGACAAGGTCGATGCCCTTTAACTCATCGCCATATTTTCCTGACAACTCGTCCTGTACACCGATCAGCTTTTTCCGTGTCTCGTATGCCTCGTTTTCGGTCAAGTTTCCGTCATCAAGGGCTTCTCTGAGTTCTTTGATCTGGTCAATGTAGCTTTGCGTATCCTGTATACGTTCATTCACAGCAGTGGCCGAGTCAAGCGCCGCTTCACGGTAGCGCTTTTCTGCCGTTGCAGCATTATAGATCGCTTTAACCACGGCGTTAAGCGCAGCAGACACAGCTAAGGTTACTCCCATAGAAAGCAAACTTGCGCCAATACCCTTTAACCCGCCAATGACAGTGTTAGAAATTTTTGCAAGCCGCTGCTGAGATTCTGCAAATGCCGTAGTTGAGAGTGCTGCCGAATCTGTTTGCTGGACATAAACTTTAGCTTGGGCAGAAGCATTTGCCATGATTTTGTCAAACTGTTGTAATGCTTTTTGCGGCCCCTTATCAGCAACTTTATCCATATACTTTTGGATTGCGGCTAAATCAACTTGCAGTTGTGCGTTTGTTTCGGTACTGCCCTGTGTTATTAGTTTGAATATGGCGTTTATATCAGTTTTTGCACGACCAAGATTAGTAGACAATCCGTCTGTAGTGAAATCAATCTTCTGCGCTCCTAAATCTTTCAAGGCTTTATTGATTTCATTTATTGTATTGCCTGCAATAGTTAATCTCGTTTTTCCGAACTGCTCACTATCTCCAGTTGTTCCGAAAAGTGTTAATATCTTTTGTTGATATCCCATTATAGTGTGATATAATAGGATACAAGGTTATGTATCGAAAACAACAATGGAGGCTAACATTATGAGTAGCGAAATTGACTATGTGTGTCCAATATGCGGTGAATGGTCTGATACAACGGATAGATTCCCTGTTTGTGAATTTTGTGGCAACGAAGATGTAATCATTGTCTCTCGTGATGAAATCAGCGAAATCCAAAATGACATCAGAAAATTACCCGAGCCAGCGCGGCGCAAATATCTTACAGAGGACGCAAATAGTGATATTGAGCGTATGGGCATCATGACAACCGAATACATTCGCCAAAAATATGTATTTAACGACCCACGCTTCAGCAAAGCCAAGTTCAACGAGCGCGAGCGCAAAGAAGAAAAAGACTACCAAGAATTCAAGGAACAAAGCAAGCGCGATGTCGCAGCCTACTACGGTCACCCGACCATCACCTGCCCTACTTGCGGAAGCACCAACACAGAAAAGATCTCCGCACTATCTAAAGGTGTAAGTGTAGGACTATTTGGAATATTCAGTCAAAAAGTTAAGCACCAATTTAGATGTAAAACATGCGGCTATGAGTGGTAATTAGAATCTACGCAATTTCCGCAAATCATAAGCACGCAATTTTGCAGATAGTCGTACAATTTTTACCCAGCATTCAAAAGTTTCTGGATCATCAAATGGTTGTTTTGATTTACAATAGTTATCAATTTCTTTCCAAAGCTCTTCCGTTACATCATTAGCCTGTGCCAATGATTTTATTGGTTTGCTATAATCCATTAAATTCCTCCTTATATGCTAAATAGGATGTGTAAGTATATGCCACAGTTCATAATAGACATATGGAATAATACATTTATAGGGTTTAGTTTATTCAGCGTTATATCGTGTATTGAATTTGTCTTAACCATCATTTCTCTCTATAAAATAGGCTGTGTTGATAAAAATATTGCCACAACAAAAGAAATTATGCGTGCGGAGCCAGAAATACAACAAGCAATCAGCGCTATTAAAAAAACTCTAAAAAATGTAAAACTTGACAGTTCAATGCAGGAAGCAACTGTATATGTCAACAACATTTATCAGACTTTATGTTCGGTTTCTGAAAGACTGGATGTTTTAAAAAAGACTTCAGAACACGAAAGTATTGATGAATTTCTCAAAAACTGGGCACTGTTCTATACCTGTCTCTTATACACATCTGACGCTGCCGACGAAGGCTTAGG
>OLIU01001213.1_pt1 | contig 11120 bp, 10 predicted proteins | sample 1603321 | NCBI WGS metagenome assembly OLIU01 (sample SAMN03922508, study PRJEB24848) | human gut metagenome | isolation source: stool sample | host: Homo sapiens | place: Germany | collected 2011-11 | reverse complement strand
GACAGATTTTGTTTCTTTGATAATAGCTATATTTATTGGGGTATTTTATAGTTATAGTGTGAATGCCATATACGATTATGGAAAAATAGGCATTATATGTGGAATGGGCGTATCTGGTATCATAATGTTTATACAATTTGTGGTGATTTGGGAAATTACAAAGTTTGAAACAAAGAGGTAGTGAGTAGAAAGTTGTATGGCAAACTCCAGGAGATCAATTCTGCCCGGTGCCAATAGTATGATATTTGGCGGGATAAAATCCACATAAAAACACATTGACTTGTATGATTTTCGGGCGTAAAATCCCCTGTGGAAATACGAATTTTCACAGGGGATTTTGTTTTATGAATACATCAGACAGCAACTTTTTTGGAACAGAAAAAGTCAGCAGGATTCTGCTCAAGATTGCGCCACCGGTCATGCTCGCCCAGCTGATACAGGCTCTTTATAATATTGTTGACAGCCTGTTTGTCGGAAAATATTCGGAGAGTGGTCTGACGGCACTTTCCATTATTTATCCATTGCAGCTTCTTATGATTGCCATTGCTGTAGGAACGGGAGTCGGGATCAATACGGCAATGGCACATTATCTTGGTGTGCATGATGAGAAAAAAGCAAATGAATATGGAGGAATCGGAACACCGCTTACTCTGGTGCTATGGGCACTGTTTACGGTCGTGTGTTTTGTATGCATGCCGGTATATGCGCGGATGTCTACCGATTCGCCGGAGGTGATAAGGAATGTAATTGTGTATGGGCGGATCGTTTGTGTATTTAGTATCGGATTGTTTACAGAAAGTATCTGGACAAAGATTTTACAGGCGAATGGAGATATGCGGACACCGATGATTGCGCAGATTGTCGGGGCATTGGTCAATATAGCACTGGACCCGTTGTTGATTTTTGGTATGTTTGGTCTGCCAAAGCTTGGAATTGCCGGGGCGGCCATTGCAACGGTTGTGGGACAGATTGTGGCGGCTCTTATCGTAATGAGAAAAGGATTTCGTAAATCGCCCCAGCTTTCGGTGTATCCGAAAGGTATCTGCTTTATTTACAAGCTCGGAATCCCCAATATTTTAATGCAGTCGGCATATACCTTTTATATTCTCGGATTGAATCTGATTCTTGCAACCTTTTCCGATCAGGCAGTTACGGCACTGGGGCTTTATTACAAATGGCAGTCTTTTTTCTTTATCCCGCTGGGCGCACTGCAGACTTGTATTGTACCGGTGATCAGCTACAATTATGCTTCGGGGCAGATGGATCGCTGTAAGAAAACATTGTCCACTTCGCTTGTGGGAGGCATGGGGCTGATGTTTATCGGGACGTTAGTTTTCAATCTGATTCCTGGACAGATGCTTCGGGTATTTACAAGTGATCCACAGGTGATTGCGATTGGAACCGTTGGGTTTCATTTTGTGGGAATCAGTTTTATCCCGATGGTTACTTCCCTGATTTTTCCGGTGTTCTTTCAGGCAGTTGGAGCAGCCGTGAAAAGTTCACTTCTGACCGTTGTAAGGACCGTTGTGCTGTTTGTGCCGCTCGGGTATTTATTTTCCCGTCTGGGACTGAATGATTTCTGGTTTACATTTCCGGTGACGGAAGTCATCACCACGCTGGTCGGGGTGTTCTTTTACCGGCGGTTTATGGCACAACAGAAGTGAAGAGTAACGATTGTATTTAGACAGAAAAAATAAATTAAAAAATGGTTGCGATTTTTATAGAAATAGCATATTATAATATCAACAGGACTCCCCACACCTCTCACGTAAGTGATGTGTCCCATGGGGAGACATTTTTATTTTGGGAGAAATAATAGTGGATATAAGCGATGGTGTACGGGAAAATCATAGTAAAGCAGGGCATGATTATCAAATTATAAAACAGCCGAAAACCTATGAACAGCAAGTGGAACTTATCAAAGAAAAAGGCTTTATAGTGAATAATGATACGGAATGTATCAGTTTTTTAAAGCAGGCAAACTATTATCGTTTATCTGCTTATTTTCTTCCGTTTAGAAAAAAGAATGGAACATATTTTGCAGATATAAGTTTTAATAGAATTCAACGAATTTATAAGTTTGATAGTAAATTACGAGGAGTACTGTTTAATTGCATAGAGAGAATTGAATTACATTTAAGAACACAACTTGCTTATTACTGTGGACATGTCTATGGATCTTTGGGGTACATGGATAAGAGTATTTATAATAAAAAACACAATCATGATAAATTTAGAAAACTACTGAATGTTTGCATAGAGGAAAATAAAAACAGTTTAGTTGTTAAGCATCATAAGGAAAAATATGATAGAAAATTTCCGATATGGGTAATTATCGAATTCTTTTCGATGGGGATGCTGTCTTATTTTTATGCGGATTTGCAATCGGGCGATCAGAAATATATAGCAAAAGAGATATATGATACATCAGTAGCGTGTTTAAAAAGCTGGTTACGTTGTATTACTGACTTAAGAAATCGATGTGCCCATTATTCAAGGTTATATTATTGGTCATTTACGGCATTACCTAAAATGCCAAAGGAATCTGTAGCACCACAAAATAGAAAATTCTTTTCCCAGATATTAGTTCTTAAACTATTGTATCCCGATAAGAAAGAATGGAATAGCAAGGTTATGACAGAATTAAGGGCTGTAATAGAAGAATATGAGGATGACATATCGTTAAAACATATAGGGTTTCCACAAGACTGGTATGAGCAGTTGGAAAGATAGACAAACAAGGGATCACAGAAATAATTTGTGGTCTCTTGTTTTTATCAATCAATAGGAATCTCCTTTTGGTACTAGACAGGGACTGCCGAATTCATTACAATGGAACTAAATCGGAATAGTAGTATATTTATTTTAACATGGAGGAAGAAAAAATGGAAATTGTTTGCTTGGACTTAGAAGGTGTACTGGTACCGGAAATCTGGATCGCATTTGCAGAAGAGACCGGTATTCCGGAATTAAAGAGAACAACCAGGGATGAGCCGGATTATGATAAGCTTATGAAATACCGTATCGGAATTTTAAAGGAGCACGGTCTTGGACTCAAAGAGATTCAGGAGACCATCGCAAAGATCGATCCGATTCCGGGCGCAAAGGAATTTTTGGATAAACTGCGTGCCATGACACAGGTGATTATCATCAGTGATACGTTTTCCCAGTTTGCAGGTCCGCTTATGAAAAAACTCGGATACCCGACAATTTTCTGCAACTCGCTTGAAGTTGCCGATAACGGAGAGATCACAGGCTTTAAGATGCGCTGTGAGAAGTCCAAGTACACAACCGTCAAGGCATTACAGTCCATCGGTTATGATACCATCGCTAGCGGAGACAGTCACAATGATCTTGGCATGATCCAGGCCAGCAAGGCGGGGTTCTTATTTAAGAGTACCGATGCGATCAAGGCTGAGTATCCGGATATTCCTGCATACGAGACGTACGATGAGCTGTTTGCAGCAATCAAAAAAGTGATTGAAGGATAATTTGTCGGAGATGAAAACAAAGAAGGAAGCTGTTGCATGAATGCACAGCTTCTTTTTTGTTGTATCGTTTTTTACAATACATGTGTTGGGAGAGAGGGTATGATAAGGACAAGTTAAGAAAAGTAATTGGTTCTTGGAAAAAACATAATGGAGGGCGATACATCGGAGATGTACCGCAGGCGATACCCCTTACGGGGCACCGCAATAAGGAGCACATCGCATGAGAGTTCCGCTCACGCGGAAGCGATGTACGAAGGCGATACCCCTTACGGGGCACCACATTAGACAAAGGCGTCTATGAGAAATCATAGGTGTCTTTTTGATTTTCACGGAAACCATACATGATTACACATAGAAAGGAAGGAGTTATATGAGCAGCAGAATTTCAGAACATCCAATCCTTGGAGAACAGCAGAAAGGGAAACTGGTTACATTCACCTATGACGGTAAAGAATTACAGGGATACGAAGGAGAGCCAATTGCCGCAGCATTAAAAGCCGCAGGCGTGATGGTTCACCGTTATACCAAAAAGGAACACAAACCGAGAGGAATCTTCTGTGCGATCGGAAGATGCACTGACTGCGTGATGGTTGTGGACGGAAAACCAAACGTCCGCACCTGCATGACACCACTTGCAGAGGGCATGAAAGTCCAGACACAGTACGGCGTATCGGATAAACCGTTTGAAGAACAGTAGAGGGGAGTGAGTAATATGAAGCGTTATGATCTGATTATCGTAGGAGCCGGTCCATCCGGATTGTCTGCAGCAGTTGAGGCAGCAAAGCGGGGACTGAAAGTTGTAGTATTTGATGAAAATGAAAAGCCGGGTGGACAGCTGTTTAAGCAGATCCATAAATTCTTTGGATCAAAGGAACATAAGGCAAAAGTCAGAGGTTTTGTGATCGGGCAGCAGCTGTTGCAGGAAGCAGCGGATGCCGGTGTGAAAGTTGTGCTGAATGCAACCGTTATCGGCATGTATCTGGATAAAGAAATTGTGGTAAGGATCAAAGATGAGGTTCATCACTACAAAGGAGATTCCATTATCATTGCTACAGGAGCCGCAGAAAATATGGTTACCTTTGAGGGCTGGAATCTTCCGGGAGTCATCGGCGCAGGAGCCGCACAGACGATGATGAATCTGCACGGGGTAAAACCGGGAAACAAAATTCTGATGCTTGGTTCCGGAAATGTCGGTCTGGTCGTATCCTTCCAGCTGATGCAGTGCGGCTGTGATGTGGTTGCACTGGTTGATGCAGCACCCCGTGTCGGTGGGTACGGAGTCCATGCAGCAAAGGTTGCACGAACCGGTGTTCCGTTTTATCTTTCCCATACTATTGTAAAAGCAGAGGGAGAGGAGTATGTGACCGGTGTTACGATTGCAGAAGTGGATGACCACTTCCAGTTCATTCCGGGAACCGAAAAGCATTTCGATGTGGATACGATCTGCCTGGCAGTCGGACTTTCTCCTATGTCGCAGCTGTTGAAGATGGCGGGCTGCGAGATGGAAGACAATCCAAAGCGTGGCGGACAGGTTCCAATCTGTGATGAATATGGCGAAACCTCGATCAAGGGCATTTTCGTAGCAGGCGATGTATCAGGGATCGAGGAAGCCAGCTCTGCCATGATCGAGGGACGTATCGCAGGAATCGCAGCTGCCCATTACCTGGGATATATGGATGAGGAAGAATTAAAGACAAAGGTAAAAGAACAGGAGGATGCACTTGACGGACTGCGTCAGGGCATGTTTGCTCCAAAGAATCGTGGAAAACTTATCGAGAAGACAGAAGAAGGAATCGATATTTCCATGAATCTTCTGAAAAAAGGATATGTTGCAGATGATGAAATCGAACGCTTCCCGGGCGTGACACACAAAGTCGGTGTTCATCCGGTGATGGAATGTACACAGAACATTCCGTGTAACCCATGTCAGGATGCATGCCCGAAGCATTGCATCAGGATTGGAGAAAATATTACCTCCCTTCCGGTGGTAGATCCGGATGTGGATTGTATCGGATGCGGTATGTGCGTGGCATCCTGCTCCGGACAGGCAATCTTCTTAGTCGATGAAACGTATGAGCCGGGATTTGCAACCGTGACGCTTCCATATGAATTCCTTCCACTTCCGGAAAAGGGAGAAAAGGGATACGGAATGAGCAGGAGCGGTGAAAAAATCTGTGAGGCGGAAGTGGTATCCGTCAGGACATCGAAGGCATTTGACCATACGAATCTGCTGACGATTAAGGTGCCGGCAGATATGGCAATGAAGGCCAGATTTTATCGTAAGGCAGAAGCCTGATTCACAGAGGAGGAAAAAATTATGCATGAGATTAATGATAGATCAAGAGATATCGGACCTTTCGTACCGGGACCGGATGACGATATGATCATCTGCCGGTGCGAGGAAGTAACCAAAGGGGAAATTCGCAAAGCGGTGCACGATGGAATGTTCACACTTACGGAGATCCGCCGGTATTTAAGAACCGGCATGGGACTCTGTCAGGGACAGACCTGTGCAAAGCTGGTCAAAGGAATCGTGGCAAGAGAACTGAACGTATCCCCGGCAGAACTGGAACCAGCAACATCCCGGGCACCGATGCGTCCGATCGAGATGCGCGTGTTTGCGGCAGAGGCAAAGGAGGGCGAGGAAGATGAAGAATAATGCGGAAGTAGTAATTATCGGTGGTGGAATCATCGGATGCGCAACAGCTTATTATCTGGCAAAAGAAGGGGTTTCCGTGATCGTACTCGAAAAAAGCGATTATATCGGAAACGGTGGTTCCTCAAGAAACGGAGGCGGTGTAAGACAGTCCGGACGTGATCCAAGAGAACTTCCGCTTGCCATGTATGCCGTGGAACACATGTGGCCGACACTGTCCGAAGAACTCGGTGTGGATGTGGAATACCATAAAGAAGGAAACCTTCGTCTCGGAAAGACAGCAAAGCATAAAGAAATCTTACAGGGACTGACGGACCGTGCCGTTGCACTGGGACTGGATGTGCGGATGATCGATGGAAAAGAAGTGCGTGAGATCAACCCATACTTAAGCGATGAGATTACGGTTGCCAGCTGGTGCCCGACCGACGGACATGCCAATCCGCTCGTTGCAACCCTCGGTTTTTACAAGAGAGCCAGAGAGCTTGGCGCAGAGTTTATCACAGGTGAGGATGTGCTCGAGATCCAGAAGATCAAAGGAAAAGCCAGACGTGTGGTAACCGCAGAAAATGTGTATGAAGGAGAAACCATTGTACTGGCATCCGGATACGAAAGCCGTTCGATTGCAGCGAGTGTCGGCATTGACATCCCGATGTGCAAAGAGCTGATCGAGGCACTGGTTACGGAGGCTGAGCCAAAGATGTTTCCACAGATGCTTGGTACCGCAGATGCGGATTTCTACGGCCATCAGACGAATCATGGATCTTTTGTATTCGGAGGTGCTTCCGGATTTGAGGCAGAAAACCGTGACAATGGACATATGATTACTTCAAGTATCACTGCTCCGTGCATCTGCCGGGGAATTATGAAATACATTCCAAAACTTGCCGATGCAAAGATCGTCCGTACCTGGGCCGGATATGAAGATCTGTGTGCGGACGGAGTACCGGTACTCGGACCGGTTAAAGAAGTGCCGGGACTGCTGTTAGCCTGTGCTTTTACCGGACACGGATTTGGAATTTCACCGATTGTCGGAAAACTGTTATCCGAACTGGCCATGGGAAAAGAAACCACACTGGATCTGCATGAACTGCGGTATGACCGGTTTCAGGCAGTGATCTAAGACAGCAGGATTGTTGTATAAAAAAGAATACAGGAGTAGCAATCAAAAAGATAGTATGGTATATTATAAGCACGAATAAGTAGCAAAGGCGCTATAGTAGGTGATACTATGGCGTCTTTTTTGTTTATTTGCTTTGATATTCCATACCTCTGAAAACATAAGGAGGAAATGCATATGGATACCAGGATTAAATTTTTATATTTGAGTGAACCGGATATGATCAAGGCCGGAGTAAAGAACATGGATCAGTGTGTGGAGGCAATGGAAGATCTGCTGGTTACATTGAACAAAGGCGATTATGTGATGGCCGGAGTCAACCATAATTCCCACGGTGCACAGGTCATTTTTCCGGATGATCCGCAGTTTGAGGGAATGCCGAAAAATGCAGACGACCGCCGGTTTATGGCGATGCCGGCATATCTTGGAGGAAAATACCAGATGGCCGGAATGAAGTGGTATGGAAGTAACTGTGAGAATAAAGCTTCCGGTCTGCCGCGTTCCATTCTGATGATGATGTTGAACGATAAAGATACCGGGGCGCCACTGGCACTGATGTCTGCAAATCTTGTCAGCTGTTACCGTACCGGAGCAATTCCGGGAGTCGGGGCAAAATATCTGGCAGGAAAAGATTCCGAAACGGTTACCATTATCGGACCGGGTGTTATGGGAAGAACCTGTCTGCTGGCTTTTTTAAGCGTCTGCCCGAAGATTACTACGGTAAAAGTGAAAGGAAGAGGACAGCGTTCCCTGCATGCATTTGAAGAGTTCGTAAAGAAGGAATGTCCGCAGATTCAGCAGGTCATCGTATGTGATTCGATGGAAGAGGCCGTAAAAGACAGTGACATCATCTGTGTTACTTCCACCGCACCGGTAAAAGAAATCGATTTCCCATATATCGCAGAAGACTGGGTCAAAAAAGGTGCACTCATCTGTCTGCCATCGGCTGCACGGTTTGATGATGATTTTCTGATCAACCGCTGCAAGAAAGTGGTGGATAACTATAAACTGTATGAAGCCTGGGCAGAGGAATTTCCGTATCCGAGTTATGAGATGGTACAGATCATAGGTTCCAAGTTTACGGATTATCTGCACGAAGGACGGATTCAGCGGGAAGATATTGTAGATATTGCCGATATCATTAATAAAAAGCATCCGGGACGGGAGAGCGATGATGAGATCATTGTATACTCGGTAGGCGGTATGCCTGTTGAGGACATTGCCTGGGGCGGTACCGTATACCGCAATGCATTAAAAGAAGGTATCGGCGTGGAACTGCCTTTATGGGATCAGCCGGATATGGCATAAAAGGTACGCCTTTTTAAGTACTTTTTGCCGGGCGGCCCTGGCAGAGGTTTAAGTACAAGGGGCGAAAGAAAATGAAAAACGTCATGCCAATGCAGCCGTATCTGGTGCTGGATACAGATGATTATGAGGTAAAAAAAGAAATGAAATCCGGAATCTCCCACTTTTATGAATTTTCCAAAAAGAAAAATTCAAAGGTAGAGATGAAAGCGGTGCCGGATGGCAGTGTGGATCTGTTGTTTGGAATCGGAGAGCAGGATGTTAAGACGTATATTGGCGGAACGGTTCTTGCCGCAAAAGGCTGGGAGTTTGAGGACGGACGCTCATATTTTGGGGTTCGTTTTCAGCCGGGGAGCTGTATTCTGCCGGAAGAACTTTCCATCCGGGATCTGGTTAACAAAGATCTCGAGATTGATGGCAATCTGTTTGGAGATCACCTGACCGAAAAACTTGCCGGGAGTAAAAATATTTCGGAGCGTGTCAATGTATTTACGACGGAATATGCAAAACTGCGTGGAAAAGAACTGGCGGATGGCATACAAAAGCTGGAAAATTATCTCAGGGAGAGAATTTATGATACCGATGGATGCATTTGTATCCGGCAGCTGGCAGAGGAAACTGGATATTCGGAATGTTATATTCGGCGTGTTTTTCAGCAGGTGCATGGAATTTCGCCAAAGAATTTTGAACGGTTTGTCCGGTTTCAGAAGCTGCTGCATGTCATAAATAAAATGCCGGAGAGGATCCGGCTGGATGCACTGGCGCAGCAGTGCGGCTATTATGACGAAGCACATATGATCAAAGATTTTAAACAGTATGCCGGGATTACCCCACAGGGTTATGAGCGGCTCATTACAGGAACAAAGATTCCGGAACTGGAATTGTAAAGAGCATTATACCAAGGAGGAAAGACCATGAGTTTGTCAAGAATTGAAGTAATTACAGGCATGTCAAAATTTTCCAGCTTAAAAGCAGCACTCAGCAAAGCCGGTGTGCGGGGAATGACCGTGATGCAGGTACTTGGATGCGGTGTGGAAAAAGGAACCAGAGAGTATGAAGTGGATGAGCTTGAAGAGATGGAACTGCTTCCAAAACAGCAGATCAATATTGTTGTGGAAACGGAGCGTGTGAATTCCATCGTAGAGATCATCAAGGAACAGCTGTATACCGGTCACATCGGAGATGGAAAGATCTTTATCTATAAACTGGATAATGTCATCCGCGTCCGCACCGGTGATGAGGGCGAAAAAGCGTTGTAGGGGATGGGAGTCTGTTTATGGAAGAAAAGAAGTTAGGACTCAAAAGTGTTATTTCTGTTTCTGTAGGACTTGTCATTGCAACGAGTTGTCTGGTTTCACTCGGACAGGGCGCAGGGACGATTGGCGTGACCTTTATTTTTGCCATGGTAATTGCCTGTCTGTTTAACATGACAACCATTGCATCCCTGTCGGAACTCAATGCCCTGATGCCGAATACGACCGGGGGACTGGCACAGTACACGCTTGCCTGCCTGGGACCGTTTCCGACGATGATTTCCATGGTGGGAGGGTATCTGTTCTGCAATGTATTGTCTTCCGGTGTGGAAGCCTCAATTTTCGCATATGCCATGGGAGAAATTTTTCATCTGCCGATTCCAAACTTTTCCTATACCGTTCTGGTGACGGTCATTCTTCTGATTGCCAATTTAAAGGGTGTGGATATGTTTGCAAAGATTCAGGATGCAGTGGCATATCTGATGGTCGGATCGATGGTGATTATGGGTGTCATCGGCATGCTGGGACTTGGCACAGGAAAAAAGGTGAGTCAGCCGATGGTTCTTTCCGCAGACTGGAAAACGATTGTTTCCATGACCGCAGTTGCATTCTGGCTGTTTATTGGTGCAGAATATGTGATTCCGATTTCGAAGGATGTCAAAAATGCCAAGCGGAATGTACCGCTCGGTATGTTTCTTGGGCTGGGACTGATCTGTGTTGTGCAGTCGGTTCTGGTGTTCGGATTTCACAATTATACCCCATGGGACAAGCTGGCAGATTCTGCAGCCCCGCATCTGCTGTACGGGGAAAATCTTCTGGGAAATGTCGGAAAAATATGGATGGCTTTTGTGGCGGCGCTGGCACTGATCAGTTCCCAGAACTCTGCGATCAACGGGCTGGCAAGTATCTGTCAGGGAATGGCAAAAATGAATATGATGCCGCGCTGCTTTAAAAAACTGAACAAAAACAATGTGCCGTTTGTCGGTGTGTGGTTCATCAGTATTCTGATTCTTGTATTTGCATTTATCAGCAGTGATTCATCGGATGCAATTTCCTTTTTTATTCTGGTTGGATCGGTATTCTGGATGGTGTCTTATATTTTTGCACATATTGATGTGCTGGTGCTGCGGCACCGTCTTCCGAAAGCACCAAGAAGTTTCAAAGTTCCGTTTGGACCGGTGCTTCCGCTTATCGGAATTGCGGGTACTATTTTTATGATTTGTAACATTTCAACAGACCCGGTGGAACGCCTGTCTCTTATACACATCTGACGCTGCCGACGAAGGCTTAGGTGTAGA
>OLIU01001181.1_pt1 | contig 11261 bp, 10 predicted proteins | sample 1603321 | NCBI WGS metagenome assembly OLIU01 (sample SAMN03922508, study PRJEB24848) | human gut metagenome | isolation source: stool sample | host: Homo sapiens | place: Germany | collected 2011-11 | reverse complement strand
TACACCTAAGCCTTCGTCGGCAGCGTCAGATGTGTATAAGAGACAGCTCCATATACTGTTCCGTGATCTCCACAATCGGAATATCATAGATATTCACTTTATTCTTTTCGAGCAGATACAAAAGCAGATCCAGCGGTCCCTCAAATACCTGGAGTTTAACGGTCAGTTCCATCCCTCTCGTCCTTTCTGTCATAATCTATATTTTATCTTTATGTTGTAGAAAATGCAAGGACAATTTACTATATTTAGTGTTTTACAGAAGAGGGGCAAACAATTTCAATGCTCCCATAAATGTACGCACAAGAAACGATTTTCTTTGAAATTCCTCCAGGGTCACTTCGTGGCTTTCCGCAAATGTTTTTAACGCATCTTCTTTTACCTGCAAAACTGCCCGGGTACGATACATCCAGACGCCACATTCAAAATGCAGACACAGACTGCGGTAATCCATGTTTACCGTTCCCACGGTTGCCTGTACATCATCCGACACAAAACATTTTGCATGGATAAAACCTGGCGTATATGTGTATATTTTCACTCCGTTTTTGATCAGATACGGGAAATTCGACTGTGTCAGGAAATACACCAGTTTCTTATCCGGAATTCCCGGTACAACCAGACGCACATCCACGCCGGATTTTGCCGCATTTACAAGTGCCGTACGCATCTCGGATCCGATGATCAGATACGGAGTAAAGATGTAAAGATATTTTTTTGCCCTGCTGATTATATTCAGATATACATTTTCGCCGACATCTTCGTGATCCAGTGGAGAATCGGTATACGGCTGGACGAATCCTTTTTCATCTGCATGGATTTTTTCCTGCAACCTGTGTTTTTCCATGGAAGTTGCCCGATAAAATGTATAATCACTTTCTATTTTCAAAATATAATCCCACAGTTCCAAGAACATGCTTGTAAAACTCCAGACACATTCTCCGGTCAGACGGATTGCCGCATCCTTCCAATACCCAAAACGCACTCTGGCATTGATATACTCATCCGCCAGGTTCATTCCCCCGGTATAGGCAACCTTTCCGTCAATCACCGTGATCTTCCGGTGATCCCGGTTATTCTGGATAATTGACATCAGTGGGCGAAATGGCTGGAAACAGGCACATTTGATTCCCTTTTCCTGCAGATAACAATAATATTTATTCGGCAGTGTCTGGATACATCCGATTCCATCGTACATAAATCGCACATCCACACCCTCTTTTACTTTCTGTGCCAGAATTTCAACAATTGCATCCAGCATCTTGCCGGGTTCCGCAATAAAATACTCCAGAAAGATATAAGATTTTGCCGCTTTTAAATCTTCCAGAAACTGCGGATACATCTCTTCTCCACAGCAATAATACTGTGTATCCGCCTCACGGTACACCGGATACCCTGCATAACAGGTAAGATACTGTGCCTGCTGTCCGGCAGAATCATCCTCTGCCCTTAAAGCAGACATCACATCATCGGAAGGAGAACTGTATGCCCGTATCCTGCTGCTGACCACGTCCATCTTCATACGGGTCCGTTTTGTCAGTCCCGGACGGCCAAACAGATAGTATGCCGGAATTCCGAACAGAGGAAGTGCCAGTATCAGAAAAATCCAGGAAGTTTTATATGTGGAACGCATATCCCTGCTGGAGACAAACAATGCAAGCACAATGGATGCAATTTTAAACAATGCATCTACCATGGAACTGTATACGGTCGCACTGTACAACAGATAGACAAACCAGCTGAACTGCAATATAATAATCAATCCTCCAAGGACAAGTTTACTGAAGAGTTTATTTAATATTCGTTTCATCTGTCTCCTCCTTTGGTTCTCATAAAATGTCACCGACAGGCTTTTAGAGAGTATTTTATACCAATGCCAGCAAATTATCAACATCAAGAACGCCCCACGCCATGGACATTCCCGTTTCTTTCCGCGCCGATTCATATAATTTCAGTTTCAGTTCTTCCGGCCGCAGCTTTGGATTTTTCTGTAATGCAAGTGCCAGTGCCCCGCATACGACAGGGGTTGCCATAGAGGTGCCACTTTTTCTGGAATATAGTGCTCCGTGATGATCCAGACTTACAATATTCGTCCCCGGTGCTAAAATTTCCGGCTTCATAATACAGCATCCGGTCGGACCACTGCCACTGTAGCCACCACGCCTTTCCCCAGGAGAACTCCGGTCATCACTTGCCCCCACCGTAATCACTTTTCTCGAAATACCGGGAGCCGTGACTGTCCCGGCTCCCGGGCCATTATTTCCGGCCGCTGTGACAACCGTCACGCCATCATCCCACAGCTGTTCTAAAAGTTCCATAATCTGCTTCTGCTCACGGTCGAGTGCCCCCGGAAGAAATCCTACGGAAAAATTCAGAATCCGGATTCCCAGTTCTTTATGATGTGCAAGCACCCATTGCAGGCCACGAATCACCCGCTCCGTCTGTCCTCCTCCATCCTTCCCGAGGACTTTCAGCGCAATCAGCTGTGCCTGCGGTGCCATTCCCTTCATTCTGCCATTCGCACACAAAATTCCGCCAACATGTGTTCCGTGTCCATTATCATCATAACAGGCTCGTTTCATTGCCACAAAATCCAGAAATCCAACCACATTCTGCCGCAGATCCGGATGTAGATAAACGCCTGTGTCCAGTGTCACCACCCGGATATTTTTCCCCGTGTAACCCATACGATATACATTCTCTGCATGTACAAGCTGTTTGACACGATTCATATTTCAACTCCGAACTTTTCGAATCATCGCCTTTTTCTTTCATGGTATGAAAAAAGGGCCGCATGGTGCGGCCCCTGAAGTACATCTTTCATGGATCTTAATTCTGTACGGTATTTTATTTCTGATCTGCCGGAACGTCCTTAATGGAAAAACTGATTCTTCCCATCTTGTCCTTTCCAAGACAGACAACTTTCACAACATCTCCAAGTGTCAGTACATCCTCGACATGCTCAATGCGTTCCTTGGCAATCTTTGAAATGTGAACCATTCCTTCCTTGCCCGGTGCAAACTCGATAAAAGCACCAAACTCTTTGATACTTACAACTGTACCGGTAAAGATCTGTCCTTCCTTAAAATCGGTTGTGATGATTTTTATCATATCAATGGCCTTTGCGATTGCCTCCTTGTCTGTTCCACAGACAGAAACCGCACCATCATCTGTAATATCAATCTTGACACCTGTGCGGGCAATGATCTCATTGATTGTCTTACCCTTCTGTCCCACAACATCTCCAATTTTATTCGGATCAATGGTGATCTGTTCAATCTTCGGTGCCCACTGATTTACTTCTTTTCGTGGCTCTGCAATTGCCTTGCTCATAACTTCATCCATAATGTAGACGCGTGCCTCACGGGTACGGGCAATGGCTTCTTCTACGATTGGACGGGTCAGGCCATGGATCTTGATATCCATCTGGATTGCAGTGATACCATCATGTGTACCGGTTACCTTGAAATCCATATCTCCGAAGAAATCTTCAAGTCCCTGGATATCTGTCAGTACCAGATAATCATCATCCGTCTCTCCGGTCACAAGACCACAGGAAATACCTGCAACCATCTTTTTAATCGGAACACCTGCAGCCATCAGTGACATACAGGACGCACAGGTAGATGCCATGGAAGTAGATCCATTGGATTCAAATGTCTCGGAAACTGCACGGATTGCATACGGGAACTCCTCCACAGAAGGAAGAACCGGAAGTAATGCACGCTCTGCAAGCGCACCGTGTCCGATCTCACGACGTCCCGGACCTCTGCTTGGCTTTGTCTCTCCAACAGAATAGGACGGGAAATTGTACTGATGCATATAACGCTTGGTTGTCACGTTCTCATCAAGTCCGTCAATCTTCTGTACTTCCGAAAGCGGTGCAAGTGTAACAACATCGCAGATCTGTGTCTGTCCACGGGTAAACATGGCAGAACCATGTACACGAGGGATCAGATCTACTTCTGCAGCCAGCGGACGGATCTGATCGATCGCACGTCCGTCTGGACGCTTATGATCCTTTAAGATCATCTTACGAACAGTCTTCTTCTGATACTGGTAAACGGCCTCGTCAAGAACAGCAAGCCACTCCTCGTTCTCTGCAAAAGCCTCTGCAAATTTATCTGTGATTTCACGGATATTCTCTTCTCTCTGCTGCTTTTCATCGGTAAATACCGCTTCTTCCATCTGCTCCGGAGTGACGATTTCCCGCATAGCTGCAAACATTTCTTCCGGAATCGCACAGCTTGTATACGCATGCTTCGGTTTGCCAACCTCTTCCCGGATCTTATTGATAAATGCAATGACTGTCTGGTTGACATCATGGCACTTATAAATAGCCTCAATCATCTTTGCTTCCGGAATCTCATTGGCACCGGCCTCAATCATGATGACCTTTGTTGCTGTAGATGCAACCGTAAGCTTTAAATCTCCCTCGTCCCAGTCTTTCTGGGATGGGTTTACAATAAATTCACCATTCTTCATTCCCATCTGGGTCATGGCACATGGGCCGTCAAACGGAATATCGGAAATGGTAGTAGAAAGTGCTGCACCGATCATGGCAACCAGCTCCGGACGACACTCCGGATCTACAGACATAACCATATTATTTAAGGTTACATCATTGCGGTAATCTTTCGGAAACAGAGGTCTCATCGGACGGTCAATGACACGTGCGGTAAGAATAGAGTTCTCTGATGCCTTTCCTTCACGCTTGTTAAATCCGCCAGGAATTTTTCCAACCGAGTACATTTTTTCTTCAAATTCCACGCTCAGCGGGAAGAAATCAACGCCATCTCTCGGCTTGTCGGAAGCAGTAGCCGTAGATAATACGGTAGTCTCTCCATATTTTAATAATGCGGCACCATTTGCCTGTGCACATACTCTTCCGATATCAACGGTCAGTGTTCTGCCTGCCAGTTCCATTGAATAACTTTTGTACATGTATTCTCTCCTTCAAAATTTAATACGGTATGTCAAAACCCCGAAACTACTGAACAATACAAAACAGCGTTTTGTCCTCTTCAGTGGTCCCGGAAAAAAGTTCTGCCATACAACAAAAAGAAGAGCGGAATATAAAACTCCGCTCTTTGTTTACAATTATTTTCTGAGTCCTAAACGCTCAATTAAAGAACGATATCTTTCAATATCAATGCTCTTTAAGTATGATAATAATCCACGTCTCTGACCGATCATCTTAAGCATACCTCTTCTGGAATGATGATCCTTTGGATTCTGCTTTAAGTGCTCAGTAAGCTCCTGAATTCTTGCAGTAAGAACAGCTACCTGAACTTCTGGTGAACCAGTGTCGTTTGGTGTTCTTCCATACTCATTGATAATTGCCTGTTTCTTTTCTTTTGCGATCATTTTATGATCCTCCTTAAAATATTTTTGCACCCGATACTCAGCAAAAGGTCGGAGTGTCCATTCACCGAATATGGGTTAAACCATACTAATCTAATGTATCATAAATCCGTATCGTTGTAAACAGTTTTTTAATTTAAATACGATATGACACAGATTGGTGTCCGGTAATAGGCATTGGAAATTTTAATTCCGGTACGTGCATTGCTGGCATGTACAATCTGACCGTTTCCGATATAAATTCCCACATGGCTGATGCTGCTTCCGCTTCCATAGAAAAAGAGATCTCCCGGTTTTGCCTCAGATGCACGGATTCGTTTTCCGTATGCCGGCTGACTTGCCGCATGATGCGGGAGGCCGACTCCGTATCTCGCATATACCTGCATCGTAAATCCGGAACAATCAATTCCGTTTGTCAGGCTTGTTCCACCCCAGACATAACGGTTTCCTACAAACTGTAATGCAAACTGTACTAAAGAAACGCGGGAATCCGTGTATCCCTCTCCGTATTCCAGTTCTTTTACCGTCGATGCTGTCGGAAGTTTTTCTGTTACCTCTACATAATCTCCGGAAATATATCCCTTCTGATCATCCACTTCCACTTTATACCAGCCGTCTTTTGTATCTTCCACAACAAGATCCTCTCCCTCTCCAACCAGAGAAAGTATTGCAGAATCTTCAGAAGCCTTTTCTCTTACACGAAGGGTTGTGGTATTTACTGTAACAACTTTTGTAATTTCTTTCTTTGCTACATTTTTTGCCGCATCTCCTGTCAGAAGATACTCTGTCTTTACATAACCTTCCACCTTGCCGGAGGTGATCTTTGCCCAATCTCCCTTGACCGAGACAATCTCACAGGCATCTTTATCCGTCATTTTTCCAACAACTTTACTGTCTGTGGATGCCTTTTTTCGCACATTCAGGCTTCCCTGCACCTGCGCGATTCCAAGATTTTTATACCCACAGATGCTGGTATCCTCCGTGGTATTTTCCGAAACCGCTTCTTTTGTCTGCGTATCTTCGATTCCCTGTGCAACCATCTGCTTTTCATTCGCAGCCACCGCAACATCTGTTTTATCATACAGCTGACTGGTTACTCCTGCCGTCACATCCAGCGCCTCCACTTCGCTTGCATTCAAAGATGCGGAAACACCGGCTGTGAGCGATCCGGCCGCCTCTGTTTTATCTGTATTTCCCTGCTGTATCCCGATATAGGCTGCCGCACCGGTCAGTGTCAGAGAAAAAGCAAGTACCATTCCAACTCTCTTTTTTGTCATACGATTCATTTCACAGATTCCTCCCTCATGTCTCATGAAATCTCATAACAAAACGAGTATAACAACAAATAATTACAATGTCAACATATTTTTGTAATATTTATGTAATATGTTTACATGTCGCCGTTTATCGACATCATACGACTGCGGCTCGTTTCAATGTCTCTTTCCATCTGTTCTTTTAACATCTCTACAGACGAGAATCTCTGTTCCGGACGTATAAAAGAATAAAAGCTGACCTTTAGTTCATATCCGTACAGATCACCGGAAAAATCCAGTATATGCGTCTCCACATTTACTTTATTGGAATGATTGACGGTCGGTTTGCATCCGACATTTGTCACACCTGTGTAATATTTTCCACCAATCTCTACCGCAGTTGCATATACACCTTTCGGCGGAAGAAGTTTTTCGGCCACAAGTTCCATATTGATCGTCGGGATTCCGAGCGTTCTTCCAAGCTGCCTTCCATGAATCACTTCACTCTTTACAAAAAACGGATACCCAAGCAGATCATTTGCCTTTTCCATATTGCCTTTTATGATCTGTTCCCGCACAAACGTACTGCTGATGTCCCGTCCCTCATACTGGATCTTGTCTACCACCCTAAGGGTATAGCCATATGTCGCGGACAATTTTTCCAGCAGAATATGATCCCCTTTCCGGTTATGGCCAAACCGGAAATCCGATCCGACTACCATGCTCTTTACATGCAGACTTTTTACAATCCATGCAACAAAAGCCTCCGGCTCCATGCACATGACTTCTTTGGTAAACGGACATTCCAACAGGTAATCAATTCCACGCTCTTTGAGAATTTCCTGCTTTTCTTTATTGGTCGAAAGGACACGGTAATTATTATTCTCCGTAAGTTTTTTCGGTGGAATATCAAACGTAAAAACAACGGCCTTTAACCCTTCTTTCTTCTTTTCCAGAAGGTGTTCAATCAGTGCTTCGTGTCCACGGTGTACTCCGTCAAATTTTCCCAGCGACAATGCCGTTGGTTCTTCTATATGAAAATCTTCTATCTTATTCCAGCAAATCATATTTATGCACCAAACATTTTCCGGACTTTATAGTCCTTTGTTTCTCTCTCATACTGATATACAGCGTAAAAATGTCCCATCGGATCATAAACCAGTACCTGCTCACCATCCGCAATTTTTTCCGGAACATCCGTAAAATTTCCATCGTTTAAACGGTTTCCATTCTGAAGAAAACGAAACGCTTCCGGTACAACCGTCAGTTTCGTCTTTCCCTCAAACACGCGGTCCACCGGAAGAATCAGTTCTTCCAGCGTTCCTTCATCCCTTATCTTTTCAATTTCTGCCAACGTGTGTGCCTCTTCCAGAGGAAAAACACTCACTCTTGTCCGAACCAGGGATTCCATACACGCGCCTACGCCAAGCACCTCTCCGATATCCGCACACAGCGTACGGATATAAGTTCCCTTGGAACAGTGCACCTGCATCGTCACATAAGGAAGATTGATTTTTTCAATTTCTATGGAAAAAATTTTAACCGTGCGGGCTTTCCGCTCTACCTCGATTCCGGCGCGGGCCAGATCACATAACTTCTTTCCGTTGACTTTGAGTGCCGAGTACATTGGCGGAATCTGCTCATAATCTCCAACGAACTGCAAAATAGCCGTTTCCACGGTCTGTTCTTTCAGCAATGCAGCCTCTCTGGAACGATCTTCTTTCACCGTTCCGGTCATATCCTGTGTATCGGTTGTAATGCCAAGATGCATCACCGTACGATACACTTTATCCTTATCCGTCAGAAGTTCACATACCTTTGTTGCATTTCCGATGCATACGGGAAGTACTCCGGTCGCTTCCGGATCGAGCGTTCCGGTATGTCCGATTTTACGCTCATGTAAAATGCCGCGGAGCTTTGCTACCACGTCAAAGGAAGTAAAGCCCCGCTCTTTATAAACATTTATAATTCCGTTTATCATATTATAATCTCTTCTCAACCTCGGCAAGAATACGCTCGATTGCCTCTTCTGCCGGTCCTTCCACGGTACATCCGGCAGCCTTGACATGTCCGCCGCCGCCAAAATGCATCGCAAGCGATGCCGCATCAAACGCACCGTTTACACGAAAACTTACTTTAAACGTATGATCCTCATTCTCATAAAGGAATACTGCAAGTTCCACATCTTTGGTATTGCGCATCTGCTCCACGATTCCTTCCATATGTTTCGGAAGAACTTCGAGTGCATGCATCTCTTCGAGCGTCAGAAAAGAAGTCACTACTCTGCCACCCAGACGAAGTCTGCTGGAAAGCAGTGCCTGTCCCATGGCACGATTCTGGTTGTATGTTTTCTGATTAAAAGCTTCATCCACAATTTTTGTGAAATCAATTCCTTTATCCATCAGCATGCCCGCCATATTCATCGTGGAGGAAGACGTGCAGGAATACTGAAACACTCCGGTATCGGTAACCATTCCGGTATACAGACATTCCGCGATTTCTTTTGTGATCTTCTCCGTATCTAAAAGTTCACAGATCAGCTCACAAGTGGAACTTGCATCCGGGAAAATATAATTTTCCTCTGCAAAACTCTGGTTACTGACATGGTGGTCAATACAGGCTGTATGCTTTGCTTCCTGAAAATAACGTGCAGCATTCCCCAGACGTTTCTCATCTCCGCAGTCCATGGCGATAAACAGATCAAACACCACGGATTCCTCATAGTCACTGCGGATTTCCGATGAAAAATTCAGGAATTTAAAGATATTGGGAATCGGCTCAAGATACAATCGCACATCCACATCCGGATAATATTTCCGGATATAGTTGTAAACTCCGAGTGTGGAGCCCACACAATCCCCATCCGGGCGTACATGTCCGGCAAGACCTACCGATTTTTTCCCTGCAAGAATCTCATCAAGCTTCTTCATCCGGTTTCTCCTTTATATCTTTGGTCACTTCATCAATCATTTTTGACATATGGATTCCATATTCAATCGACTGATCCAATACAAATTTGATCTCCGGTGTGTTGCGCAGATTTACGGACTTTGCCAGGCTTCTGCGAATAAATCCTTCCGCAGAGCGAAGACCTGCAATCGTATCCTGCTGTGACTTTTCATCCCCCAGCACACTGATATAGGCTTTTGCCGTTTTCAGATCCGGAGCAACTTCCACTGCAACCACGCTGGTCATCGGATTGATCCGCGGGTCTTTGATTTCCCCGCGGATAATATTGGAAAGTTCACGCATCACTTCCTCATTGATCCGAATATTTTTAATACTGTTTTTTCTCATATTCTATCCTATCTTGGTACTTCTACCATCTTATAAGCTTCTACCTGATCAAGTTCCTGAATGTCATTAAAGCCGTCGAATACAAGACCACACTCAAATCCTGCCTTAACTTCCTTGACATCATCCTTGAAACGTTTCAGGGATCCTAAATCTCCTTCGAAGATCTGCTCGCCTTCTCTGGAAATACGAACTTTACATCCACGTTCCATCACGCCGTCAAGTACATAAGAACCGGCAATATTACCGACACCGGATGCCTTAAAGATCTGACGGATTTCTGCATGACCGATAACTTTCTCCTCAAATACAGGATCAAGCATACCCTTCATGGCAGCCTCTACATCCTCGATCGCATTGTAAATAACCTTGTACAGACGGATATCTACACCCTCATTGTCTGCGGTAACTTTTGCAATCGGGTCCGGACGGACATTAAATCCGATGATGATCGCATTGGATGCGGAAGCAAGAATAACATCAGATTCGTTGATTGCGCCGACACCACCATGGATCACTTTTACAACCACTTCTTCATTGGACAGTTTCACAAGTGACTGTTTCACTGCCTCAACAGAACCCTGTACATCCGCTTTTACAATAATATCAAGTTCCTTCATATTTCCGGACTGGATCTGGGAGAACAGATCATCCAGTGACATCTTTGCCTTGGTATCTTCGATCAGGCGGTTCTTTTCCTCTGAAATATAAGTATCTGCAAATGATTTTGCTTCCTTATCGGAATCGCAGACAACAAATGTCTCTCCAGCTGCCGGTACACTGTTTAATCCGAGGATCTCTACCGGTGTGGAAGGAGTTGCCTTCTTCACGCGCTGTCCCTTGTCGTCGATCATGGCACGGACTTTACCGTAGCTGCTTCCACAGGCAATGGAATCTCCGACATGAAGTGTTCCTTTCTGAACCAGAACCGTTGCTACCGCACCACGTCCCTTATCCAGCTGTGCCTCAATGACCAGACCTCTTGCATTACGGTTTGGATTTGCTTTCAGTTCCATCACTTCTGCAGTCAGAAGGATCATTTCCAGAAGATTGTCGATACCTTCCTTAGTATGTGCAGAAACCGGACAGAAAATCGTACTTCCACCCCAGTCTTCCGGAATCAGTTCGTATTCGGAAAGCTCCTGCTTTACTTTTTCAATGTTTGCACTCGGCTTATCAATCTTGTTGACAGCAACGATGATTTCTACACCGGCAGCCTTTGCATGGTTGATTGCCTCGATGGTCTGTGGCATAACACCATCATCTGCAGCGACAACCAGGATTGCAATATCGGTAGAATTTGCACCACGCATACGCCTGTCTCTTATACACATCTCCGAGCCCACGAGA
>OLIU01001179.1_pt1 | contig 11270 bp, 7 predicted proteins | sample 1603321 | NCBI WGS metagenome assembly OLIU01 (sample SAMN03922508, study PRJEB24848) | human gut metagenome | isolation source: stool sample | host: Homo sapiens | place: Germany | collected 2011-11 | reverse complement strand
GAGTAATACTACTTTAAATGTTTTAAACAGCAGCATTAAATCTAACCATACGCTCCAATTTCTTGTGTACCAACTATCTAAAAGCACACGTTCTGCGTAGTCGATATCACTTCTGCCGCTTACCTGCCACATTCCGGTAATGCCCGGTTTTACCATTAAGTAGTCATTAATGTACTCTCCGTATCTTATCATTTCGTCTTTGACGATTGGCCTTGGCCCTACAAGGCTCATTTCTCCTTTCAATACGTTGAATATCTGCGGTAACTCATCTAAGCTTGTCTTGCGTAAAAATGCTCCGCTTTTGGTTATTCTCGGGTCATTTTTTAACTTAAAGTCTTTTTCCCATTCTGCTTTCGCTTCCGGGTCTGTTTTTAACAGTTGTTCTAATTTATCTTTGGCGTCTATGCACATGCTTCTAAATTTATAGCAGTTAAATTCTTTGCCGTTTTTGCCTATTCTGCGGTGTTTAAAGATTACAGGCCCCGGTGAGTCTTTATATATCCATAAGGCTATCACTATCAGTATTGGGCTTATTGCTATCGTGCCAGTTATGGTTAGCACGTAGTCAAAGATTGTTTTTATCCATCTGTTTATTGGCTTTGCAAGGTTGTTCTTGAGCCTTAATAGCATCAGCTTTTCGTTGAACAGGCTTTCTGCTTCTATGCCTCCCATTGGCACGCCTACAAGGTTTGGTATTACGCCCATGCTTTTTACTAAGGGCTGTACTTTGTAGATTAACTTTGTTAGCTTACCTTGTTCTAACCCAGGCGCTGCTATAAATACGTGGTTGATGTTATATTTTTTTATTACTTGTTCTGCATTACTGAATTTACCAAGTACAGGATAGTTTTCAAGAATGCCTTGTTCTACTTTGTTGTCTTCTAAAAGTCCTATTATTTTATAGCCCATACCGGCGTCGTTTTTGATGCCTTGTACTAATAGTTCTGCCGTTTTTCCTGCGCCGATGATGAGTACAGGTATTTGCAGAAGCTGGTATTTTTCAAGTATCTTTTTAACGATGTAGCGGAAGATGACAAGCAGTATAAAGCTCAATATCCAGAAAACTGCAATAAACATTCTGGAGGTTGAACCTGCAATGCGCGCTATATAGAGTAATATGATAATGCTTGTAACAGCATAGCAACTGGTGATAAAGAGTTTTTGGATTATCTGCCAGAATTGGGCTCTGCGGTTGTAGAGCTGTTCTATGTTTAAAAAGATTAAGTATAAAGCTGGAAATACAATCCAAAAATTAAGCCATGATATGTGCAGGTTATTATTGCCTGTATATAAGTTACGAAAGTTAAAGGCAAGATGTTCTGCACTTATGATAGCGATGTAGTCTGTTATTATTAGTACGAGCGGTAAAATGATATTGGTATACTTATTTATTTTTTGCAGATTTTCTGCCACGTTTTCTCACCCTGAGTTTAATTTTTATTTAAAACTTATCTATAACTTTATTTCACAATCAATTATTATGCATTATATCACTTTTAAAATAAAATTTCTACTATTGGTCTTTAACTTAACTCCGTTTTTACGCAAAAAAAGACTGCCTGCAAGCGCGTTTACACTTACAAGCAGTCCTTTAAAACCTGTAATTTAAATTTTAGTACTATTTAATTTTTAAGGATACAGTTTATTTCTCGCCCGTGCTGCCGAAGCCGCCGCTGCGGGTTGCGTCGGCGCTGTCGCCGTCAGCCGTAAGGTATTTGTAAAAAATGCCCTGTGCCACGCGCTCGCCCTTTGCCAGGGTTACATCGCTGTCCGTCGTGTTATACAGCCCCAGCATTATGTGCCCTTCGTTGTCCTCATTGTTATAATAATCGGCGTCAATAATGCCCACGTTGTTCACCAGCGCCAGCCCTTTTTTTACCGCCATGCTGCTGCGGATATGCACACCCAAAAACTCGTCGTCCTGCATATAGGCTTTCACACCGGTCGGCACCATTTGCAGCGTATGCGCCTTAACGGTAACATCCTGCGGCAGGCAGATATCGTACCCTGCTGCCATTTTTGTTTTGCGTTCCGGCATGGGGAAATCAACTTCTTTAAAGGAAGTAATTTTTTCAAAACCACGTAATTTCATAGTACACCTCATTATAAAAAATCCCGCCGAAAATAATTCAGCGGGATTTAGTTTTTACTTAAATTATTTGCTTAAGCCGCCTGCCAGCACTGCTTTGCGGGACAGGTTAATGCGGCCCTTCTGGTCGATTTCCGTAACTTTTACAACGATTTCATCACCTACGGAAACAACGTCTTCAACTTTATTTACGCGCTCGGTAGAAAGCTGGGAAATATGAACCAGGCCTTCTTTGCCCGGCAAAATTTCAACAAAAGCACCAAACGCCATCAGGCGGGTAACTTTGCCGGTGTAAACTTTGCCGACTTCTGCTTCGGCGGTAATGCCGTTAATCATATCGATTGCTTTTGCAGCTTCTTCACTGTTAACTGCGGCAATATATATGCGACCGTCTTCTTCAATATCAATTTTGGCGCCGGTTTCTTCAACAATCTTTTTAATGGTTTTGCCGCCGGGGCCAATAATTTTGCTGATTTTTTCGGGGTCAACATGGATGGTGGTAATTTTCGGAGCGTATTTGGACAGTTCTTTGCGCGGTTCGGCAATGCAGTCAAGCATAATGCCCATGATGTGTTCGCGGCCGCGTTTAGCCTGTGCCAGAGCCTGTTTGAAAATTTCCTTGTTGATGCCGTCAATCTTAATATCCATCTGGATGGCGGTAATGCCGTTTTTAGTACCGGCAACCTTAAAGTCCATATCGCCGAGAGCATCTTCAAGGCCCTGAATATCGGTAAGAATGGTGAAATAATCGCCGTCTTTTACAAGGCCCATTGCTACGCCGGCAACCGGTGCTTTAATAGGCACGCCAGCGTCCATAAGGGAAAGTGTGCTTGCGCAAACGCTGCCCATGGAGGAAGAACCGTTGGATTCCAGAGTTTCGGAAACCAGGCGGATTGCATACGGGAATTCTTCTTCGGAAGGAATTACCGGCAGTAATGCACGTTCTGCCAGTGCGCCATGGCCGATTTCGCGGCGGCCCGGGCTGCGCAGCGGTTTAGTTTCGCCAACACTGTACGGCGGGAAGTTATAGTGATGGATATAACGTTTGGTAAGTTCTACGCCAAGTCCGTCCAGGGTCTGTGCTTCGCTGAGCGGAGCCAGTGCCAGCACGTTCAGAATCTGGGTCTGGCCGCGGGTAAACAGCGCACTGCCGTGCGGGCGGGCTAAAAGGCCTACTTCGCAGGTTACAGGGCGTACTTCGTCAAGCGCACGTCCGTCCGGGCGGATTTTATCCACGGAAATGGTGCGGCGTACAATCTTTTTAACGAGTTTCTGGGTAATATAAGCAACGTCTTTGGCATTATCAGGATATTTTTCCATAAATGCGTCGGCGATTTCAGCTTTAATGCGGGCAACGTTTTCTTCGCGTTCCAGCTTGTTGGCGTCCATCAGGGCTGCTTTCAGCTGTTCAGCGCCGTAAGCTTCAATTTCTGCGGCAAGTTCGGCAGGAGGTTCGTAAACAGGCACTTCCATTTTGGGTTTGCCAACTTCTGCCATAATTTTTTCCTGCCATTCAACCAGCTTTTTAATTTCTTCGTGGCCGAACCAGATAGCGTCCAGCATTTCATCTTCGCTGATTTCCTTGGCGCCTGCTTCAACCATCAAAATAGCATCTTTGGTGCCTGCAACAGCAAGGTTCAGGCGGCTTACTTTAGCCTGTTCAATGGTAGGGTTAATAATATACTGGCCGTCAATCATGCCTACGCGCACACCGGCGATAGGTCCTTCAAACGGAATATCGGAAATGGAAAGTGCGCAGGAAGCGCCAATCATTGCCGGAATATCCGGTGCGTTGTCCGGGTCAACGGAAACGGCGGTTGCAACAATCTGCACGTCGTTATGGTAGCCTTCCGGGAACATCGGGCGGATCGGGCGGTCGATAAGGCGGCTGGTTAAAATAGCGGTTTCAGCCGGGCGTCCTTCACGTTTAATAAAGCCGCCGGGGATTTTACCCACAGCGTACATTTTTTCTTCAAAATCAACAGTCAAAGGGAAAAAGTCTACACCTTCACGCGGTGTTTTGGTACCGGTAGCAGCAACTACTACCGCAGTGTCGCCATAGCGCACCAATACTGCGCCGTTGGCCTGCTTGGCAATTTTGCCGATTTCCATCGTCAGCGTTCTGCCGCCAAGCTCAATGCTGTAACTATGCATTTTTTGTCCTCCTAATTTTCTCTCATTTTTGGTTTACCTGCCATATATTCTACAACATTTTTTATTTTCCTTCACTATTTTTTACAAAATTTTTTAATTTTTTTGCTTTTTTACGCAGCAAAAAGCCCCTGCCCGTTTTTACGGCAGAGGCTTTGGCAAAACTATTCTATTTTTTCAAACATATTGGCGCCCATACCGCACAGCGGGCATTTATAATCCTCCGGCAAAGCTTCGCCTTCATATATATAGCCGCAAACCTTGCAGCGCCATTTATGCATGCCTGCTTCCTGCTGCGGTGCTGCTTCTTCTGCCGCAGGCTGTTTTTCCGCGCCGGGCGCGATATATACGCCGCCCAAATCCTCACTGCGGTCAAAATATACAGTATGCAGCATCTGTTCCGCCAGTTCGCTCAGCGGCTTGCCGTAAAAATCTGCATACAAGGCTTTAATTTCCGGGTTTTCGTGGCTTAAACGCAGCTTCATGCTGCTGTCGCGCTTGTAAAGCCCTTCAATGCGTGCCGCACGCAGAGCATCGCCTTTATATTCCTTGTCTTTGGGCTGTCCGCCGCCGCCGATGCAGCCGCCGGGGCACGCCATAACCTCTACAAAGTGATACTCTGCTTCGCCTGCTTTAATTTTTTCAATCAGCTTACGGGCGTTGGCAGTGCCGTAAACAACAGCCACTTTAACTCTGGTGCCTTCAATGTCAACTTCCGCCTCGCGGATGCCGTCCATACCGCGCACAGGCTGCAAATCGTACAAAGCCTGCGGTGCGTCCTTGCCGGTTGCGTAGCAGTAAGCCGTGCGGATTGCCGCTTCCATAACACCGCCGGTGTTGCCGAAAATAACGCCTGCGCCGCTCGCCTGCCCCATTAAATCATCATAGGCCGAATCCTCCAGCGCAGCAAAATCAATGCCTTCGTCTTTGGCAAGCATTGCCAGTTCGCGCGTGGTAATAACGTAGTCCATATCACGCATATCTTCAATGCCAAGGTAACGCCCGGCCGCATTCATCTCGCTGCGGCGGATTTCAAACTTTTTGGCGGTGCAGGGCGTAACTGCCACGTTGACAATTTTGCGCGGGTCAATGCCCATCTTTTTGGCAAAATAGGTTTTAATGGTTGGCCCCTGCATGCCGATAGGGCTTTTGGTACTGGAAATATGCGGCAGCATTTCTGGATAATAGGTTTCTGCAAATTTAACCCACGCCGGGCAGCAGCTGGTAAACTGCGGCAAAGGCTTATCGCCTTCGGTAATGCGCTGTAAAAGCTCACTTGCTTCTTCCACAATCGTCATATCGGCGGCAAAGTTGGTATCAAGCACATAATCTGCGCCAAGCCTGCGCAAAAGCGCAACCATTTTGCCTTCAACAAAGCTGCCGTCGGGCATGCCGAATTCTTCGCCCAAAGCAATACGCACGGAAGGCGAAGTGCTGAAAATAACAATTTTATCCTCATCACGGATTTCTGCCATTACCTGATACGCTTCTATTTTTTCGGTAATGCTGTCTGCCGGGCAAACATTGGCGCACTGCCCGCAGTTAATGCAGATAGGCTTATCACCCGTTGCCTTAAGGTCATAAGTTCCGCATACGCCGATATAATCGGTGCAGACGGTTTTGCAGTTTCCGCATTTAATGCACTTAAACTCCAGACGCTGGATGGAAGGATTATCCGGCTCGATGGCAACGCGGATATCCGTAAATTGGTGTTTGCTCATAGCTGCCTCCTTTTGAATCTTCTTTAAAATAACTGCTGGTTTAATTATACCTTACAGCCAAAGAAAACACAACAGAATGCTAAAAGAAAACAATTATTTTTTGTAGTAATATTTGTAAGCGGCAAAAATAAGTATTGCCACCGTTACCAGCACGGCAAGGCGTTCGCTGTGCTGCTGAAAATTAACAATATCGTGCCCTATAACAACCTCCAGCGCCGTTGAAGGAAATTTGCCTATAAGGTTGGCAATAATGTAATCACGCGTGGAAATTTTGCTTACTGCGCCAATCGCCGTTAAAATTCCGGACGGAAAATACGGCAGCATTCTTGCGGCCGCCATCCATTGCAGCCCTTTACGCCCGCTCAAATCATCAATTTTCATCAGCATAGGGCTTTTGGCAATCATTTTCTCTGCTGCACTGCGGAACAGATAACGCATCAGCCAGAAGCTGATAACAACGCCGGTTGTTTCTGCCAGCCACGAAATTAAAATGCCCAGCGGCAAACCGAAAATAAGCCCGTTGGCAGTAGAAATAAAGATGGATGGGAAAATGCTGCCCGCATTGATTAATACATCAAGCAGGAAACTGATAAGCATTGCCCACGCCCCAAAAGAGCGGAAATACGCTGCCAGTGCTTCCACATCGCCGCTGACGGCCAGGGCAAACATTTTTTTTACTTCTTCACCGGCAAACAGCCACGTTAACAAAGCGGCCAGGGCTAAAATAATTACCGCAGCCGCCTGTGATGCTTTTTCCGGGTTTTGATACCATTTTTCTTCCGGCATTGGGGCCTCCGTTACGAATTGAATATACGTTTAAAACGTTCGTCAAACTGCGCATCCAGAACTTTGGTAATTTCCGCCGTCTGTCCTGCGTCTGCCAGCGTTTTTTTGGCAAGGGCGCGCGCTTCTATCAAAACATCTGTATCTTGAAGTATATCAGCAATATATAAATCAGGCAAGCCATGCTGCCGCAGGCCAAAAAGCTGGCCCGCACCGCGCAGTTTTAAATCCTGCTCGGCAAGGTAAAAACCGTCGTTTGATGTATGCAGCACGTTAAGGCGTGCCAGTGTTTCCGGGCTGTCCGAATCTGTCAGCAGCACGCAGAAAGACTGCGCCTCACCGCGCCCTACGCGTCCGCGCAGCTGGTGCAGCTGGGCAAGGCCGAAACGATCGGCGTTTTCAATAATCATCAGCGTGGCATTTGGCACGTTAACGCCAACTTCTATAACCGTGGTGCTGATAAGCGCTTTTATTTTACCGGCTGCAAAATCTTCCATCACCGCTTCCTTTTCGGCAGGCTTCATTTTGCCATGCAGCAGTGCGCAAGGTATATCCTTTAAAAAAGTGCGCTGTAATTCTTCGTAAACTTCTGCTGCCGCGCGCACGCCCGGCATTTCACCAGGCTCTATAACCGCACAGACGATATATGCCTGATGCCCGGCTTTAATCTGCCGCACCATGCCTGCGTAAACCTCACGCCGCTTGTCGCCGGTGTAGCACAGAGTTTTTATGCTCTTTCTTCCCGGCGGCATGCCCTTCATTACCGAAACGTCCAAATCACCGTATACCGTAAGCGCCAGCGTGCGCGGTATCGGCGTTGCCGTCATAACCAGAACATCCGGCTCGTAGGCCGATTTATTTGCCAGTTTGGCGCGCTGCTCAACGCCGAAGCGGTGCTGTTCATCCGTAACGACGAGCGCGAGTTTATCGAAAATAACGTCATCCTGTATTAAAGCATGCGTGCCTACAAGCACCTGCAAATTGCCTGCCGCAAGGTTTTCCAAAAGTTCGCGGCGGCGCACGCCTTTAACGCTGCTGGTTAACATCCCGCAGCTGATACCGGCAGGCTCCAGAAACGCCTGCAAAGTTTCGTAATGCTGCTGGGCCAGAATTTCCGTCGGCACCATAATGCAGGCCTGATACCCGTTTTCCGCAGCCTTGGCAAGCGCCAGTGCCGATACAACGGTTTTGCCGCTGCCAACGTCGCCCTGCAAAAGCCTGTGCATGGGCTTTTTATCCTGCATATCAAGGCTTATATCCTGCCATGCCTTTTGCTGCGCTTCCGTAAGTTTAAAAGGCAGCTGCGCCAGCACTTTTTGCAAAAACGTACCGTCAGGCGCCATTTTTATGCCGCTGCGCGTGCTTTTTACCCTGCTGCGGTAATACAAAAGCCCGCACTGCAATAAAAACAGTTCTTCAAAAATAAAACGGCTGCGTGCCCGGGCAAGTTCCGCAAAACTTACGGGAAAATGAATGTTTTTAACGGCTTCAAAACGCGGAGGCAATTTTTTGGCGTCAATTATCTCCTGCGGCAGCGATTCCGGCAGGTAGTCTTCTGCCATGGCCAGAGCCGTTTTAACGGCTGTACGCACATTCTGCTGCGTCAGAGCGCCGCTTAAAGCATACACCGGCAAAATACCGGGTGCAGAAGCGCTTTCGCCGTCTTTTAAAATCTGCACGTAAGCATCCGTTACCATTTTTGCGCCGCGCCCTGGCTGCACCTTGCCGTCCACCAAAAGCTGCGTGCCCGGCTTAAAATTGCGCGTCTGAAAACGCTGATGCGCGAACATATACAGCTCAGCAAAGCCGGTAGCGTCTTTCAGCGTTACCAGCGTATAACGCATGCGCCTGGCCGATATTCTGTCTGCCACGCGGTAAACCTCAGCGCAAAACAGCTGCTTTTCTCCATCTGTTGTAAGTTCCGCTATTGTTTTAACTTTGCTCTGGTCTACATAAGTACGGGGGTAACGGTTCAGCAAATCGCCAATGGTAAAAATGTTTAAATTGGCAAAATCTGCCGCTTTTTTAGGCCCGATACCCTTTAATTTTGTAATTGGCTCCTGCCACCACATAAAATCACACTGCCAATCTAAAAATAACTTGCTTTTAATTTCATTCTATGGTATGATACTTCTGTTAAATTTGTAACTGATGCTGGAATTACGTTAAGGAGGTGGGACTCATGGCATCCATTTGCGAAGTTTGCGGCAAAGGTATTCAAGCTGGTTGTAACGTCAGCCATTCCAATAGACATTCTAAACGCGCTTGGAAACCGAACATTCAGCAAGTAAGAGCCGTTGTAAACGGTTCTGTAAAACGTATTAACGTTTGCACCCGTTGCTTGCGTTCCGGTAAAGTTAACCGCGCTATCTGATTGTTACGGATTATAAAAGAAGCCTGATACCTTGGTATTCGGCTTCTTTTTTATTGGCTGAGCGCCAATTAGTGCCAAGTGATAACGATGGCAATAATTGTGCCAGCGAAGCTACGCAAATTTTGCGATTGAATAATGAGCAAAATTTACGGACCTAAATGCTGCAACTACATCTAAATTTTAATAAAAGTATCTTAAATAAAACTATAATACAGAAAACGGTATAACAAAATGTTATACCGTTTTATTTTTTATCTTCTTGAGCGGGCAACTTCCGCAGGTTCCCAACCTCGGCACTGCATAAAATCAAGCAGGCTGCCTGTAAAATACAGCGGCTTTGCCCTCAGGCTTTTGATATCGGAAGAACCCGTTAACAGCATCAGCATGCGCAGTTCTTCTTCGGCCTGCAAAATTATTTCTGCCGCCGCGTCCTCGCCTTTATTTACAGCCGCTTCCAGCACATTGCCGGCCATGCCGGCTATATCTGCGCCAAGCGCCAGTGCCTTTGCCGCGTCCAAGCCGCTGCGTATGCCGCCGCAGGCTGCAATATAACCTTCGCTGCCGCATACTCCGCCCGCTTCCAAAAGCGATTGGGCCGTATTAAGCCCCCAGTTGTTTAAAAGCGCCGTGCCGCCGTAGCGTTCCGCCTCAATAGCCGGAAAATTTGTACCGCCTGCACCGCCGACATCAAAACAGGTAAAGCCCGCTTTTAAAAGCTGCTTAACCTGCCGCGCCGCCATGCCGCAGCCAGTTTCCTTAACTATTACGGGCACAGGGCATTTATCAAGTATGCGCTGCATGTTGGCAAACAGGCCTTTAAAATCCCTGTCGCCTTCGGGCATAATCAGTTCCTGTGCAGGGTTTAAATGTATCTGCAAGGCATCGGCGTTAAGCATGCGCACAGCCTCCAGCGCTTCTTCCGGCGTAGCCAGTGCGCTGGTATTGGCAAAAACAATGCCGTCCGGGTATTCCTCGCGTACAACCTCGTAGCTTTGGTAGTTGGTTTTATTTTTTACCGAACCGTACTGCGAGCCTACTGCTATTGCCGCACCCGCTTTTTTTGCCGCACGCGCAAGCCGCCTGTTAATTTCCGTAACGGCGTCTGCCCCGCCTGTAACGGCGTTGATTAAAAACGGAGATAAAAAGAAAATGCCGCCGAACTGTGAGGAAAGAACTATATCCTGCGGGTTAAGCTCCGGCAGGCAGTTATGTACAAAATGTACATTCTCCAAACCGTTGGTAAGCGGTCCGTCACCAAGCTTCAGCGCATATTTGATATGGTCAAGTTTCCTCTGTTCACGCGACATTAATTACCACCGTAAAATTATTTTAAAGTTTCAAGCTGTTCGGAAAGGTCAAGAGTCAGTTCCGGTTTGTTGTTAAGGTAAGCACTGTATTCTGCTTTTTCTTTTTCTTTGGCAGCTTTGGCAATGCTCAGGCCGATTTTTTTGTGTTCCATATCTTTTTTGATAACTTTAACAACAACTTCCTGACCTGCTTCAAGAACGTCTTCCGGTTTTTCAACGCGGGTATCGGCAATTTCAGATACGTGTACAAGGCCTTCTACTCTGTCGGTTACTTTAACGATAGCGCCGAAAGGCAGGAAACGGGTTACAATGCCTTTAACGATAGCGCCTTCCGGAAGTGCGTTTGCTTCGGTTACCCAGGGATCTTCCTGAGTAGCTTTAATGCTGAGTGCAACGCGTTTGTTTTCGCGGTCAATTTTCTTAATGAGAACGGTAACTTCGGTTTCGGGTTCGAAATCGCTTGCTTTTACGTTGCGGTCCCAGGAAAGTTCGGTATTGTGAACAAGACCAACAAGGCCTTTGCCTACTTCTACAAACAGGCCGAAATCAGCAATGCGCAGAACTTTACCCGGTACAACCTGGCCTTCTTCAACGCTGTTGTATGCTTCTTCTTCAGCAGCTTCGCGTGCTGCTGCACGTTCTGCAGCTCTGGCAGCCTTAGCTTCGCGCCATGCCTGTGCTTTTGCTTCGCGTTCAGCGCGCAGCAAATCGCGGCGGGAAACTACCAGGCGTTTTTTAGCAGTGTCAACTTCAATAATTTCTGCTTCCAGTTCCTGGCCGATATACGGGGTGAAGTCCTGTCTCTTATACACATCTGACGCTGCCGACGAAGGCTTAGGTGTAGA
>OLIU01001131.1_pt1 | contig 11528 bp, 9 predicted proteins | sample 1603321 | NCBI WGS metagenome assembly OLIU01 (sample SAMN03922508, study PRJEB24848) | human gut metagenome | isolation source: stool sample | host: Homo sapiens | place: Germany | collected 2011-11 | reverse complement strand
GATCAAACGAATCGTTTCTTTGAGGTTGCCGTCAACGCCGCCCACGCCGAGTCCGACCATTTCGCCCTTTTCATTGAAACGCGGAACAGAGCCGTGGCCGTCGGTCGAAAGCGTTATGTGCGTCGGATCAACCCCCATGCCGATCGCTTCGATAACGGCCTGAGCGGGATGATCGAAGCAGCAGGATGCGCCGGTTGTGATGTCAATCCAGCCGCCCTTCTTGCAGAACTCAACAGCAGAATCAAAAACGTGGCGGATACGGCCGCAATGGGTCGGACGAATATGCTTGATCGGGAACCCCTTGGCCAGGATCTCGTCATACATTTCGAAGGCACCCGGAATATTGCCCGTGTGAATATGCAGGAAACCGGTCTTGCCGGCAATCATTGCGCCGACACGAACCTCAGCGAGCACAGCAAGAACCTGCTGCGCCGTCGGGAATGATGAGCGGTGGTCGCCGAGCGCAATTTTCACGCCGATAACTTCGGGCACAAAGAACAAGTCATTGGCAATAGAGTCCGTGAGCGTCGTTGCCGGATACTTGTAGTTGGAGGTATACATCCAAGCCGATACGCCTTCGGTCTGCAGCGCCCGAACCTTCGCCAGAAGATTCGGAATGGAGCGCGTCGTATAGTCCGTACCCGAAACGCCCACGACGGACGTTGTGCCGCAGCTGATCAATTCCGAAAGCACGAGTTCCGGCGTACGTGTTGACGGTCCGCCCTCGCCGCCGCCGCCCGTGACGTGAATGTGCTGATCAAAAAAGCCCGGCGTGAGAATCTTGCCGCTGGCATCCAGGATCTCCAGATCCGGCAGCTGTGGCGCGAGATTTTGTCCGACGGCAACGATGCGGTCATTGACCATCAGAACATCGTTTTTGCCGAGATCCTGCGGCGCGAAGACGCGCGCATTTTTAATAAGGAGTGCTGTCATTATTTCTTCTCCAAAGCGGGGTCAGGAAATTAGAGGAAGATGGCCGAAGCTGCGACATTCATGATGAGCGCGAGGATCATCACCGGCGCTGTACGGCGGACAAGTTCAAAGGGAGAAAGACCGGCAATGCCGGAAACCGCGATGATGACGCCGGCAATCGGGCACATCGTACGGGCGATACCGGCAGAGAGCTGCACCGGGACGGCGAGAATCGCGGCGTTGATGCCTACGCTCGCGGCAGCCTCAGGCAGAAGTGGCGAGAACGCGAAAAAGGCCGCGTTGCCCGAGCCAGTCACCACGGTAGCAACGACCATGATTGTCAGCATGATGAGCAGCATCACCCACACGCCGGCGGACTCCATGGAGGCTGCCATGGAAATCAGCGTGCTGATGCCGCCGAGTTTATTCATGCCGAGCGCAAAGAGTTCCGCGCAGCAAATGAGACCGACGGTCGAAGTGAAAACTTTGCCCATGCCTTCAAAGACGGCTTGGGTGTTTTTCGTGGATTCGCGGAAAGAGCGGCGGGTAATGAAGTCAACCACAAAAGCGATGATGATCGAGACGATGAGACCCGTCTGCAGCGAGAGTTTGATGCCGTCATAAACCATCGGCGAAAAGACGATCAGCAAAACGAGCGGCAGCACCGGCAAAAGTGCATAGTGCACGGGACCAGCACCCTCAAAAGCCTTTTTGAGACGTTCATCAGTCGATTCGGCCGGCGCTTCGGCAGACTCGGCTTCTCCGGCATGCTGAGCCTTGCGGTCAAACCAGCGCTGGATGAAGAAGTGACCGACAGCAACCGTGGCAATCACGCAAAGCGCTACCGGAATCTGGCTCTGTACGAAATAGGTGACCACGTCCGTTCCGAGCAGGTCGGCAGCACGCATTGCATTCGAGGATGAAGGTCCGAGATCCAGACAGCATGTTGAGCCGATCACTGCCGCAGCAGAGGCTCGCGAAACGCCGAGCGCGATGAGGAGCGGATAAATGGAAGCCATCAGCAGCAGGCCCAGACCCACTGCGGAATTGATAAAGAGCGCCATGAACTGACCGACCACATAGGTGACGGCAAGGAGCACATAAGGCGAGCGGATGGCGCTCAGCGGCTTCACACAAAGCTTAACGAGCGCTTTGGAAGCGCCAATGCGGTCCATATAAACCGAGAAGCCTGCAATCAGCATGATGTTGAGGCCAAGGCCCGGCAGGCGTCCCTTCATCAGGTTTGTGAAGGCTTCAGCCAGATCAAATCCAAAGAAGTGCGTCGACTTTGCGTCGGCCACCGGCATGGTTCCGTTCAGGGCTGCGCAGATAAGCATCACGAAACCAGCAAGCAGCAGGATAATCGGCGGGTAATAATTCTTGAGGACGCAGTACGCAACCCCTGCGATCACAAGAAGGGTAATGAGGATTCCGAGCATAGCGGTAGGTCTCCAGTGGTGGTGGCGGTTTGCTTTTTTTGGTTATCTGCAGATCAGCTGCGGGGTCGATCTGCAGATCTTGGCTTTCGGGCCCGGCTCCATTAGTGGTCTGATTTAATCCCTGCGCCGCAGAGCGTAATCAGCACGTCAGTGCTCGGTCCGTAAAGTTCGCAGTAATGATCCCAAGCGGCAAAGTTGGCGGCGGTCGTGTGCTCGATATAGAGCCCGGCCCGTGCAATCTTGGCGCGGGCAGCAAGAATCTTGTCCTCGGGAGCTGCTACAACGGTAATGTCGTGCTTTTTCATCATTTCAAGCAGCTCGCTGCCGCGAAGCGGCTTGCCGATCGCGATGCCTTCGGCAATCGTCGGCTTCACGTCTATGGAGACCGGTGCGTCCAGCCCCAATTCGCGCGCTTTAAGGAGCGGATCGCAGTATTCGCTCTGAAGCGCCACAATCTTCGGGAAATGGTCAATCGCACCGGATTCCAGAAGATGTTCGAGCGCTTTCACCGCACCGATAAAGAGCGTGCCGTTGCCGACGGGCAGAACAACATGTTCCGGGATACGGCCGAGCTCTTCATACACCTCATAGATATAGGCTTTCATGCCTTCATAAAAGAAGGGATTCACCACATGGTTGGCGTAGTAGATGCCCTCTTCACGCACTCGAGCGCGGCAAACATCGGCACAGTGGTCGCGCGACCCGGGAATGACATGCACTTTGGCGCCGTGCGCCTCAATCATGGTGATCTTCTTGGGGCTCGTTCCTTCCGGAACATAGATTTCGCACTGAATGCCTGCTCTGGCGCAGTAGGCTGCTACGGCGTTGCCGGCATTGCCGCTCGAGTCTTGCACACAAGACTTCACCCCGATCGCCTTCATATGTGCAACCAGCGTAGCCGCGCCGCGATCCTTAAAGGAGAGCGTCGGCATGGCGTAATCGACCTTGACGTAGAGACCCGGTTCGAGTTCCACCAAGGGCGTCATGCCTTCACCCAGTGAGACGCTCTGCCAAGCATCACCGTCAACGGCCATAAAGTCGCGGTAGCGGAAAATACTCCAGCACTTCTGATCAATCTTGGCGTCATCCCACTTCGGACTCTTGAAATCAAGTTCGAAGAGCCCGCCGCAGCCGCAGACGGGCGCAAGCGTATCGGCAGGTGTTTTTTTGCCGCAGGCGGTGCAGACATAGCTGAACATAGTTCTTCTTCCCCTTTGAATCAGTTGGAATCAGTCATGGGCTTCGAGTTCGGCGATGCATTCGATTTCAACGAGGCAGCCGAAGTGAAGCGGAGTAGTCGAAACGACAACCCGGCCGGGTTTGTGTTCGCCAAAAAACTGGGCGTATACAGCGTTGATGGGTCCCCAGTATTCGTTGGACGGGGTATAGACGCGGCAGAAAACCACTTGACTGCGCTCGACACCCGCGGCTTTAAGCACTCGGTCGAGATTTTGGAGCGCCTGCGCAGCATGCGCCTGAATGTCGCCCGTGCAGACCTCGCGCGTATCCGGGTCCATAGAGAGCAGCCCGGAAACGTAAAGCATGCCGTTTGAAACCACTGCCGTGCTGTAATGGCCGGGGTTGTTCCCCTTGAATCCGGGATCGATGAATTTCATATTGTTTGCTCCCAGCCGTTTCCGGCGGTGAAGGATTGTTTACAGTTTTGGCGTGTTCTTCACTTTTTCTGCCGTCCTGAGGCCAAAGAGCCGGCTGATTCCGATTCGCGCCTGAGGAGATCCAAATCGCTGTAGAGCGTCACCTTTGAGACCCCTAAACGCTCTGCGGCATAGTCGAGCGCGCCCTTAACAAGAAACACGCCGCGCGTATCCATGAAACGAACGAGAGGAAGCCGTTCTTCGCGGGTCAGAACGGCCGACGACGACCTTCCGGCCCGAACACGTTCCGTCATGCGGTCGATCATGGCGTAAACCGTTTTGAGTACGCTGCCTTCCAGTTCGATATCTGAATCTTTTTGAAGATCTTTGGCCTCTGTGTTTCTCGAGACTGCAGACGCCAATTGCGCCGCAGCGTGTTCGGACGCGAGAGCGTCTGCAGATGCCGATGCTTCCGGAAGGATGGAAGCCTCGCCGGGCGGCAGAAGCGCTAAAAGCGCCTGAAGCTGCCCCGCGGCAGCAGACACATTGGTGACATCCTGATTGATGCAGAGAACGCCGACCACCTCGCCCGCATCATCTCGAATCAGGAGCGACAGTGCACGAATCAGACGCCCGCGGCTTCTGAGCCAATAAACCGGCAGGAGATTCGGGCTCTCGGAACTAAGTCCGCCGTCATCGGTTCTGGGCATTCGCAAGAGGTTAGGCACTAAGTGACGCAGTCCCTGACCGACAGCACGCCCCGTCACTTCCCCGTTTTCCACACGCACGACGGAGTGCACTGGATCCGAAAGATCATGAAGCACGACTTCACAGTTCGGCCCGCTGAAAGCCGCAAGGAGTTTCATCACATCTTCATAGGGACGAAGTGCCGCAGGAAGCGGCGGCTGAAGGGCTCGATTCGTGCTCATTATTGAGAAATGGCTGTCCAGCGTCTTAGGCATACAGCAGGAAAACTCAGATACAGGCATCTTAACATAGATTTTTTTATATGCAATATGCTTTGAAAGTTATAGAAATACACCCATAACGATTAGAAAAATCGTCTGTCAGACCGTTTGCCTCGCCAATGGTATAGAATTTTTTATATACCCTTTTCTCCTCAAGCCCCAAAGGAAACCGCAATGTCTGTTGATTCCCGTTTTGCCGCTCCGGCACTCGCCAGTCTCAAGGATTGTGCGCTCGATGATCCGCGCCTTCCGACGCCGCTCTTTGTGATCGACAGCCAGAAGCTCGAAAAGAACCTTCGACGCGCGCAGGACCGAGCGGCAAAGCTCGGCGTGGCCTTCCGCCCTCATCTGAAGACGCATAAATCGATCGGCATTGCGCTGCGCCAAATGACGACGCCGCAAGGTCCGGCCACGGTATCCACGCTGGCCGAAGCCCGTTATTTCGGCGCGAGGGGCGTGACCGACCTCATCTATGCTGTTGGCATTGCGCCGCAAAAGCTCGCCGAGGTCAGCCGTCTGCGCAGTCTCGGCGCCGACATTAAGATCATTCTCGACAGTGCAGAAGCCGCGCGCGCCGTTTCGGCATTCTGCAGCAGGGAAAAAACGACGATTCCCGTGCTCTTGGAGATCGATGTCGATGGTCACCGCTCCGGTATTCGTCCTGACGGTGCAGAGCTTTTGCCGGCTGCGGCGGCGCTCGCTGACGGAGCAGAACTCGTGGGCGTCCTCACCCATGCCGGAGACAGCTACGAATGCAAGACAACTGCGGAAATCGAAGCTGCCGCGGAAGCCGAACGCGCCGGGATCGTTCTGGCTGCAGAAAGACTGCGCGCTGCCGGCCATACCGTCAAAATTGTCTCTGCGGGTTCCACACCGACCCTGATGTTTGCCAAAGACGAAACGGGCGTCACGGAAATGCGTGCCGGCGTATGTGCGCTTTTTGACCTCTTCATGTCCAATGTCGGCGCATGCACCGTTGACGACATCGCCGGATCCGTCCTAGCTACCGTCATCGGCCGTCAGGTCGATAAGCGCCGCGTCATTTTGGACTGCGGCTTCCTCGCGCTTTCCCGCGACCGCGGCACGGCTCGTCAGGCACACGACTACGGCTACGGCCTGGTCTGCGGCCTTGACGGCAAGCCCCTCGCCGACGGCACGATTGTCCTGACGGGCACCAATCAGGAGCACGGCATTCTCACCCTTCCGGAGAATTCCCCCTCACGCAGGAGGACTTCCCGATCGGCAGACGTCTTCGCATTCTGCCCAACCACGCCTGCCCCACGGCCGCCCCCTACGGCTCGCTCGTGCTGATCGAGAACGGCCGTGTCGCGGAGGTTTTGGACCACGTCCGCGGATGGGACTAAAGCGCACGCCTATCCCAATTAGAGCCCTGGGGCATGCCTCTCAGGGCTGCCGCACGGTGAATGGGTAACGCTCGGCTCCCCTTCTCAATCAAAGATTTCAGGCTTCAGTTATGTCCCGCACTTTGTACCAGAAGATCGTTGACGAACACACCATAAAGCGTATTGACGCCCAAACGGTGCTTCTTTACTGCGACGTGCATTTTGCCAACGAATACACCTCGCCGCAGGCCTTTGCAGGGCTCTCATCCCGAAAACTGCCTGCGACGGTGCCCGACGCTCATCTATGCGTCGTCGACCACATCATTCCCAGCACCGATGAGTCGCCCAGGCGAATCACGGATCTCGACAGTTTTGTGCAGGCGCAAACGCTTGAAGCCAACTGCCGCAAATTCGCCATCCGTGCGTTCTACGGTCCAAACGACCCGAATCAGGGCGTCGAACATGTTGTGATGGATGAACAAGGCCTAGTGCGCCCGGGCATGGTGGTCATTTGCGGCGACAGCCACACCACCACCCACGGAGCGCTCGGCGCTTTGGGGTTCGGCATCGGAACGTCTGAAATAGAGCATCTTCTCGCGACTCAGACGCTTGTCTACCGGATGGCCGGCACCATGCGGATCTCTATTGCCGGCCAACTGCCCGCCGGCACGGAGCCCAAGGACCTCGCGCTGGCCGTACTGCGGCGCATTTCCGCGCGCGGTGCGCTGGGCAAAGTGGTTGAATACTGCGGTTCGGCTGTCGATGCCCTCACTATTGAAGGCCGCATGACGCTCTGTAATCTGACGGTTGAGGCTGGAGCCCGAGGCGCATTGATCGCGCCCGATGACAAGGCGTTGGAATGGGTGAAAAAACACGCGGCCGGGTTAAGTGATGAAGACTTCAGCGCCATGGCTGCCTATGCGAAAGAGCTGCGCTCGGACCCAGGCGCCTCATTTGACACAGAAATTGAATTGAATGCGGACGATACAGCGCCAATGGTGACTTGGGGAACGAGTCCGGAGCAGTCCGTCGCCATTGACGAAGTCATTCCGGATCCAAACGCTTTCACCGATGAAATTGAGCGTTCTGCGGCGCTGCGCGGACTAGCTTATCAAGGCCTCTCGGCTGGCCGCAGGATGGCCGGGGTTCCGATTCAGCATGTTTTCATCGGAAGCTGCACCAACGGCCGAATTTCTGATCTCCGCGCCGCAGCCGCCATCCTCAAAGGCCGGAAAGTCCACCCGTCGGTTTGTGCACAGGTGATGCCCGGATCCATGGCAGTACGCCGTCAGGCGGAAATGGAAGGTCTGGACAAAATCTTTAAGGAAGCGGGTTTCCAATGGCGCAAAAGCGGATGCTCGCTCTGCCTTGCCATGAACGGCGACATGCTCGCAGACGGCGTTCGGTGCGCCTCGACCACCAACCGAAACTTTGAAGGCCGTCAGGGCCGCGGCGCAAGAACGCATCTCGTCAGTCCGACAACTGCCGCGGCATCGGCCGTTGCGGGCGTTATCACTGATCCTCGCACGATGACGCGGCTTTAACGCGTGAAGGAAGTCTTTATGGAACCGTTTACTCAGCTTTCCGGCATTGCCGTTCCGCTTCCCATCGACAACCTCGATACGGATCAGCTCATGCCGAAACAATTTCTGCGCAGCATTGACAAATCCGGGCTTGCACGCGGTCTGCTCTTCAACATGCGCTGCGCTTCGGACGGAACGCCTAAGCCCGACAGTGTTTTCAACAGACCGGGATTTGAACATATTCAGATCATCGCTGCCGGCCCCAACTTCGGCTGCGGATCCAGCCGAGAGCATGCTGTTTGGGGCCTCCTTCAATTCGGCATTCGGGCGGTGATTGCGCCCTCTTTTGGTGAAATTTTTTATTCCAACTGCTTTAACAACGGACTCCTGGCCGCACGAGTAAGCCTCTCGGATTCGAAGGCGATTCTGGATGCACTCTCAACAAAAAAACCTCAGTCTCTGACCATTAACCTAGAGGACTGCACGATCTCACTCACCGGAAACATCGCCGAGCACTGGTCTTTTTCCATTGCTCCGCGCCACCGTGCAATGCTGCTCGATGGGCTCGATATGATCGATGCCACCCTGAAGGACCAAGAGGAGATCAGAGCATTTCAGCAAAAACATGAAGCAAAATTCCCATGGATGGCTCGGCTGCCGGGCAAATGGCGAATGCTGCGCGACAATCCGTCCGTCTGACTGAGTCACCCTTCGACCAAGCCCAACGCCTGAACGGGAAAAGAGAAAGCCCGGTTCCTCTCCGAAAAGAAAAACCGGGCTTTTAAGGCTCTGCGGAACTTCAGGTGCCAGCGCACCCGAAATCCCGATTTTTAAGGTTTAGGCCTTGGCAGCCGTCTGACCTGCTATGCGGCCGTAGACCAAGCAGTCGAGAATAGCAACCGAGCCCAGACGCACTGCGCCGTGCACGCCGCCCGTCGCTTCACCGGCGGCATAAAGCCCCGGAATCGGCTTATACGTGCGGACATCGAGCACGCGGCATTCCTTGTCGGTGACAAGGCCGCCCATGCAGTGGTGAACCTTCGGCTGCAGTTCGCAGACGTACCAGGGGCCGTCAACCAACGGTACCTGATCGTTATTGATGTAGCGGTTCCACACCGGATCAGCCTTGGCCTTCACGACCTCATTGAACTTCTCGACCTGAGCCTTAAGCGCATCGGGCTTGATGCCGGCAGCCTTAGCGAGATCTTCGAGCGTGTCATACTTCTCAACGATCTTACGTTCAAGCATGCGGTCGAGCAGACCCGGACGCTGTTTCTTCAGCGGCCCGACATTGGGTTCATTGCAGATAGCGAAGCACTTGCGGCCATTAGCTTGTTCAACCATGATCGCATCGGCGCGAACCTTGCGGTTGGCGAGCTCATTGACGAAGCGTGCGCCGTCAGAATTCACCCAAAGACCATACTCAGCGGCAGCCGTTTGATTGAACATCCAGCCAATGCCCATGCCCTTTTCACGCGGGCAGCCCCAGGGGCCGCACTGAATCCAGTCGTTTTGTACCTGAAGAGCGCCGATGGCTGAGGTTTCACGCCAGAGCTCAGACGTTGCGCCCGGCTGGTTCGTCGTATCAAGCGTTTCGTTAAGCTTGGGATCCTGATACATACGGTACGTAACGTCGGCCGAGAAGCCGCCGTAGCAAAGCACAACGCCCTTCTTGGCACGAATGAACTTGGTCTTGCCGGAGTCTTCACGCGGGAAGCGATAGCCTTCACGCACCTCAAGACCCTCAACACGGCCGTCTTCGCCGCGGATGATTCGTTCAACAAACACGCGGTTGCGCAGCGGAATACCGAGTTCCTTGCACTTGTCGATTTCCTTGGAGACGATGCCCGAACCCGAACCGTTCTTCGTTGTGACATAACGCGGGACGCTGTGGCCGCCTTCCTGACCGATGGCATCGGGCAGATATTCCACGCCGAGATAATTGACCGTCCATTCATAGTTCGACAAGGCGCGCTCCGCCATGAAGCGAACCTTATCGACATAGTTCATGTAATTGCCGGCCGCCAGAATATCTTTTTCGAGCAGGTCGACGGAGTCCTTGATGCCGTGAAGCTTTTGCTGCGGACAGCCCGTAGCCGTCAGAATGCCGCCGTTAATGGCAGAGTTGCCGCCAAAGACGGCCATTTTTTCGAGAACAATAACGTTCGCACCAGCGTTCTTGGCTTCAATCGCTGCGGCCAGGCCGGCAAAACCTGAACCGACGACGATGATGTCTACCGTTTCATCCCATTTCGCCACGGGTTTGGACGCAAAAGCGGACGTTGCACCGGCGAGCGCAGCCGTACCGACAATTGAGCTCTCAATCAGGCGGCGACGAGAAATATTGGCAGTCATAACTCTCTCCTTTTTTTATTGATGTTCACCGGCATTCCGTTTGAAAACGATTGGTCTTCATGCCGAAAACATCAAACGTTTTGTTCGAAGCACGAGCGCACTTCGAAACCGGCAGACAGGATTGTGATTCCCGCCTGCTGTTGCCGAGGGTTATATCGCTGCCCATTTAAGATTTACATAAGAATTAACCCGATAGATACGTCACGAATACAGTGCATCCAACGAATAACACTTATTAATCCGTTTCTCCCGTATGTATTCAGTAATTGTTGCCAATTGCTACTTTTTTCCTTTGGCAAAATTTTGTCATACAACCGTTCGATGATAGATGCGGCTTCCAGCGCCTACCGCCGCCAGCTTTTCGAGCTGCAGCCAACCCGAATCTATTTTTTGGTCAATGGACTGTCTTTGAGCGGTATGGCTGGGCAGCTGCCAAATCAAATCGCAAGCCGCCTGATCGGCTGCCACGGGATCCAACGATCCAATAATCCCTAGGTTTCCGGTTTTCGGCGCTGCGCCGCCAAAGGGTTCGGCATGAATATTGGAGAGAATTGAGATGGCTATCATCTTGCGGCCCATACGCGCTTTTATCCCTTTAACGGCATCCGCAAGGTTCGTGAAGAATGCTTCTGAGCGCTGGTAGCCCGGCTCATGCACGGCCGCCTTGCCGTCGGGCGACGCCAAACCGATGCCGATGTTTTTCACTGCGCCGGTATAGCCCGCAAAGCTGGGAATCTTGAAATTGGTGAGAACAACGATGCCGCCATAGTCTTCGAGCATCGCACGGCACACTTCAATCTCTTTCAAGTTTGCGCCGCCAGGAATCGGAAGCTTCACATAATCCTCGGGGCGCTCCGCTCTGTCGAGCACGTCCACCGGCGCAAAGTCGACGCCCTGGCTGCGAATTTCGGCAATATGCGCTGCCGTATGCCGGCGGCTGCCGCCAAAATCGCTCGCCCAATTGGTCTCAACGAAACGGCTTTCCGGAATATGGGCCTGAAGCGCACGAAAGAGCGGGAGATTCACGGCCGCTTCGCCGCCGTGAATCTTGATGCCGACGCGACCGGACAAATCACCCGAAAGCTTCTCATAAATAAGAATCAGTGCATCGGCCGAAACTTCGGGCGAGAAAAATACTTCTGGAGGTTCCTCTGCTGCCCGTACGCCGGGCGCAGAGAAAGCCATCCCGACCGCCAGCCCAAGTTCAATCGTGCGCCGGCGTGAAAGCGAAAGCCTCAAGCCGCTCATCACATCACTGGCCGTTGTGATCTTCTCTTTATGCCCTGCGCCCATTTCAGCATCTCCCGCAGCAAAAAAACATTCCATCCGTTTTTTCGTCAAAGCCCGCTGCGCTTAAGCCAAGCGGCCAAATCATCTCGGCTCGAGGCTGCAC
>OLIU01001109.1_pt1 | contig 11657 bp, 14 predicted proteins | sample 1603321 | NCBI WGS metagenome assembly OLIU01 (sample SAMN03922508, study PRJEB24848) | human gut metagenome | isolation source: stool sample | host: Homo sapiens | place: Germany | collected 2011-11 | reverse complement strand
GCTCGGAGATGTGTATAAGAGACAGCTCCCCAGATTCGCTGCAAGCGTCTGCAGCACAAACGTTGTCACAATCAGCCGCTCCTGGTGGCATTTCTGCAGGATCGTGCACGCAAACGGCACAAACGTCAGCAGGGCGACATCATTTGTAATCCACATACTGGCAAAAAAGCAGCCAAGTACCAGTACAAGCTCCAGTTGTCTTGCATTTTTTACATAACACAGCATTTTTTTGATAAGCCATTCAAACAGTCCCACACTGCGAAAGCCCGCAACTACTGCCATAAAACAAAACAACAGCGCAAGCACGCGGTAATCGATATAACCAAAACAGTCTGCTGACGGGTGAATTATAAACATACTCACCACAGCCAGCAGACCCGCAATGCACAAAACCGTTTCTTTTTTAACAAATGTTACAAGTTTTTTTGCTGCATTCATTTTTCATTTCCTCATTTCAAAAACATTTTAATGTGCCAAATCCGAAAAGCCCATTCATCCCATCCACTTCATCTTTTCGCAGAAAAGGACAATATCGTGACATTTCTATCACAATACTGTCCCCAAAATATTTTTATCCAAAGCATTTTCATCCGGAAACTTTATATAAATTCTATATAAAGCATATATGCAAGTGCCGCCGCAACTGTTGCAATCAGCGGAGGTGTTATAAAACGCTCGCCGTTTTGCGGTTTAAAGCCCTTATGCAGCTGTTCTTTCAGATACTCCCATCGTCCGTTTCTGACTGCAATCTTTTTAAACAGCAGATAGGCAATTCCTAAAAACCCTGCCGCCACAAGTCCAAGCATCACAAGCTGCGCAATAATCACCGGCACACTGTTCATTGAACTTTCCGCTGCTTGCGCACTCTGTTCAAGCAGTTCACTGCCGCCTGATGTCATTGACACCAGCTGCATCAGAATCACCGAATAGGAATTCGCTGCAAAATGTGCCAGCATTGAAGAATACATAGAGCCTGTAGCCTCTACAAGCAGTGCAAATATAATTCCCATTACCGCCGCATAACTTAACTGATTGATATTCAAATGCATCAGCCCAAAGACCAATCCGCTAAGCACCGCTGCCCCTAAAATTCCATTTTTTCTGTAAGAATGATAAATCAATCCACGGAAAACGAATTCTTCCACACACGCAGGCAGTACTGCAATAATCAGAAGCTGCAGCCAAAATGGATATGCAACCAGTTCCTGCACAGATCCCTGCACATAATTTGTTGAAAACAGTCCTGATACACTGTTGATAAATAACATCAGCGGAATCAGCGTATAACCAATCAGCAGGCTTAACAGTCCGTCCGATATCCGCAGTTTCCGGTACGGCATACACGCAATAATATTAATCTTATGGACTGCTACGTAAACCAGTGCCGGAAGCAGTACAATTGCCTGACTGATAAGATAACTGCCCCAAAGCGGTATATTCACACCCGTTACCGCAATAACAGCTCCTGCAAGAATCGTCAGCACAATACTGCTTACAAAAAGTACCGGAATAAATCTGTTAATTCGTTTACACATAGATTACTTCCATGCAATCGCTTCAACTTCAAGTAAAACGTCCTTTGGCAGTCTTGCAACTTCTACACAGGAACGTGCCGGGAACGGTTCTTTGAAATATTTCTTATAAATTTCGTTGATTTTGCCAAAATCGTTCATTTCCTTGATAAATACGGTTGTCTTTACAATATTTTCTACCTTAGAGCCTGAATCTTCTACCAGATGGCAAAGATTTTCAAATGCCTGCTCTGCCTGCGCTTCCACACCCTCTGCAATTTCACCGGTTGCAGGATTTACAGGAATGACACCTGATGTAAATACCATATTATTAATTTCAATTGCCTGTGAGTAAGGTCCAATTGCCCCCGGCGCTCTCTTTGTACTGATAACTTTCTGCATAATACTTTCTCTCCTTTTTACTTTTTCAGCTTGATACAGCTTTCTGCAATCTCAATTTTCCCTTCTTTTAACAGACGCCCGACCGCACGTTTAAACGCATTCTTACTCATATCAAATTCGGCTTTGATAATCTCAGGCGCTGCTTTATCTGTAAAAGGAAGACTTCCGCCTCTTTTTTCAATTGCATGATATATTATACTGGAATCTTCATCCATTTGTATATAGGCTTTTTGTTTCAGACTGATTGACAGTTTATGGTCATCGCGCACTTTCGATACTCTGCCGTGAATTGTATCGCCTATCTGAATCTTTCCGAATACTTCATTTTTCGGAATCATGCCAAAATAACGGTCATCTACCGCTACATACACACCGTAATCCGGGTTAATTTCAATGACTGTTCCCTGTACGGCGCTGTCTTTTACATATGGACTGTCACAGCTTAAATAATCATATACGCGCATGGTTGCTGCCAGACGGTTACTCTTATCAACATAAAGTGCCGTCAGACAGATATCACCTTTTTCCACATGCGTTGTCTGCTCTTTAAATGGAAGGAACAAATCCTTTTCCAGTCCCCAGTCTAAAAATGCACCGATTTTACCGACTTCCGAAACCTTTAACTTTGCAATCTGTCCCAGTTCCAGCTTCGGTGTCTTCGTCGTCGCAATCAGACGGTCACTGGAATCACGGTAAACAAAAACCGTCAGTGCATCGCCCACTTCAATGTCCTGCGGAACCTGCTTCTTTGGCAGTAAAACTTTATCTTCTTCTGTACCAAGGTAAATACCAAAATCTACGATTTTTACAACATTCAAACATTGTGTTTTTCCTAATTCAATCATACCAATCTCCATTCCGCAGGCATTTTAATGCCGGAGGAATCGCGAACTGAATCTATTCAGTTCTGCGATAAGGACAGTTTTGTGACGCCTGCGGCACAAAACTGTTGTGTGAAAATCTTAGATTTAAGGATTTTCACACCAATCTCCATTCTGAGCAACTTGTTGCGAAGCGGCGATGAGAAATTCGCGAAGGCGATTTCTCATCTGCCATCATAGCTATTTGTTTTGCTCCGAAACAAATAGTTCTATAATACAAAAAATCCCTCGCAATCATGCGAGGGATAAAGGACTGGGCTTGAGGGACTCGAACCCCCACAATGCTGGAATCAGAATCCAGTGCCTTACCATTTGGCGAAAGCCCAATGTCGTTTGCCGTATGTCGTAACGACAAGATGTATTATATAATAACAAAAAATAAAATGCAAGCACTTTTTTCATTTTTTTTGAAATTTTTTGTTATTTTTTTGCAATTTCAGTATTCATGCGGCTTCCCGGCATTTATTTCTTTGTTATTTTTTAAAATGTCATCAAAACCGGAAACCCTTCCCGGTATTCCTTTACAATGTACGGATGCTCCTTCGCATATTCATAAATGGTTTTTCCAAGTCCGTCTTCAACCAACGCCTTCATCTGTTCCAGCGGCACCTGATTGATTGCCGGACAGGTCGGTGTCAATGCAATGACATACTTTTCATTTTCCTTCATAATCCGGAGCGGCCATATTTTACAGTCAAACGGCTTTTCTTCATTATTTAACGTACAGCCCTTGTGCGCATCCAGAAATTCACAGGCGGCTTCCTCCTCGGAATCCTGCGTACGATATTTCCCTGTTAAATCCATCTGACCGTATTCTTTTCCCGAAACCGTCTGCTTTTTAAACACAACCGGACTGCCCTTCTTTTCCAGTGAATCCATAACCTCTTTCGGAAACAGTGGCGTTTCCCAAAGACTGCATCTTCTGAACGAACAGCAGAAACGGCACTCGGCACACGTTTCTTTTTTCAAAACTTTTGAAAGCATTTTCTCTCCTTCTTTCCAATCAGACCCGCAGATTTATTCTGTAGTGTCCTGTCATTTTAAATGTGCATTATATTTCTTAACCAGCATTTTAGGATGGTAGGACATTTTTGCCTTACGAAGCCCCTCAATTCCGATATCTTCTTCTCGATTCAGCCATGTGCAGTTTAACGTCTGTGCAAACAGCCTGTTAATCGCCGCATATGCACCATTTGTCACACATTCACCGACCGCCTTTTCAAAATGAATATCACACGTATCTTCATTAATATAAGAAGCAACCGTCATCGCCGCCGGTGTATCATTGACGTATAAAAGCCCGCCTAAAAGCTCTAACTGTTCAAAATGCTCCAGCGCTTCTTTGACCGCCGCATATTCTTTTTTCTGCGACTCGTCTTCTTCCTGCAAATGTTCATAATACCACATATCTTCCACAAGCACCGCATCCTGCCAGTTTGCCGCGCCTATCTGCTCAAAGCGGTATTCCGGATACGTCCTTACAAACTTTGAAAAATGATTTTTCTTCTTATGAAATGCCTTTCCTGCCAGATTTGCCAGTTCTTCCTGCGAATAAATGTAGTCGCTGTCCCCCGGATTGCTCTCAAATACAAATGTATCCGGGAAAACCTCCTCTAACATCTGCTTTTGTTCTTCCGTGAGCAGACAGAAGTACAGCGGCTCCCTGCGTTTTTTTGCATCCTCTTTTAATGCTTGCAGTGCTTTTTCCAGGCTGCCTGTGCCTATCGGAAAGGTATATCCCTTTCTTCCATAATAGCCGTTGTAGTGCCGCAGTAAAAAACCTCTGTAACTGCAAATCTGTATGTCATATTTTTCACGAAGCAGATACATATTGGCAAATGAAACATCACTGCCCATATTTCCTGATTCCGCAATTATTTTCCGAATCCAGTCACCATCGGAAATGGAAGGTGTTGACCATTCAAGCATAACCTTAAAGCTTCTCCGTTCTATCATTATTAAGCGTCTTACGCATTTAATATCCATATTTTGCCCTATTTTAGCATATCGACCGGTACTTCACAACCAACGCGCCATAAAATTTCTCTAAAATCCGTCAAATACATTGACCCTGCATTTTGTTTCCAGTAAAATAGATTATTAGCATATCGAAAGGAGCTCTTAAAAAACGTATGAATAAAAAAAATATTTCACTGATTTTAATTGGCATTTTACTGCTTGTGTTACAGTTCTATGTCCGGGTCGGCAATGCCACGATTGATGTCTTTTCTGACGTCATCGGCTTTATCCTGATTGTCATTGGTATTTTACCGCTTGCCCCACGTAATGTGTTATTTAAAAAAGCAAGACTTGCCGCTATTTTAGGAACGGCTGCCGCCGTTATCGGTCAGGCACTGCTTTTTAAGGACTGGGGTGACAATGCTTCCCAGATGCGCACAATGGCTGCCGGTCTTTCTACTATTTTTACAATTTACTTTACTTATTATTTTACGGAAGCCATCATATTAGAAGCAAAATTTCAGGAAAAATCTGCCGCAACACGTTCTTTCAGAATCGTATGGCTGTTGCTGGGTGCATTGGTATTTATTCATTATATCGCATTTATGTCCAATATTTCCCTTGCCTCGATTCTTGTCGGTGCAGGTTCCGGCATTTGTGCCATTTACTACTGTTCAACCATGCTGACTGCCTGTAAGCAGCTTTATATGGAAGGTCTTCCTACAAAGCATATGGACATTTCCGCAGAAAAAGCTTCAAAAAAATAAGTGCAGGCAATTGCTGTATTTACATTCTTCGTTTCTGTCTGTACCACATTGACAGATACAGCCGTTGTAGATAAAATAAGCACATAGAGATGGAGATTAGAAATGAAAAAGCTTGAAATTATTATAAGACCTGAGCGTCTTGACGATTTAAAGACAATTTTAAACAGCTGTAATGCACACGGTCTGATGATTACCAATATCATGGGATACGGAAGCCAGAAAGGGCATAAACAAGCTTACAACGGTGTTGATTTTGGCGGTAACCTGCTTCCGAAGGTTAAGGTTGAAACGATTGTCGATGATGATACCGCAGAAAAGATTATTGATTTAGTTATTGAAGAAATTAATACCGGTCTTTACGGCGATGGTAAAATCTTTGTCTACGATGTCTGCGATGCGGTTCGTATCCGTACCGGCGAGCGCGGTGTTGATGCATTATAGTACATTTTTTTAACAGAATATATTTTACGATTATCAACGGGGATAATTACAGACTGTTTCGACAGAGTAATTATCCCCTTTTTGTATATTATTTTCGTTATCTGTATCCCATAACCGTACAGATATAGACGGAATATTTTATTCCAAAAAAAGTCCCGCAGGATACTACCCAATCCTGCGGGACTTTTTATTTTGGTCTTTTACTGCTTTCATTTTCACTACATTTTAACGTTTACTTACAGCTCATCTGTATCCGCTTCATCTTTTTTCACATACTGCTGCAAAATTCTTGAAAAAATAAATGAATCAATATAAAAAATCAATGGAATCGATATAAACATGATACCGACATACTGCATTGTAAAATAAATCAGTCCATATGTAGCAATCATCATGCTGATGGTCTGTGGCAGATGGTGCATGCAAAGCACCAGTGCATTCTTTATCGTTGCAAATACGGTATTGTCAAACTTTGCAAGCACCGGAAATACATACAGCACAACCGCCGCCAGCACAATTAAAATACCGATTGCCGCAAACATCAGCAGCTGTACCAGCGTACCGCCGCCGTCTGCTGCCCATTTTGCACAGACATTAATGTCTACCAGAAGGATTGCCGCAAACGCTGCTAAAATCAGTTCAATCAAAATACTCTGCTTTAAATTCTGCTTAAAGGATTTAAAAAATTCCTTCCAGACATAGCCTTCTTCATCTCTTGCCATTTTCAAAGCCGCATAAAACACCGCCGTCAGCGATGCACCGATTGTAATAACCGGAATACTGCACACCATCGCCAGCAGGGTCAGAATGATAAAATCACCGGCTTTGGTGAGTGTCTTAAAAAATTTACCGTTTATGTCAAATACGCCCATTCTTCTACCTTTCACTCTCTGTATTGATAACATGTATGATTATATATGGATACTGTCGAAAAAGCAAAGCATTTTTCTTACTTTTTCATTAAATATTTCTAAAAGCAAGTGCCTTTTATACAAATTTATGTTACACTGACTAATGTCTTTCAAAACGAAACTGTAAACATTTGCAGAAAGGAGTACTATGAAGCCATTTTTTAAAAAGAAACCTGTAAAAGAACAGATGACTCCGTTTAAAGATTTGACTTTCTCCGAAAAAGTCCACTATATCTGGGAATATTACAAATATTTTATGCTTGCGGCAGTACTTGTAATCATTGCTGTTGTAAGCTTTGTCATCTCTTTTCAGCGTAACAATTATACAACCGCTTTCAGTATGGTTATTATTGACGGTAAAATGACCGGCTACGATACAGGAACCGATGCCATTACGACCGGTTTTACCGGATATCTTGGCATTGACGGCAAAAAGGACCGTGTGGAATGTGATTACAACTATTCCCTGATTCCAAAGCTTTTAGATCAGGATGTCAGCGCCAGCCAGCAGAAAATCTACACACTGGCATCCACCGGCTCGATTGACGGTTATATCGCAAGTCCTGATTATATCGATTACTTCTCTACGGATAAAGAGCCGTTTTTAACGGATTTAAGAGAAGTTTTAACCGATAAAGAACTGGAAACCTTAGCCGGTAAAATCATTTACTATACCAAAGAAGACGGTACAAAAATTCCGATTGCACTGGATTTAACCGATACCAAGATCAAGACCGAAACGGACTTTACCATGGATAATCCATGCTACGGCATCGTTGTAACCGCGCCGAACTTAGAAAATGCTGTTGCCTTTATCCGCTACGCATTTGACTTATAAATGTACAGATTCATTCCGTCAATATCCTCCGCATAAACTGTAAATCCCAGCTTTTGTGCGAGACTGATTGACGGAATATTTTTTTGATGACAGCATAAAAATAAATGACTGCAAAGTTCTCGTTCCTTTGCATAATCAAGAATTGCCTGACAGGCTTCCGCGGCATACCCCATGCCCTGCCACGGCTTTCCGATAAGATATCCCAGCTCTTTTTGTAATTCTCCGTCAATTTCACAGTTTTCAATTCCCGCCCGTCCGATGACTTTATTATCTTCCTTACGGAGCACCAGCCACAAACCATGCTCGAAAAAGCCGTACATATTTTTGATGTACTGCCTTGTAAATTCTTCTTCCTCAGTCCTTTCATACAGCGGTTCAATATACGGACAGTCCCGCAGTGTATCATAGACTTCGTACAGACTGTCTAAATCCGCAAGCTGCATTTCACGTAAAATCAGCCTGTCAGTTTCTGCAATCTCAAGGGGAAGTTTGTAATGTCTGCAATAAACGGTTTCCAAGTACATTTTGTCGATTGAATCGGTATTTTCCACGACATATTTTGCACTACCCCTGTAATCAAAGCCGTAACCGATTGACGGAATATTTTTTACAACTTCGGGCAGTTCCGTATCCTGTAAGTCTGTTAAAAGCACCCGCCCCGCCAACGGTTGTAACCGTTTCAACCGCTTATTAAATGTTTCAGACGGTCCTAAGGACTGCAGCTGCTCCCGGCAGAGAATTTTTAAGTCCCTTAGTTCCGGCTGTCTGCGCAGTTTTTCACATATCTTATATTCTTTTTCTTTATCCTGCATGATGACTGCGATTTCCCGCACATTTTTCTGCATATTTTTTATCCACTTTCTTATTTTCTCAATCTTTTTTATTTTTTGCCGATACACATAATATATATATATGATATCAGGGTCAAAGGGTTATTCACCCACATGAGCTTGCTCATAGGTGGGTGAATAACCAACACAAACTTATACCGTTATAATATCAAAGATAAGGAGGACCTGCAAATGTCATCTGCTTTTATAAATTCACTGGGCAGCAGCTTTGGCAGCCTTACAACAACACAAACGAAATCACAGTCAAGAACGAAAAAGAAAACTACGCAGTCCGGTAAAATTGTCGTTAAAAAGAACATGACCGCACAGGGGTATCTGATCCGCATGGCAAATGCCAAATCCCCGGCACAGGTTGCCGGCATTATCCGTGCCGCACGCGCCGATGCCAACGCCATGAAAAATTCAGATGCAGGAAAAACAGCCATTGCCGAAGCCCAAAAAATTGCCGATGCGATTGAAAATAAAGGGACTTTAAAAATCAGCCGTTTAAAAAAGGAACAGCTGCTCCGTCAGAAAAAACAGATTGAAGAATCCTGCGGTGCAAAGAAAAAAGCCGCTTTGACGTCCAAACAGCTTAAAAAGAAAAAACGCGCCCGCAAAGCCGAGGAACGCGCCGATGCCGCAAATGCCATAACACCGTATAAAAAACAAACAGAGGAAGACAACGAATCCAATCCCTCATCTTCCTCTGATATGACTACGCCCGGCAGTGTCATTGACGTTGCGGTTACGGCTGATACCGGCTGCGCACCCGCTGACGCTTCAAGCGTTGATGTCAGTTTATAAAATTTTTTTATCTCTGTACTTCATTTCCGCTTTCAGAAAATGCGAGCTGGCTGACTTCATCTGCCGTAACAAGGTTGAAATCACCGCTTACGGTATGCTTTAAGCAGCTGGCTGCATTTGCAAATTCAACCATTTTCTGAGCATCGTACTTCTGTAAGCAGGCATAAATCAGACCTGCACAGAACGCATCGCCCGCACCGATATAATCTAAAATGTGCATGAAATATTCTTTGCTGTAATAAGCCTTTCCGTCTGTATAAATCATAGACTGTAACTTAAAGGTTGTGATAGAAGTTTCTGTACGCCAAACTGCTGCCACCATTTTAAACGGAAAACGCTTCATGAGTTCTTTTGCAATATACTCGTTCTTTTCTGTGCCTTCTCCGACCGGCTCAAGCTGGAAAATACCAATCGCATCGTCTTCATTGGCAATACAGATATCTACATACTGGCAGATTTCCGTCATAACCTTGTTTGCCTTTTCACCGCTCCAGAGCTTGCTTCTGTAATTTAAGTCACAGCTGACGGTCATTCCCTTTTCCTTTGCTTTTTTGCAGGCTGTTAAGCAGACCTTAGCCAGTGTATCGCTGATTGCCGGTGTGATTCCTGAAAAATGGAACCATGTTGCATCTGCAAAAATGGCATCCCAGTCAAAATCACTTTCTTCTGCCAGTGCAATCGCTGAACCGCTTCTATTATAAATAACGTTTGATGGTCGCTGGCTGGTCTTCTTTTCCAGAAAATAAATACCAATCTGGTCGCCGCCGCGTACAATCTTACTGATGTCCACACCGTACTGGCGCAATGCATTGACTGCACTCTGACCGATTGCATGTTTTGGAAGCTTGGTTACATAAGCCGCATCCACACCGAAGTTGGATAAAGAAACGGCTGTGTTGGCTTCTCCGCCGCCGTATACGGCTTCAAACGAATGACACTGTGTAAAACGCTCACTGTTTTCCGGTGAAAGACGCAGCATAATTTCACCAAATGTAATAATTTTTTCCTTCATTTTATTCTTTCTCCATTTTCTATATATTGATATGAGTGTCAAAATACCTTTTTCCACTTATTTCATTTTGTGTCGTATTATAGCACATTTTTTGATACATTGTATAGTACATTTGCAAAAAATTTACGTTGACTTTTATGCAATGACTGGATACAATAACGAATATACTTGATATTCAGAAAGGAATTATTATTATGGCAAATCAAAATCCAGTTGTTACATTTACAATGGAAAATGGCGATATTATGAAAGCCGAGCTTTACCCGGAAGTTGCACCAAACACTGTCAACAACTTCATCAGCCTTGTAAAGAAGGGCTTTTATGACGGATTAATTTTCCACAGAATTATTGCAGGTTTCATGATTCAGGGCGGCGACCCGGAAGGTTCCGGCATGGGCGGTCCGGGATATTCTATCAAGGGTGAATTTAACATCAACGGTTTCCAGAATGACTTAAAGCATACAAAGGGTGTTCTTTCCATGGCGCGTGCACAGCACCCGGATTCTGCCGGTTCACAGTTTTTCATTATGCATGAAAACGCACCGCACTTAGACGGACAGTATGCGGCATTCGGCATGCTCACAGAAGGCGTTGACGTCTTAAATAAAATTGCCGAAACCGATACGGACTGGAGCGACAGACCACGCAATCCTCAGGTTATGAAGACCGTTACGGTTGAAACTTTCGGTGTCGATTATCCGGAACCGGAAACACTCTAATCGTTATTGCACATTTTTTTAATTTATAAAAAGAACCCGGCAAAGCTTTCAATGTATCCGATACATCAAAAACTCTGCCGGTTTTTTATTCTGTTTGGCAGGATTTGATAGTCTTAATAGTTTTACTGCATCCATGTCTGGCTTTTTTTCAGTGTAATAATTAAAGTTCACTTTAAGTCAAGCTTTTTACTTAAATTTTACATTTTTATTATGATGAGCTTTTTGCTGGAATGTCCAATATCTATTGTGCATATGGTTGTATGTTTTTTATGTATAGCAAAAGCGGTGCCGCATAGACATTTTATCTATACGGTACCGCCCTTTTTTCTTTTATTACATTTACAATACCCGTGCGCCGTTTATTCCATAGACACACACCAGAATGTACAGCACGTATCCGGGAATACACACTGCCCTAAAAATCTCCCCTGATTCAGAAAGACTGCTTACTTAATATCTTTTACAAACTGTTCCAGCTTTTCCTTATTATCCTTTGCCTTATCACTGTGACGGTCTGCGAGGGCGACTTCACTTTTTAAATTTTTAAGTTTCTTTGACAACTGCACAATACATCTGTCG
>OLIU01001107.1_pt1 | contig 11667 bp, 8 predicted proteins | sample 1603321 | NCBI WGS metagenome assembly OLIU01 (sample SAMN03922508, study PRJEB24848) | human gut metagenome | isolation source: stool sample | host: Homo sapiens | place: Germany | collected 2011-11 | reverse complement strand
CTTGTAACAATACTGATAGTAACATAATTTTCAGTTTTAAAATGGTTTATATTTTCTCTTGTTTATTATTTAATCATTCATTCCGCGCGTTTATTCCGTATTCTTTTTATCAACGTTTTCACCGCGTTTCATTTCAATTTTCTTCAGCTTTCACTTTGGCACCTTCCTGTGCCAGACCGATAAACACTGCCGACAACATCGTAAATACGTAAGCCTGGATGAAAGCAACCAACAACTCAAGCGCATTCATAAAGATGTTGAACAATACAGAAGCCACCGTCAGCGTGCCGTTCAGTGCAGGCCCCATGCTTGCCGAGATAAAGATCAGGCAGGTAAGCACCAGCATCGCCATGTGTCCCGCCAGCATATTGGCAAAAAGACGAATCATCAAAGCAAACGGTTTCGTAAAGATTCCGAAGAACTCGATGAATGGCATCATCGGTATAGGCACTTTCAGCCACCAAGGTACATCAGGCCAGAAAATATCCTTCCAGTAATGTTTCGAACCGAAGATATTCACTGCCAGGAACGTGCAGACTGCAAGCACCATAGTGATAGCGATATTTCCCGTCACGTTCGCACCTCCGGGGAAGAACGGAATCAATCCCATCATGTTATTGATAAAGATGAAAAAGAACGCTGTCAGCAGATACGGTGCAAACCTCCGGTAGTTGGGTCCTACACAACTCTTGATAATATCGTCGTTCACCATCATGATGAACATCTCCATGAATCCGATAAATCCTCCCGGCGCTTTCGCTCCTTGCGGACGTTTTCTGTACCAGTGTGACACGCTCAATACGATGATGAGCAACAACACGCTGTTGAACAGCAAAGCAAATGTCACTTTCGTGATGGAAATATCCCACGGGCGGACCTGTTCGCCTGCCGCATTATACTCTACCAGTTTGCCCTCATACTTACTTCCTTCGGGAGCGATGGAAAGTCCTTCATAAGTCCCTCCATTCTCTTCGAGACGGGAAGAAAGGAACGTGTGCCAACCTGTAGTGCTACTATAAACAATAATAGGTAATGGTATAGTAATGTGCGTGTTACCCCACGTCGTAATATGCCATTCGTAGGAGTCGCCGATATGACCGAACACAATTTCTTTCACATCCACCGTGTTCTCCTGTTCCTCCTTCGGAGTAATCTCGTCCTGCGTCTGTTGTGACACCGCTTCCCCCTCCTGTTCCTGTGCAAGAACCGGCAAGCTGACTGCCGCCATGAGGCAGAACAGAATCAACGGAGCTACTATGTTATGCAACTGTTTCATTTTTCTTCTTATTTTTCTTTTTCCGTTTCTGATTCAACTCAAAAGAGAAGAAGAACCAGGTTTCGAATACCAGATATATCAAATAGAACAAGATAAACGTCAACAAAAAGGCTTTGGCTTCTTCGCGAACGGCAAGACAATAAATCAATACCAGAATCAGCGAAAGAATCATTTTTATCATCTTCGTTGCCAGATACAACAGTAACATTCTCTGTGGAGCATGTCGGCGGCAAGCGTCGAAAGCATAAATGCTAAACAGCCCGAAGAAGTAAAAATAGATCGGAATAAACGGATACCCTCCGAAATAATGCCCCGGCAAAGCGAAGTGTAGAATGACAGCTCCGAGTGCCCCGCTAATTACTGCAAATAAGGTATGCCACCAAATAAAATTCCGTTTAGTTTTACTAATATTCACCATGTTACTGTGTTTTTCTGTAAGGTTATAATCTCGTTTTTTCAATCTTTTGATGCTTAGTCTTTGTGCCGGTGGGGAGCTTCCGTCAGGAAACACAGGCGGAAACCGTACCGTCACTCATTTCGACAAAACCGCCCTGAATATCCATCGTGTGCTCTTCTCCGTCCATCGTCGTGTAACTCAACGTTCCCGCTTTCAACGACGAAACAATGGGCGCATGCCCGGGGAGAATAGAAAACGAACCGATCATTCCCGGCAATGTGACAATCTTCACATTTCCGTCGAATATGCTCTTTTCGGGCGATACTATACTCAAATGCAGTTCTTTCATCATGCTATCTTTTTATTTTTTTGCCTGTTCCAGCAATTTCTTACCTTTCTCTATTGCCTCCTCAATGGTTCCGACATTCAAGAAAGCCTGTTCGGGAAGATAATCCACTTCTCCTTCCAGAATCATCTTGAATCCCTTGATAGTGTCTTCGATGCCCACCATCACGCCCGGAACGCCTGTAAACTGTTCGGCTACGGCAAACGGTTGCGAAAGGAAACGCTGCACACGGCGGGCGCGGTTCACTACCATCTTGTCTTCTTCCGAAAGCTCTTCCATACCGAGGATGGAAATAATGTCCTGCAATTCCTTGTTACGTTGCAGAATTTGTTTCACCTGCTGCGCTACGTCGTAGTGTTCCTGGCCAACAATGTGCGGGTCGAGGATACGTGACGTAGAAGCCAACGGGTCTACCGCCGGATAAATACCCAGCTCCGTAATCTTACGATCGAGCACGGTAGTGGCATCCAAGTGGCTGAAAGTTGTTGCAGGAGCCGGGTCGGTCAAGTCATCGGCAGGCACATACACCGCCTGTACGGAGGTGATAGAACCTTTGCGGGTAGACGTGATACGTTCCTGCATCGCACCCATTTCCGTAGCCAACGTGGGCTGGTAACCAACAGCGGAGGGCATACGTCCCAAAAGGGCGGACACTTCCGAACCAGCTTGTGTGAAACGGAATATATTATCGATAAAGAACAGGATATCGCGTTTCTCGCCTTCTTTTCCTGCGTCGCGGAAAGATTCCGCTACCGTCAGTCCGGACAATGCCACAGAGGCACGTGCGCCCGGAGGCTCGTTCATCTGACCGAAAATCAGAGACACTTGCGATTTCTCCAGTTCGTTATAATCCACTTTCGAAAGATCCCAGTGACCTTTCTCCATTCCTTCTTTGAATGCTTCGCCGTAACGGATTACACCGGATTCAATCATTTCGCGCAGCAAGTCGTTACCTTCACGGGTACGTTCACCTACTCCGGCAAATACAGAGAATCCATTATGTTTCTTGGCGATATTATTGATAAGTTCCTGAATCAATACAGTCTTTCCTACACCGGCACCGCCGAACAAACCGATTTTACCACCTTTGGCATACGGTTCGAGCAGGTCGATCACTTTGATACCTGTGAAGAGTACCTCTTGCACAGTAGTCAAATCCTCAAACTTAGGGGGGTCGCGATGAATGGAATATGCACCTTTGCGGTCGAGTCCTTTCATACCGTCGATCGAATCACCGACTACGTTCATCAGTCGTCCTTTAATCTGTTCGCCAATCGGCATCGTGATCGGGCCTCCGGTGGGATACACTTTCATGCCTCTCTGAAGTCCGTCAGTACTATCCATCGCTACGGTACGCACCGTATTTTCGCCGATATGTTGCTGAACTTCTACAACCAGTATTTTGCCGTTTGGCCTCTTTATCTCCAGTGCGTCGTGGATGCTTGGCAGCACCAATTCTGCATCCGTACCCTCAAAGTACACATCGACCACAGGGCCGATCACCTGCGAGATATGTCCGATAATCTGTGACATAAGCAATCTCTTTTATTTATATTATTCTTTTCTCTCCTTTTTGACTTTATAATATGAAAGGAATGCACATTTTTCGCGTTTTACCTATTTCATTATTATAATAAACAGTTGAGTTCAGTTTTTGTTCAACTATTTTCTATATCCCATAAACTTCTGTCCTTAGAAATAGTTAAAGAAACAACTGCGCAAATGTAGAAACAATTCCGTGTCGTTGTGCTTCCTTTTTCATTATTTGTCGTTCGATAACACTTATTAGACCTACAATGACTACAGATTGACCAATTCAGGCAAATTTCTGCTACAAATCAATAGCAAAACAAGTTTGGGGGCAATAATCTATCAATAAACTAAATTAACCCATCGAGTTTCCTATCTCTTTGTTAAAAATCAATGGATTAGCAAAAACAAGAAATAGTGGCAAAAACAACTAGTTTTGTGCTCGAACACAGAAAAGTCCGTATTTTCATGTTTTCCTTAAGAAAGTTTAAAGCCATATTTCCTGTTTTTCTCCTATCTATTCTATTCCTTATATATTCCGCATTTTTGCATTAAGATTCACATCCATCTTTATAAAGTTCCCAATTTGCATAAAAGAGCAATATAATAACGCCACATACAATTATTATCTCATTTTTTTGCTGTAATTTTGCACCACTAATATAAAACACTCAAAATGATGAAGAAAATACTGTTACTCGGTTCCGGCGAACTAGGAAAAGAATTTGTAATTTCAGCTCAACGTAAAGGCCAGCACATCATTGCTTGCGACTCCTATGCAGGAGCACCGGCTATGCAAGTGGCCGATGAATTTGAAGTATTCGACATGCTGAACGGTGAAGAGCTGGAACGCGTGGTGAAGAAACACCGCCCGGACATCATCGTTCCGGAGATTGAAGCCATCCGTACAGAACGCTTATACGACTTCGAGAAAGAAGGTATCCAGGTAGTTCCCAGCGCTCGTGCCGTGAACTTCACGATGAACCGCAAAGCCATTCGCGACCTTGCCGCCCAAGAACTCGGACTGAAAACAGCCAAATACTTCTATGCCACAACTCTGGAAGAACTGAAAGAAGCTGCCGATAAAATAGGTTTCCCTTGTGTCGTTAAACCATTGATGTCTTCTTCCGGCAAAGGACAATCGCTCGTGAAGAGTGCCGACGAACTCGAACATGCCTGGGAATACGGATGCAGTGGCAGTCGTGGCGATATTCGCGAACTTATCATTGAAGAATTTATCAAGTTCGACAGCGAAATCACCCTGCTCACCGTTACCCAAAAGAACGGCCCTACCCTCTTCTGCCCTCCTATCGGACACGTGCAGAAAGGTGGCGACTACCGCGAAAGTTTCCAGCCTGCACACATTGATCCCGCCCATTTGAAAGAAGCGGAAGAGATGGCGGAGAAAGTAACCCGTGCCCTCACAGGTGCAGGACTTTGGGGAGTTGAGTTCTTCCTAAGCCATGATAATGGAGTCTATTTCTCCGAACTCTCTCCTCGTCCGCATGACACAGGTATGGTGACACTGGCGGGCACACAAAACCTGAATGAATTTGAATTGCATCTGCGTGCCGTACTCGGCCTGCCCATTCCCGGCATCAAACAAGAACGGATAGGCGCAAGCGCTGTGATCCTTTCCCCGATTGCCAGCCAGGAACGTCCTCAATATCGCGGACTAGAAGAAGTGACCAAAGAAGAAGATACTTATCTCCGCATTTTCGGCAAACCGTTTACACGTGTCAACCGCCGTATGGGTGTGGTACTTTGTTATGCTCCGCTTGATTCTGATTTGGATGCGTTGCGCGACAAGGCTAAGAGAATTGCAGAGAAAGTAGAAGTTCATTAATACAAGAAATTCAGAGATAAGATGAATAAAATCCGCCAAGTAAACCTGTCTGATATTCCAGCACTGCAAGAGCTATATCAGCATACAGTTCTGACTGTGAACCGAAAAGATTATACAGCCGAAGAAGTAGCAGATTGGGCTTCGTGCGGAGACGATACGTCACACTGGAATGAGCTTTTCGAAGAACAACATTATGTGGTTGCAGAAAACGAAGAAGGCGTGATTGTAGGCTTTGGCTCTGTAAACGATGACGGATATATGCACACGCTGTTCGTTCACAAGGACTTTCAGCATCAAGGTGTCGCAACATCTTTGTATAAGCATCTCGAAGCATATGCACGAGAAAGAGGTGCGAAAAGATTAACATCAGAAGTTAGCATCACGGCAAAACCATTTTTTGAAAAACAAGGTTTTCAGGTCGATGAAGAGCAAAAGCGGAAAGCTAATCAAATGTGTCTCACCAATTATAAGATGAGCAAGCAGCTCTGTTAATCACATCTAATCATTTCTAAGATGAAAACATAGAAGAAAGCTCATTTGCAGATAAAGAAAGTCTTATTTTATATAAGAAAAACTCCAGCTATGGTGACGGATAAAGTTACATTAGTGGAGTTTTTCTTTTTAACTTCATGAAATGAAAACGTCATTTCTTACTCAAGAAACGTTTAGCCAAATATTTACGTATTGGTTCATCATACAGCTTCAAACACAGATAAGCAAGAATAATACTCAAAATAAAGACACACAAAGCTACGTGCCAGGTTTCACCTAACGTGTAGAGTTGATTCTCAATCAGCCATGCATAGAACAGATACATCAACGGATAATGTATCACATAAACCGGATAAGATATATCTCCCAAAAACTTACATATCTTTGTCGATTGCTTGTCCGTGGTGGTACCCGACGCTCCTATCCACAGAATGATAGGGAAAGCCACAATCACGCAAAACGCTTCATAAACACCATTCATGCAAAGCGGCTCCAACCCTTCCAGATAAGGAACAGAGAACAGGGCAATCAGCGCAATAGTACATATCCAAAATGCACCTTTCACCTTCATAGGCTTGAAATTGCGCGACATAAGCATACCCAACGAAAAAGGGAAAAGCATACGCAAGGAACCGCCCAAAAAGTTAACCCCATCCAGCGTCCAGCCCACTCCTATGTTTCCATAAGTGGAGACATTAAAAACAGCAAACGCCGCCAACGCTACGCCCAGCAACACCACAAACACCGTCAGTGCCTTGTTGGACAAGCGGCGAATGAACAACGCATACAGGATATTGCCGATATACTCAAAAAACAATGACCAGCAAGGACCATTCAACGGAAACATCTCACCGTTGCCACGAACTTCGTACCCAACACCCGGCATGGCAGGAATGAAGAAGATCGTACAAAGCAGAGACAACATTATCATGGAGATAGCTACGTGCGTCCCGTCCCATTGCACACTCCCCTGAATACAGAACGTGATAGCACCGAGAACGGCACCCATAATGACCATCGGATGAAGACGTATCAATCGGCGTTTAAAGAAATCTTTCATGGTGAGACTTTTACCCCAACGGTCGTCGTAAGCATAACCGATCACAAAACCCGAAAGGATAAAAAAGAAATCCACGGCTAAATATCCGTGATTCAGAGTTTCAATAGCGCTATTACTGGCAAAAGCGAAGCCCTCGAATACGTGATACCATATCACCATAAGAGCCGCCACACCGCGAAGTCCGTCAAGAAGATCATAATGCGCCTTGGTGTCTGAAAAAGCTGAAGCAGAAATGTTCGACATTTGTTTTTCTATTAGTAAGTTAGTATTTTTAGAAGGCAAAGATACGGTTTGCGCTACGAAGTTTCTTTGCTCTAAAGCAAAAAAGCCCTGCTAATCGCTATTTTTTAGCACGTACCCGACTAAGGGTATAGATGGAAATGCCCAGAAAAGCAGCCACATATTTCAGCTTCACTCGGTTTATTAATCCGGGATAGCGACGGTTGAACTGTTCGTAGCGTTCTTTGGGCGAAAGTTGGAGGCGCTCCACAAACATGTGGCTAAGCTCCTTATTCACATTCTGATGCAGGATTCTTCCCCAGTTGGCTATGTCGATATATGTTTCGTAGAGGGCATTCAGCTTGTCGATGTGGATGACGTAGATTTTGCAATCGGAAAGCGTTTCAACGCTTTCTACCGATGGTTGCTGATAGTAGAGCGAATCCATGCCGAACGTGACGTCGCCCTCCTGACTGAACCACGTAGTGGTGTCCTCTCCGTTGTGGTGGAATACAGAACGGGCGATGCCCTCTTCAATGAAATATACCAGGCGGTCTGTGACGCCTGCCTGAACGATACGGGTATCTTTGGGATAATACCTTAATTCCATATTCGCCTGAAGCGCTTGAAGTGCTTCGTCGGAAACCGGATAGATTTGCCTGATTTTACGAATGATATGTTCCATTTGGGGGTAATGGCGTATTGGGGGTTAATGACGTACTTTAGGATATTTATTATTAAAACGGAAACCAAGACCGAGCATCAGATAATTAGGGGTCTGGAAATCCTGAAGATTGTAGCCGATGTGAAGGAATGAACTCCGGGTGACGTTGATCTTCAACGCAAAGACCTGATACAGTCCGCGCAAATCGCCACGCCCCAGCACATTCGTTCCCAAGCCGACACCGATGGTAAAAAACGGCATCACGTATTCTGCCCGTCCGGAAAGTCCGAGCGCAAGCTGATTCTGAATGCCCGGCACGAGAAATTTACGACGGGAGGAACCACTGCCTGCATCGTACTCCACCAGCGCATCTTCGGTGTACACATTGGCACTACCGTCATAGACACCATCCAGCGAAACTCCAAAGCGCAGCTTATAGTTGAGATTGTACATCGGAGCAAAGTTGAATCCCGCTACGGGATAGCTGCCCGGTGATGCAATCTGCTTCTCGCCTACATAGACGCCTTTGCGACGCCACGAGCCGAACAACACAAGGTCATAACTGACGTGTCGCGGAAAACGGGGAACGTAGGGATGAACCAATGATTTAGTGAGGTCGGCTTCTTCCCGGTTGAAGTTGTACACCAGTCCGATTTTCGCTCCGGTGGTGTTGACACCTGCATTGGGAAACTTGGTGTTGCCGTTGGAGAAATGCGTGAAGTCTCCGCCGATGATAAAGTCGAAATAACGGGAAAGCGACCAGTTAAGGTAGATACCCGCATTGAGGTAGGCATTCACCCGTGAGCCTACGGCTCCGTTGTAGGAGTTGTAATCGTTGTCATAAGGTTTCCATCCGGCAGAAATACCGAAATTCCACTCGTAATTGAGCGAAAGGCGGGGATTGAAACGGGCAATGCGTGCACCTTGAAAGACATAGAACGTCATCGGATCACCCAGTTGCTTTTTGTCGCCAAAGGTGGTGAAAGCCAAGCCGAAACCTTGATAAGCTCCGCCATAGATGCGGTCGGCACAGGTGTTGGGACGAAACTTGAAAGAGTATTTCAGATGAGCGGCAAATGAACTCTGGATGGGTTTCCACCGTTCGTTCTCGCCTTGCAGGAAAGGATTGGTGGGGAACACGTATTGCGGCCGCGCCTCTATCCCCAACCGGTGAATGAAATGGTGGGGAACGTAGGGAGCTACGGTGTCGGCTCCGCATTGCGGGAAGCTGTTGTGCCGGAAGCCATGAATTTCTTCCTGCAATCTCCGCACTTCTTCACGAAGTTGGCGGACGTCCTGCTGGAGCTGTTCTACGTCTTGCCGCATTTCCTTCACCTCTTTCTCTTCCTGCCCTACCTCCTGCGCACTAAGCGAAGTGCCGGGGAAAAGCAAAGCGGAACAGATTACGGCGATTTCCCATCTGGGTATCTTTACTCTCATATAATAGTCTGGTTTGTCTTTTCAGAACGGAAGTTACAAATGGAGCTTCTCAATAAACTGTGCCACATGATAGCCGTCCATCAACCCATGATGGCAGGTTACGGAAACGGGCATCATCAGTCTTTCTCCGTCACGGAAGTACTTTCCGGTGGAGATTTTGGGAACGCTGTCGCCCGAACGCATATTGGTGGGGTGCTTCATGTCGGTGAATGAGAGCCACGGCACTGCCGAATAATGAATGGCATTGGGATGGAAAGTGCCTCCTTTGTTGAGTCCCGTAGTGACTTGCAAACGTTCCATTTCTGCCTTTGCCCGACGGATAAAAACGAGTTCGTCCGGATCGTATTCAAAGGCGGCAAAAGAAAAGGTATGGTCGTCACGGCCTACGGTGGCTTCGGGCAGAAGGCTGTCATAGCACACCACCTTATCGCCTTCGATGCGATAACGGAATTCTTCTACCGCAGCAGCGGCAGTCGTTATCCGGTGGAGGACTAACAGGGAAAAGGATATGCCTTTGGTTTTGGCTTCCTGATACGCGCGCGTACAGTCTACCTGAACGGTCACTCCGAAAAACGGATCGTCAAAAGCACTGAAATGTTCGTAATGTTCTCTTCTGTTCCAAGTAGCAATATCGATGATCTTCTCTATCTGATTCATTCTAAACACTCTTTTTTATTTGAGAAACGCAGATTAACGCAAATTATCGCAGATTTAGCCTATTTCCTTTGCGGTAATCTGCGTTTCTAAATTCAGACTCTTTACTGATGTTGCTCACGCAACAAGTCGTTCACTGTTTTTACCGGGTTGAAAGTGGAAAGTGGCACTTCTACAAAGACGGTATTCCAGTCGCTCATCGCTCCGTTCCACAAGCCGGGAAGTTCGAGAGCTTTCAGGTCTTTGCCGTTCTTCGATTTGTAGGAGATGAAGCCTGTTGCTTTATCTACATACTTCACCAGGTCGAACTTATCTCCTTTATAATCGCGCACGGCGCATACGAGGTCTACCGGATTGAAGTGTGTGCCTTTCTCGAACATTTCTTTCTTTTCCGGATCGTCCATGTCGATCTGTGAGCTTTCGAGGATTTGCAGGGAGATGGTTCCGTCGCTGTTGTAAGCAAGGAACGGGCCGCCACCGGGTTCGCCTACGTTCTTCACCATTCCGCAGACGCGCATCGGGCGGTTGAACTTGTTTTTCAGGTAGATGGCGAGTACGGAATCTTCGAGGTCTTTCGTCTCCGGATTCTTGCAGAAGAGTTTCTTTTGCAGGAATTGAAGCATTTCCATCATCTGGTCGTGGGTGTATTTACCGCTGTCGAGCAGGGTAAGGTATTCGAATACTTGTTTTTGCAAAGTCACGAGCACTCCGGCAATCAGTTTCTTATAAGTAACGGTGTCGGCTTTCAGTCTGTCGGGCACTACGTTGTCGATGTTCTTGATGAAGATAATGTCTGCATCGAGGTCGTTCAGGTTCTCGATCAGTGCGCCGTGGCCACCGGGACGGAACAGCAGTTTGCCGTTGTCACGGAAAGGTTGGTTGTCCATGTCGGCGGCAATCGTGTCGGTACTCGGCTTTTGTTCGGAGAAGGTGATGTAATAGTCTACTCCATAGCGTTTGGAAAATTCGTCTACCTTTTCGGCTACCAGCTTCTTGAAGAGTTCACGGTGTTCGGTAGATACCGTGAAGTGCACGTTTACTTTACCGCTCTTTCCGGCAGCATACAAGGCTCCTTCGGCGAGATGTTCTTCCATCGGCGTGCGTGAACCTTCGGGATACTTATGGAATTTGAGCAGACCTTTCGGTAGTGCGCCGTAATTCAGTCCGGCTGTTTCGAGCAGGGCGGATACCACTGCTTTATAGTTGCCGTCTTCGATCAGTCCGGGAATATCTTTTCCGTCGATACGCTGGCAGGCTACATTCAGGTCATCATAGAAAGCAAAATTCTTGATTCCGTCGAAGAATGTCTGTTCGAACTTGGTAGTTGGCCGGTCATAGTCGGCAGACAGGAACTCGAACAGGTTCTTGAACATACGACTCGCTGCACCGGAGGCGGGCACGAACTTCACAACAGTCTTATCTGTGTTGGTATATGCATCCCAGGCGGCCAGATAAGCCTTCTGTTCTTCTGCATCGGGAGCTAATATTCCCTTTTCGATGGAGGCTGCCGCATCCAGCTTCAAAAAGGGGAAACCCGTCTGGAAGCATGCTAATTGTTCTACAATTTGCTCTTCCGTGATGCCTTTCTTGGCAAGCAACTCTTTGTCCTGTGTCGTTATCATAATATCTAATTTTATTAATTGATGCCCAAAAATACAAAATGTTATTTACTTCTTGCCGAATAACCGGGAAAAAAACTAATTTTACATCGAATTAACAAGATTGAATATGGACGACTTTTTT
>OLIU01001067.1_pt1 | contig 11907 bp, 15 predicted proteins | sample 1603321 | NCBI WGS metagenome assembly OLIU01 (sample SAMN03922508, study PRJEB24848) | human gut metagenome | isolation source: stool sample | host: Homo sapiens | place: Germany | collected 2011-11 | reverse complement strand
CTCCCGGGAGGGCTTGCCGCTCTCGCACGACTGCACGATCTGCCGTTTGAACGCCTCGTCGTAGTGGCGTGGATGCTTCAGGTCGGCCATCGTCGGCCTGCAATCTCATGTCATTCGTCCCTCATCGGACTGTTTAATGCATTGTAGCCAATCCAAAACGCGCCAGGCTCCTCAAGGCCGCGGGATTCCCGAACGCGAAGGACATCGAGGGATACGACTGGTCGAACCTGCGCATGCCCGCCGACTGGGGGCGCGCGCAGCTCGAGACGCTCGACTTCGTCGACCGTTGCGAGGACCTCGTGCTCTACGGGCCCGTCGGCACCGGCAAGACCCATCTCGCGGTCGCGTTGGGCAGGCTCGCGTGCATGCGCGCGATACCGGTCAGGTTCTTCACCGCGACCGGGCTGCTCATGCGGCTGCGCCGCGCGAAGCGCGAGGACCGGCTCGATGCGGAGCTCCGGCAGATCGCCAAGGCGAGGCTCCTGATCATCGACGAGTTCGGCTACATGCCGATCGACGAGGAGGGTTCCAGACTCCTGTTCCAGGTCATATCGGATTCCTACGAGACCCGGAGCGTCATCTACACCACGAACATCGAGTTCTCCGGCTGGGGACGCGTGCTCGGCGACAAGAACATGGCCGCCGCGTTGATCGACCGCACCGTGCACCACGGCAGGCTCGTCAGATTCGAGGGAGGCTCATACCGCAGCGAGCACGCCCTCATGACCAGATAACCAAGGAAAAAGGGGCGGCGGGTTTCGACGGCGCAGTTTCCGCTGGAAACCAGCCGCCTATGCTGCTGAAAAATAGTGCCCATACTGTGGACGCCAACTTGCAGAAACACATCCAACCTCACGGACCCGCGGCTGGAGGTCAAGCGCAATCTGGCGAAGCGGCGGTCGAAGACTGCCAGGGCGTGCGGGATGCGCGAATGCCTGCAGGGCATCTACGCCGACAGCGTCAACCGCACGGAGGCGGAGGCCGGTGTCAAGGCATTGTGTTCGTGGATGATGCATTCGCGGCTGGAACCGATGAAGGCCCTCGCCGGACAGTTCCGACGGCACTGGTAGGACATCCTCGCCTACTCTTCGACCATCGGTGCCCCAACGCGATCCTCGAGGGACTCAACGGCATCATCCGGCACGTCAAAACCCGCTCCCGCGGCTTCAGGAACATGGACTGCTTCAGCACCATGATCTACCTGACCTGCGGCAAACTCGGCCTCAACACCGTCACCGCCTGACCCGCTTCACCCACACCAAACAGAGAAAGGCCTTATTTGATGATCGTCAACGGGGTGATGTCTGTCATCCTCATCCCGCTGATCGCGGACTCCGCGGATTATGCCCCGTGCGCGGTGCCTGGCACCGACACTGCGGTCAGGCGGTCAACTGGGCACGCAACATGTTATTTACTCTTCCCGTGACGGCCCGTTATCGGGGCCTTAGACATTCGGCTACGTTGTTTGTTCGTGTGCACCACCGGAGCCTAGACGGAAACTTTATCGGAATGCTGATATACCGGGTATATCATCGAGGATATACAGTTTTGCCACTAAGAAGGTAGTTTATGGGAAGTTCTGATTTTACTCCACATGTCGAAAACATCGGTAATGTATTGGGACGTAATGATAATTGGTTTGATATTCCACGTTATCAGCGTGACTATGCATGGGACAAGAGAAATATCAAGACTTTTTATGATGATATAGTTTCTCGTATTGGTGCAAACAACACTAATCTTAGTATAACCCCATACTTTCTTGGTACCATCCTTCTGCTGGGGAAGTGGGATGATTCCCACAAACGTTTTGACGTCATTGATGGACAACAGAGATTGACAACCATGTATCTGTTTCTTGGGGCTATGATGAGAGTGGCGGAAGAAGTCGCAGGTGATGGGAGTAATTCCCTGAGTCAAGAAGATCGTGATACCCTCCATGCTTTAGCATCAAGGATTTTGAAGCAAAAGCTTAAGACTCAGGATATTAAAGAGTCGGATATTAAAAATACGGTGCAAATTAATACAGGAAGTGATCTTTTTGAAGATTTGATTTTCGGGAAGGGGGACGCATGGCACAATCAGCATCCTTGTTGCGATGCAGAAAAGAAACTTATTGAAGCTTATGCATTCTTTTATAAGAATCTTGCTCCAGAAGAATTGTCTAAAAATATTGTCCATGTAGATGGTGCATCGTATGCAGAATATCTGAATGCAGTATATGAACAAGTGATGTATCCCACCGTTATCATTATTGCGGTCAGTTCAGAAGAAACCATCAATGAGATATTCGAAGCAATCAATTCCAAGGGAAAACATCTGGATTCTGTTGATCTTGTCAAAAACGCTATTTTCAATAAACTAAGTTCTCAGCCACAGGATGAAGCTAAGAAAGAGTGGGGAAAAATTAAAGAAAATCTCTCTAAAGAGAGCAAAGGGCTCGATGATGAGCCGTGGCTGTCTATGGCTGAATTCTTTAAATTATTCTGGACCGCTACGCAGTCAGGTAGAGGATCTGACTTGTATCAGAAATTTGAGAATGTATATGGGAACGCTAGTGTCAATGAGCTAAAGGACTTTGTGCATCTTGCTACTCGATATTCTAAGGTGTATGCCGATATGAATGGGCTGAGTAATTATTTTGTTTTCCAAAAAGATTATCGTGAATATGTGAAAAGTGATCTCATCGCAATGAAAGAGCTGAGATTTACGCAAGCAATGGCATTAGTGTCGACATTGGTGTGGGCATATGAGCAAAATAAGATAAAAGCTAGGTTTCTAGTAGAAACGTTGGATTTTCTTCTTGCGTTCAGTATCATATGTTCAATGTCCAATACGCCGTCAAACAAGCTGACAAAATTGTATAAGAAATGGGCAAAATCTATTTTCCATGTCAGCCAGGCATCAGGGAAAAATATGCAGGATGTTGCAAATTGCGTCAAAGAGATGAAAGAAGATTTAGCTAAGATTCTTCCGGAATGGTCTAAAAAGGATGTTGCAAATGCATTGAAAGAGCAAATAAAGGACTTTTTATACACTAACAAGACTGTAAGTCCTGATTACAATTCCAAGGCCAAGATTCGTGTGAGGGCAATCCTACGTATCTTGTTTGTTGACAGCGTGAAGAAGTGGGATATTCCAGCCAATTACAGTTGGAATATTGAACATATCATTCCAGATGAAGACTCTAATGAGTCTTCATCTGGGACACATCAGCTTGGTAATTTAATTTGGTTGGAAAAGCAGATTAACAGTGAAAGCGGGAACGACGACCCGGCCAGTAAAGCTATTCGCTACAAAGAATCACGTAATAGAGAATCCAAACAAATCCTTGTTGACAAATTGCCTCAACGTTTGGCGAAGGCGAAGAAAGCTGAGCGCGATGAGATTATTGCTCAACGTTCTGTGGATATAATGTGGCGTTTTTACAATTTTGTATATCGTGAGAATCCTTCATGTCTCAAAGATTAACAATCCTTACCGAGATTGATACGCACGCCCTTGCCCAAGCCGATGCCCTTTACGAACTCGGAACCCTGTGGAACTCTCCTTTGACTATCATCTCTCACTGTCGATTATATGGAGGAGACGAGAAACAAACCGAGAGTAGAAGAACAAGTCAATCATCTGCCGATTCGGCCCAATCGAATCGAAATCATGATTACACTTCGACAGAGTGGAATGAGATGAATCCTGTATGCACTCACCATATTTAGCGTTTTCGCCTTAGATTAACCACTAGCAGTATGGAGCGTCTTTTATTGGACAAAAAGTTCTACCTTTGGTAAAATATCCATCTGTTAAAAGCCACCAATGCCTCTCACTGAAGCACACTAGGGTGGCATTTTTTTACTCGAGGGGGCTCCATGGCAAATTCGCATGACGGCAACGCTCAAGTTCTTTCCTACCCGCAGCACCCACCAAAAGATTTTTCGGATCTGGCAGTCACTCTAATTAAGAACGGCCTGGGCGGAGTAGATGCCGGGACCCTTGAACGCCACCTCGAACAGGTTGGCTATTTTCGTCTAAAAGGATACTGGTATCCATTCCTTGGCCCATCCTCCTCATACGACCACAAACATGTCCTTCCGTTCAGAGAGGGGACACAGTTCCAGCAAATCTGGTGCAGATACACGTTCGATCAGGAACTGAGAACTCTCGTGTTCGACGGCATAATCACCTTTGAAATATATCTCAAAAGCTTTCTCGCACACGAGCTTTCCTTGTTTGGCGGCGAATTTGGATATACCAAACCTGAAGGATTGCCTGAGCTCAGCTTTGATGACTATCTGGCATGCATTAACTCGTTAAGAGCATCGTTCACGAAATCCAATCTGCCATACCTTAAACATTTCAAAAGAACATATAAAGACCCATTGCCGCCGTATTGGATGATAGTAGGCTGCCTAAGCTATGGAACGTTGAAAGGGTGTTTTTATCAGGGATCCCCTGATTCTGTTAAAAGAAAGCTAGCAGCGAAGCTTCATATTTTTAACCCAAATACCAATCCCGCAGTACATGGAGACATCAAGATTCTCTCAAATTGGCTGGAAACGATTAGGCAAGTCCGCAACATGGTTGCGCATCATGATCGTTTCTGGAACGAGACCAGTACCCGTATCGTTCCGAAGCTGCCTAAGCATCGGAGCGGTTTACACGCCAATGAATGGTGGGGCAACGATTGGGACGCTTTCAGAACGGACTCTACCGGCCCCGCCGCTTTCCTCACCATGGAAAACTACCTGCTGCAACAAATCGATGGCTCCGCATGGAAGAACAAATTCATCAGCCTCATGGACCGCTATCCGGAAATTCCTGCAACGGAAATGGGATTCCCTGAGGATTGGCGATCACTCGCATTGTGGTCATGACGACAGGCGCGCACCGTCCGTGGTTCCACGACCCCTTGATCGTGATTTGTAAGCGCCCCCGGAGGTCGGCGACTGCGTGGTCGCCGAGGAGCTCGACGACAGACCCAGAAAGACGTTCGGCTACCGGAAGCCGAACGAGTCGTTGCTGGAGCTCATCAACGACTCAGACCGGTCGGAATCAGTGGATAGGCTGAAGGACGATTGACGACGAAGGTGTTGCAGCCATCACTAGAATCCGCCTCATGGTTGATTATATGATAAGGGGTTGCGGACATTTTCTTGGAGATAATCACGCAGCCAATCCATGACTCAGCCGGTATTGCACCGGGCTCATCCAACCAAGCGATTGCCTGATGCGAGCGTGGTCGTACCGGTGGATGCACCCGTCGATCAACGCGAGCATCTCCCCACGGGTGCGATCCTCCCACCGCTCGGGGTGGACGGACCCGACCCTCATCCCGCCGAAGAAACCCTCCGCGACCGCGTTGTCCGGAGGACGGCCCTTCTCGCCCGTCGATCCCGTCAGCCCGAACCGCTCCATGAGTTCCAGCCATCCCGGCCGCCTATGGTGACGGCCACGGTCGGAACGCACCCGAGGACGCGCGCCCTCGGGCAACGTGGCGGCCGCCTTCTCCGGCATGGTGTCGGCGGGCTGCGCGTTGGGGCCGTATCCGTCTGTGTAGGCGACTATCTTGCCGTCGTGGCAGTCGATCACCGGCGAGAGTGTCTTTCGTCAAATAAATCTGCGTGTCGTCACCAGTTAATCTGAACATCATCGGCGTTCAAAATGGACACCGTCACCGGCGGTCCGGCTGGTTCCCCTCTTTTCGTTTATCTCATCAGGGAGTGGCTGTCGCGGTACGACTCGCCACGGAACCTGACGATCCTTCCGTGATGCACGATGCGGTCGATGACCGCGGCGGCCATGTCGCCGTCGCCGAACACCTCGCCCCACCGTCCGAACTCCAGGTTCGTGGCGGACACCACGCTCCGCTTCTCGTAGGAATCCGCGACGACCTGGAACAGGAGCCTGGCCCCGTCGATGTCGATCGGCAGGTAGCCCAGCTCGTCGACGACCAGCAGCCTGGCGCGGCCTATCGCGCGCAGTTCCGCGTCGAGCCGGTTCTCGTCCCTCGCCCGCCGCAAACGCATCACCAGCGACGACGCGGTGAAGAACCTCACCGGCATGCCCCTCTCGCACACCAGCATGTCCGTGGCGATCGCCATGTGCGTCTTGCCGCATCTCACGTCGCCGTAGAGCACGAGTGGATTGGCTACAATGCATTAAACAGTCCGATGAGGGACGAATGACATGGGATTGGAGGCCGACGATGGCCGACCTGAAGCATCCACGCCACTACGACGGGGCGTTCAAACGGCAGATCGTGCAGTCGTGCGAGAGCGGCAAGCCCTCCCGGGAGATCGGGGCCGAGTACGACATCGCGCGATCGACCCCGCGGCGCTGGGTCCAAGGCATCCGCGACAGCGGCTCCACCCGGGCCGCGGACAACCGCACACCCGAGCAGAACGAGCTTATCGAGCTGAGGAGACGCAACCGACAGTTGGAGATGGAGGTGGACGTTTCAGGACAAGCGGCGCCGGTATTCGCACGAAGGCAGGCGTGATACGGGCCAACGCCGCCCGATATCGGCGTGATGCGGGATACTGGGTGTCTCCCGCTCCACCGGTTACTGGATGACCGGGCATCCCGAGACGGAGCGTGTGGATCCGGTCGCCGGCGACGTGCGCGCGGTCCGGCGCGACAGCCGCGGACGCTACGGCGCCAGAAAGATCAAGGCCGTCTTGGAAAGGAGGGGCGTCACCGCGTCCAGGAGGCGCATCGGCAACATCATGCGCGAACAGGGCATGACGGGCGCGTACACGCGCAGGCGGTCCGAACCGCACGGGACGCGGGCCGATGGGGCCAGGCTCGCGAACCTGCCGATCCCGCGGGTCCGACGGCTGCGCCCCGCACACGCGTCCGGCGGACGATCTTACCTATGTCCGCGTCGGCGGAGGCTGGACGTACGTGTGCCTGCTGGCCGACCTGGCGAACAGGGGCATCGCCGGCCATTCCGTCGGGCGGGCCCGGGACGCGGGCCTGGTGCCGGGCGCGTTCGCCACCCTCGACTTCCCGCTGGCGGACGTCCTGGTGTTCCGCACCGACCGGTGCGGCGAGTTCGCGACACGGGGATCGACGAGCTGCTCGACGTGTTCGGCATCAAAGGATCGTTGCCGCGCAAGGGCAATCCCTACGGCAACGCCGTGGTCGAATCGACGGACAGGCTGCTGAGGAAGGAGCTCGTGTACCGGAACCGCTACGCCACGATCGGGCAGCCGAGGCATGACCCCGACGACTGCGTGTGGTGGTCCGACAGCCAGCGGCTCCACTCCACCCTCGGATACCGGAGTCCGAAGGAATTCACCGAACGGGGACTCGTCCTCTAAGAAACCGTCCAACACGCTGTTGCCAATCCACGCCGTCAGCACGGCGTTCGCCACGCAGCTGGCGACCAAGGAATGGCACCGACAGCTCGGCGGCGACATCATCGCCGACGCGATTCTCGACCGCATCGTGCACAACGCGATCTGGATTAATACAGGCGAGTACAACATGAGTCAACGCCACGGGCAAGCCATGCTCGACAACTAGCCCCGAAGGCCGACGGCTTCTAATCAATCCGCCACCGGCCTTCTCCCGCCATAATGCTGGTCCCCAAGCACAATAACCAGTGGCCTCAAAAGCTACAAATATTTAGTTTATGGACCATACTGGGATGTGTGGTCCAGAATAATTCTCAAAAAGCTTCGGAACTGTGTTCTTCGTTAGCCAAGACGACAATTATTCACGAAATTGGTAATAGCCGCTAGTGCAGTCATTCTCGTGGGATGAAGTGTTTTTGAATGTAAAGTAGAAACATGAAAGTTCTGATGTCTATTAAGCCTCTCTACGCAGAACAGATTTTTCAGGGAAAAAAGAAATACGAGTATCGACGTCGAATATTTAAACGTGATGATGTGTCATCTTTGGTGATTTATGAGTCTGCGCCGGTATCGAGGGTAGTCGGTGAGGTGAAGGTGCGTAGGATTCTTTTTGGTACTCCAGATGAAATCTGGGAGAAGACGCATCTGAATGGCGGTATAACGTTTGATGATTTTGAAAAATACTTCAAAGGTTGTGAAATCGGATACGCTATAGAGCTTTGTAATCCGACGGTATATGACCGTTCAATGCCGATTTCCAGTATTGTTGGCGTCTCTAGTAGACCTCCGCAGTCGTTTATGTATATCTAGTGGTAGTCTCTTTTCTAAGATAGTTAGGGGTTCAGTGAGGGGTGCGTTCCGTATGAAGAGTTTTGCTCTTTGGTGTGATGCAAGGAATGCCAATGATTCGGCTCGTATTCGTGTACTGATGAATTTCAACCTTTGGGTTGAATCAGAAAAGAAGAAGTCAAAGACTTTTCTTGACGTTGGCGTTATGCTACTTCCCAGTGCGGCGGATTCAATGGAACAAGAATCTGTTGGCGATGTGGTTAAAAGCATCTCTTTCTATTGCCCGTTTTTACTTGAGAAGAAAGATTTTGAAGATCTCTTTTCCAAAATGGATGAGAAAACAGTCGGCGCAATTTTTAATGATCGATGCGAGTGTACGAAGCCAGATAGTCGTCCTGTGAACCTCATAACTTTACATAATGGTGATCCATGTAGACGTTTTCTGTTATGTAAATGTGAGCCAGAAACAAAAATTGTACAATTTATTAAATCAGATAGCGGAAAAGGCACGATAATCAAGATTCTCATTGACAGCAACGTTGAAGCATTGCCTGTTTACTATCGTTTTCGTCTTTCGGGTGATTTTATCTCAAGCTTAGTTGCTGTGTCTCATTCGAAAGATAAATTGCTCACAAGTGCTTTTGCGCAAGAAGAAGTCATCGATTTTCGTTTCAATGATTATAGAACTTTGGACGATGATCGGGTAAGTGAAAATATAGATGAGAAAGCTCAAGGCTGTGTCCCGATCGAAGGCATGGCTGTTCATTTTTTGCTGATGTCCTTGGCGACGGTGGACGTTGACTCAGGCTGTCCTGGTGGGAAAGGCAGACGTTTGTTGGAGAAAGACATTTGGAACAATTACGCTCCATGTGAAGACGAGCTTGATGATGTTGCCGCGTGGCATTGGTCGAAGCAGCTTAAAAGAGCCAGTGATGGGTACAAGGTAGACTTGCGACTTAGACGACATATTTGCAATTGGAAGACAATTATGTTGTACATATTTTGGTTATTTGTAATTGATTTTGTTTTTAACCTAATTGAAAATCCCTTTTTTAATTGGTTGGGGAGTTTGTTTCCGCGTTCGTAGTGAGCGCTTTGGCGAGTCGGGCTTTGATGTTAAGATAATCAAACGTACTTTAGGAGTATGGATCGGGGGCATGATGGCTGATATGATTAGGGTTTCTGTGCCTGAGAATGTTTCTGTCGATTATTTGTTGCAGACATATTTGGATGTTTTCACTCGATTCTATCCGAATTTCGATGAATGGTTCATGCAAAAGGTTGTCCCTAATTTAGGTACGACTCGTAGAATTTTTTTAGCGAATATTGGAAAAGAAATAGCGGGAATCTGTATCGTTAAAAATTGTCAACAGGAAAAGAAAATCTGCTCTTTACGTGTTTTTGAGCCGTATCGTAGGCAGGGTGTTGGTACGGCCTTGGTAAAGCATGCTTTGACTTTTTTGGGAGATAATTATCCTTTTGTGACTGTTCCGGAAGAGTCTTTGCCGCAGTATGAGTCTTTTTTCCAAAGTTTCAATTTTCAATTGATGGATTCATGTTGTGGCTATTATCGTCCAAATAAAATAGAATATGCTTTTAACGGTTTTTTGGAGCCAAAGGACATTTCTTATAAAAGCATAGAGTGTTTGGAGGTTTTGTCGTGCCAATGAATGCCGTTTTACGGTTTTCATAATCAGAATAGTTGTCAGTGTTCTTTTTATTGGTAGCTATGAAGATTAAGATTAAAGCTTTATCAGATTTAGTTAGTTCTTATAATTAAAAACCGTTTGACTGCTAAATCGTTCATGCTCCATAGTAGGTCAACCAGTGTCCGCGTCGGCGGTCGATAGTGGCTGCGAACAGTGCTTGGCGGATGAAGTCGATCAGGGTGCATGCGGCGTAGCTCGCGAGCAGTATGCCGAGGATCTGCAGGATCGCCAATGGCTGCTGGTACAGGTTCTGCAGATTGAACAACCTGACCCAGAGCAGTTTCTCGGATGCGGCATAGTCGGTGATCAGGTACACGGCGAACGCGGACTGCGCGATCCGGTTGATGGCTCGATTGTGGAAGGTGACGCGGCAGAACAGCAGGAACATGCCGAAGCCGACCATGATGGCGGGCAATTGCCAACTGCCGTTGATGTATATTCCCATGTCGTGTCCGAGCAGCGACAATGTTATGGAGGTGCAGGTGTACAACAGGAAAAACCGAGACCTGTGCCAATCATCAGCCAGACCTGTCTGGTGGTGAACGGTTCCATGTACCACTTATAAGCAGAAAACAGAATGAACAGGTAGGTGGGACCGAGAAAACCGTCATTGATTCCTATCATTCCGGGGATGAAGCTGGTCAATCCCCATATGACCAGCACGGTCGCGGCCAGCGCGAGGTGGTATTCGCGGCCGAGCGCCTTCAGTCCCTTGGCCAGGAAGGGAAGCGGCGCCAGGAAGATGGCGTAGGCGGTGGCGTACCACCACACGCCCATGCTCAACGGCATGATGCTTTTCACCATGAGTTCCATACTGAGGTCGGCTCGGTCGAACACGAGGTAGAACGTTACGAGGATAAGGCTCCAGAACAGGAGCTCGCGTTCCATGATTCACACGCGCTTGAGGTTGGATTTGATGGTCTGTTCCTTGTCGAGGAAGAACCATGCGGAGATGGAGAAGAAGATGACCACGCCGACCTTGCCGCCGCCGGCCATGACGAGCTGGAAGAAGATCCGCTCCGGTCCCAAGGGGAGTTTCAGCACGTCATAGCCGTTATGGACGATGAAGCGATGGGCGAGGATCATGAACATCGCGATGATGCGCAGCAGTTCGATGCTGGAATTCCTCTACCCCCACCATTTGAAATTCTGGAGTGTGCCAGTGCGCTGTGCTTAGCGCTTACGCGGTTGTCTTTCTCCGCGTCCTGTTTTCTCTCATAATTCTCTGTATCGGGCATAACCCAGAAAACTGATGCAATACGGATTGTCATCGTTTGTTGTGGCTATATCATGCGCATAGCTGTGCGCGAGTTTCTGCATACTAGAAATCCGTGTGACCATTCATCTGATCGCACGGATTTTTAATGCCTGAATCGTAATGCGGTGCTGTTTCCGTATCTTACGAAGGCGTCACTATAGGGATTCTGCAGAGGATAGGACTTTCTCGACGATGAGATTATCTAAAAGTCCTTCTGCATACCGTATGGGCTGTTGTGTGTCCTTGTGATAGCGCACGATGACTCTGCCGTAGAATTTGCGGTATTCGGTCAGTTCCTCTCCCTCGTAGCCGACATAGTGGGGGTCGTCGTCTTTGCTCTTTTCCTTTGGACATTCCAATGGGTCCCCGATACGCTTGAGACATGTGAGCCCCCAGAGGTCGTTGTTTTCTGGAAGACGTACCAGGCCGATCACGTTCTCCCCCTTGTGCAGGTGCTCCGCATCTTTCCCGTTGTCGTTCCTTTTTCGGGACAGAAGCCAATCGGTGTTGAGCTCATCGGGGTCTCTCCTGAACACCTTGATGGGTTCGGTGCCATTGTAGTTGGTCATGAAACGGATTTTCGTCCTGCTGATCTCCTCGTCAGTGAGGTGGAGCAGGTCATTTAATTTAATATCTTCACTCATATCTACATGATAGCTCGTGAGGGCGGGTAGTGTCCGAAAAGTTGCGCACTTTGGATCATGGCCGTCCATGGCGCGATGATCAGTTCGCTTCCACGAGGTTGTCATCGAGCTGGGACATGTCCAGGTAGCGGCGGACGCCCATTCCCTGTGGG
>OLIU01001066.1_pt1 | contig 11911 bp, 10 predicted proteins | sample 1603321 | NCBI WGS metagenome assembly OLIU01 (sample SAMN03922508, study PRJEB24848) | human gut metagenome | isolation source: stool sample | host: Homo sapiens | place: Germany | collected 2011-11 | reverse complement strand
ATTGCCTCTTGTCTCGTGGGCTCGGAGATGTGTATAAGAGACAGGTCGTCGGCTCGTCCAAATTCAGCTTCTCCTATTACATCACCGGCATTCTCATCCTGCTCGGCGTGCTGCTGGGCCGCTTCATCTGCGGTTTCCTCTGCCCGTTCGGCTGGTTTCAGGAGCTGCTGCACAAGATCCCGACCAAAAAGCTCTCCACCAAGCGCCTAAAGCCGCTGACCTACCTCAAATACGTCATCTTGGTGGTGATGGTCTTCCTGCTTCCGGTGCTCGTGGTGAACGAAGCTGGCATGGGCGACCCGTTCTTCTGCAAATATCTCTGCCCGCAGGGCGTGCTCGAAGGCGCTATCCCGCTCTCGCTTGTCAACAGCAGCATCCGCGCGGCGCTCGGCAAGCTCTTTTCGTGGAAGCTCTGCGTGCTCGTGACAGTCGTCGTGCTCAGCGTCGTCTTCTACCGCCCGTTCTGCAAGTGGCTCTGCCCGCTCGGCGCGTTCTACGCGCTCTTCAACCGCGTGTCGCTGCTGTCGATGCACGTTGACGAGAGCAAATGCGTCTCCTGCGGCAAGTGCGCAAGGACCTGTCCCATGGACGTGGATGTGACCAAAACGCCGAACCACAGCGAATGTATCCGCTGCGGCAAATGCGTGACCGCCTGCCCGACGGAGGCCGTCCGCTTCCGCTACGCCTTCGGCAGCGGCGGAGCATGTTCCAAATTGTCTCAAAAACCGATCATTGAAGAAAACAAAGGAGAATAAACCATGAATTTTAAGAAGATTATTACGCTGCTGCTCGCCTTTGCGCTGACGCTTTCCCTCGCCGCCTGCGGCAGCAAGGACGACGGCAAGGGCGACAGCGATACGCAGGGCGCGACCGCCGAGGAGATCTACGCTCAGATTCAGGAGCTCGCCGACAAGGAAAACGCCATCATGGAAGAAAACCTCGAGCTGTGGCAGAAGCTCTTCGCCGCCATGAACGAAAAGCGCGACGAGATCCCCGATGAATCGAACTACGGTTCTTACCTGCTTGCCGCCCTCGACCTCGTGAAGGACAAGTTCACCGAGGACGAGCTCAAGACGCTGACCGAAGGTTCCGAGCAGATCCGTGACCTTGAAGACCAGATCCAGCCCCTGCAGGAGCAGTATGCCGCCCTCCAGCCCGCGGGCGACGGTGAAAACGGCGGCATGAACGATTCCGTCCCGGCCTTCCCCGCCTTCACCGGCAAGGACCTTGACGGCAACGATGTGGACAACAGCCTCTTCTCCAAGAACGCCGTGACGGTCGTGAACTTCTGGTTCAGCGGCTGCAAGCCCTGCGTGGCGGAGCTTGGTGAGCTGAACGCCCTCAATGAAACGCTCAAGAAGCAGGGCGGCGCGGTCGTCGGCATCAACGTCGATACGCTCGACGGCAATGCCGATGCGATCAGCACGGCCAAGAACCTGCTTGAGTCCAAGGGTGCAAGCTACCAGAACATCTACTTCCCCTCCGACAGCGCAGCCGGCGACTTTGCGGGCGACATCATGGCTTTCCCGACCACCTATGTCATCGACCGCAGCGGTGCTATCGTCGGTGAGGCAATGCTCGGCGGCATCGACAATGAGGACAACATGGCAGCGCTCCAGAAGCTGATCGACCAGGCCCTCGCAAACGACAGCGCAAAGTAAGCTTTCCATCACAGCAAAAATACGCCCCGCGGATCATCCGCGGGGCGCGTTTTGTTTCTCTCTATCTTTTTACCCGAGCGATACCTCGCGGTAGAACGCGGCGTATGCCGCCTCCTGATAGGGGCGCAGCGCAAGGTTGCCAAGGCCGAACGTCAGCGAGCTGAGGAGCATCCAGCCGATGAAACTGAATTGCAGGCAGAACAGCCGCCAGCGGTTGCCCTCCATCATCGCCTTCGAGCCCTTCATCACCTCGCCCGGCGCCATGTCCGGGTGCTCGGCCAAAATGTAGTCCGTCATCGCGTAGGTGTAGCCCATAATCAGTCCCGGAATGACGAGCAGGATCGTCCCCAGCAGAATATAGAGGCCCTTCCAAAGCCGCGTCAGCGTCGTCGTCTTCCAGTTCGGAAGATAGGCGAACAGCGCCTCAAAGCCCGGCTCCGTGCGGTCGACAAGGCCAAGGTTATATTTGGCATACCCCACGCCCACGATGCTGCCGAGGATGAAGTACGCCGCCGCCAACACGAGCGCGATCACGATGAGATAGACCACACCGCCGACGAGCAGTCCGCTCCACTTCGGGTCCAAACCGTAGCCTGTGGAGTAAATCGTCTGTCCGCCGTAGCCAAACGTCGTCGACACGCCCGAGGACACATCGTAATTGAATTTGACCTCCGGACCGCCGCTCCCCGCGCCGCCGAGCAGCACCGCCACAAGGCCGATCAGAATGGCGATGGGCCACTTGCCGCGCAGCGCCTCGCGCGCCGCCTGCCGAAAATCCGCCGCAAGCTTCATAAATTCTCCTCTCCGCCCTCCGCATGGGAGGGTCTCTCTCAAATCTTCTTGCTTCTGCTTATTTAGACGCATTCCGCGCCCGTTTTGTTTCACCGGGCGCCAAATTTTCTCGCATTCATGATATCATATGCCGCTGGGAATGGGAATCTCTCTTCTTTCTTTTCCTTGCAAGTCGTTCCCGCCTCTGGTAAAATACCAGAAAACGACAATGGAGGAGACGCATGAGACCAAGCGAACTGCTCGCCGCGCTGCACACGGCGGAAAAATTGAAGGACACCACCCGCCACTGCTACACCTCCGGCGGGCGGCACGAGAGCGTTGCCGAGCACAGCTGGCGCATCGCACTGATGGCGTTCTTCCTGCGCGATGAATTTCCCGAGGCCGACATGGACAAGGTGACGCGCATGTGCCTCATCCACGACCTCGGCGAGTGCTTCACGGGCGATATCCCCGCCTTTGACAAGACCGCACAGGACGAATCGACGGAGGAAGCGCTGCTCTACCAGTGGGTCGCATCGCTTCCCTCCCCCTGCCGCGAGGAGATGCGCACACTCTACGACGAGATGGCCGCGCTCGAAACGCAGGAGGCTCAAATCTACAAGGCGCTCGACAAGCTCGAGGCCGTGATCTCCCACAACGAGTCCGACATTTCGACCTGGGAGGACCACGAATACGACCTCCAGCTCACCTACGGCGAGCAGAACGTCGCCTTTTCGCCCTACCTGACGGCGCTTCGTCAGGCTGTCCGGCAGGAATCGCTCGACAAGATCGCACGCGAGGGTGACCGGCGCAAATAAAATCTTTCGCAGCCCATGTACAGCAAAAAGCACTTCCCGCCGCTGGCGGGAAGTGCTTTTCTATGTCTTTTATTCCACGATCTCCGCGTCCAGCAGGTCAAGGATCGCCTGGTCGGCGCTCCAGAAGTAGGACTCCTCGCCGAGAAGCTCGGTGATGCCGGCGCGGTCAAAGTAGGTGCGCACCGCCTCGGTCATGCCGCAGCAGGCAACCGTCTTGCCCTGACTCTTGAGCGCCTCACACAGCTCGAGCATCGCCTGCGCGCCCGAAACGTCCACGCTCGGCATACCGCGCATCGACAAGATGATGTGGTCGTACTGCGGCATCTCCGCCATGCGGTGGTTGAACTCATCCACCGCGCCGAAGAAGAGCGCGCCCGTGATGTACGCCACGCCGGAGGTCTCGAGGATGGGGGGCTTGCCCTCCACCGAGCGCAGCTTGTTCGCGTCGATATCGGAGAAATTCACATGGATATGACTCGACTTCGCCATGTACAAAATGGCGGAGTATACCACGCCGAGCAGGATCGCGACCGTCAGGTCAAAGACGACCGTTGCGAGCATCGTGATCAAAAACTGGCTGATACCGGACTTGAACTTGTGGCGGAAGATGTAGCGGATGCCCTCCCAGTCGTTCATGCGCCACGCCGTGACCATCAGCACACCCGCGAGCGCCGAGAGCGGCAGGCGCGCCATCACGCCGCCGAGCAGGAACATCGAGGCAAGCAGGAACAGCGAATGGAACACGCTCGTAAGGCGCGTCTGCTGGCCGGACTTGACCGCTACGCTCGTGCGTGCGATGGCTGCGGTCGCGGGAACACCGCCAAAAAGCGGCAGCAGAATATTACCCACGCCCTGTGCGATCAGCTCCTGATCGGCGTTGAACGCTTCGCCCTTCATGCGCGAGGCCGACGCGCCGCAAAGCAGGCTCTCGATCATGCCGAGCGCCGCAATGGTCACGATGGGAGAGAGCAGGTTTTCGAGCATCGTGAAGCTCAGGCCGCCGAGCGACAGGCGGTCGGCGAGCAGGAGCGTCTTGGGAATGTCGCCGACGACAGCGAGCTGATCCATGCCCGCGACTGTCGCGACGATCGTCGCAAGGATGATGCCGACGAGCGAGCCCGGCACGCGCGCGCCCCATTTTTTCGGCCAGAAGACCATCACCAGCACGACGAGAAGGCCGATGAGCACCGCCTGCATGTTCGGATGGAAGCCAAGACGGCCATAGGACGCGATCTTTTCCAAATTCGAGCCGCCCTCCGACACCGTGCCGAAGAAGTTGTCGATCTGCCCCATCGCAATGATGATGGCAATGCCCGAGGTGAAGCCCATGATGACGGGCATCGGGATGAAGCTAATTAAGCGACCCAGCTTGAAGACGCCCGCAAGCAGCAGCAGAACGCCCGCGGCAAAGCAGGCAAAAAACACGCCCTGCAGGCCGTATTCCGCGACGATGCCGACGAGCACCGCGCTCATCGCGCCCGTCGGGCCCGAGATCTGGTACGACGCGCCGCCGAGAATGGCGATGACCACGCCCGCGATGATGGCCGTGACAAGCCCGGACGCCGCGCTCGCGCCGGATGAAACGCCGAACGCCAATGCCAGCGGCAGCGCGACAGCGCAGACCGTCAGGCCCGCCATCATGTCGGCGAGCAGCTTTTTCGAGTTGTAGCCTGCAAATTCCTGCTTCAGGCTGCGAAAAAAGGCAGAAAACATATTGATCCTCCTAAAAAACACATGCCTGTTTACTATACCATCTGCCCCGCGCCCGTGCCAGTAGTAAAAGGGACGGTTTTTAACGAGACTTTAACACTAATGCGTCGGTTTTGCACAAACAAAGTCGAAATCCTGACCGAAACGGCAAAAAAGCGCCGCGTCCCGAAGAAAACACGGGACGCGGCGCTTTCTGTTTCGCCGGATCTACTTGAATTTTTTGCCGTCCTCGAACGCGCTGGCGACCTTCTCGCCCAAGACATAATAGCCGTGGTTGGCATAGTCAAAGGTGATGACGTGCAGCTTTTCGACAGCGAGCTTGCCGTTTTCGTCGAGCGCGCGCTCGTCCACGCTGACGTTCACGATCTCGCCGGTCAGGAGTCTTGTCTCCTCGTCGTAGCTCACGAGCTTGCACTCGAGCGCGAGCGGGAGCTCGTCGATCACCGGCGCGTCCACATGCTCGCTCTTCGTCACGTGGAAGCCCGCGCGCGCCATCTTGTCGGGCACGCTGTTGCCGGACTCGATGCCCACATAGTCGCAGGCCGCCGCATGCTCTGCGTCGCCCATGCTCACGGTGAACGCACCGCGCTTTAAGATGTTCTTCACGGTCTTGTGGCCGCCGCTCAAATACATTGCGATAATGAGCACAGGCCGCGGATAGACCCAGGGCTGTGCGCCAAAATAAAATCCCTCCAAAATAAATCTGTCAACCGATTTATGGCCCGATCTTTTCGAGCTTCGCGCGCAGCGAAATGCTGCGCGGCGTTCCCATGCCGTCAAACTGGATGACGTGCGCGCCCTTGTTCAGGTCCACGTCCAGCACCGTTCCCTCGCCGAACACCGCGTGGCGCACGCGCTGCCCGATGGGCAGCGTGCCGTCGCCGTCGTCCTCGCGCAGATACTTGTCTCGCCGCGCGACGTCATCCGCCGCTTCACGCAGAAGCGTCTCGTCGACCTCGTGCGTGAACGGCAGAAGCTCGCGGTCGATATCCAGCAGAAAGCGCGAGGGATAGCGCGGCGAGCCGTCAAAATTCCACCCGTCGGCCTCGGAGAGGTAAAGCCCCTTCTCCGCGCGCGTCAGCGCAACGAAAGCGAGCCGCCGCTCCTCCTCCATGCCGGGGAGCGTTCGCACCTTGCGCGAGGGGAAAATGCCCTCGTTCATGCCGCAGAGGAACACATACGGGAATTCGAGGCCCTTCGCCGCGTGGACGGTCATCAGCTTCACCTTGTCGCCCTGCTCGGCGACATCGCCGTTGCTGAAAAGCGCGATGTGGGCGAGGTAATGCTCCATTGTGCTCTCCTCGCCGCAGCTCGTCTCGTATTCGTAGATGGACTGCTTGAGCTCGGCCAGATCGTCCAGCCGCTCCTGACTGCCCTCGGTGCGCAGCGCCTTTTCATACCCGCTCTTGTCCAGAATATCCGAGAGCACCTCAGAGATGGGCCGACCCTGATACGAGTGCGAAAAGCGCTCGATCAGATCGACGAACTGCTTTGCCTTCGTGCCGCTGAACACGCTGTCTTCGAGGTGGTTTTTGAGCGTTACATAGAGGCTCGTCCCCTCTTTTTCCGCCGTCTCCTGTAAAAAGGCCATGCGCCGCTTGCCGAGGTTCCGCTTCGGCGCGTTGGCAATGCGCCGGAACGACAGATCGTCCTGATAGGCGATCATCCGCAAATATGAAAGTGCGTCCTTGATCTCCATGCGGTCGAAAAACTGCACGCCGGAGTAGATCGTATAGGGAATTTTTTCGTGCATCAACGCCTCTTCCACCGCGCGCGTCACATAGTGCGCGCGGTAGAGGACGGTCATATCCCGCAGCGGCACGCCGCGATCATGCAGCCGCTTCATCTCGCCCGCCATCCACTGCGCCTCCGCCTCCTGCGTGTCGGCAAAGTGGCAGACGACCTTCTCGCCCGAGGGCTTCGTCGGGAGCAGGTCCTTTTTGATGCGGTGGCCGTTTTTTGCGATCAGCGAGTTCGCCGCCGCCAAAATCTCCGGCGTGGAACGGTAGTTTTCCATCATCATGATGGTCTGCACGTTTGGAAAAACCTTGTCGAAATCCAGCAGATACTTGACGTTCGCGCCGCGCCAGGTGTAGATCGTCTGGTCCGGGTCGCCCACGATGAAGAGGTTGCCGTGATAGCCGCACAGCACCTCCATCAGCTCGTATTGCAGCGCGTCGATATCCTGAAATTCGTCGATCATGATGTATTCGAGCCGCTGCTGCCACTTGAGCCTGATGTCCTCGTGCTGCTCGAAAATATAGAGCGAGAACTTGATGAGGTCGTTGTAGTCGAGGCCGAAGCACTTTTTCTCCTGATAGAGATAGCCGTAGAAGATGATGTCCCCCGCCGTGTCGGCGCGCTCGTACTTTTCGCGCAGCGTGTTGAGCGACATCGTGATCATGTCCTTGTAATACTCCGGCTCCTTAAAGAGCTTGCGGATCTCGATCATGTCCCGTGCGGTGGAATAGGTCATGTCGCGCAGTGTGAGGCCGCGCTCTTCGTAGATGATGCCGAGCATCGCGTCGATGTCGGAATTATCCAGCATCAGAAAGCTCTTCGGGTACTGCACGGCGTGGCTGTTCTCCTGCAAAACGGAGACACAGAAGCCGTGGAACGTGTTGATATAGCCCGTGTCGTTGTCGCCGGTCAAGGCGTGGATACGCTGGCGCATCTCGTTGGCTGACTTGTTCGTAAACGTCACGCACAGGATGTTCCCCGGCAGGATGCCGAGCTCGTTGACAAGATACGCAAAGCGGTGCGACAGCGCACGCGTCTTACCCGAGCCCGCGCCCGCGATGACGCGGACATGCCCCTCCGTCGCCGTGACGGCCTCGTGCTGCGCGCGGTTCAGTCCCGCAAGCAGATGCTCCATGCGCTGTCCCCTCTCCTCTGCAAATTTCTCAATGGCGGTATTATAGCACGGTTTTGATAGTCAAACAAGTGTTCGCTTGAAAACTTCTTCTCTATTGCACGGCGAGCTTGCTGCTTCAAGCTTCATTCCACCACAAAATGTGCGGCAGGAGCTTTTCAAGAAGCGCGTCACGGTTCTGCTCGTCAATGAAGACAAGCTCCGCGTTCTCATGCCCGCGCACGGCGCGCAGGAATGGTGTGTCCTTCGGCTTGACCGCGGCCAGCACCGGCGTCTCGCCGTCCAGCGCGCGCATCACCGTAGACTGGAACGCCCTGGCGTCATTTTCGAGAAAGCCGAGCTCGTCCATCAAAATGATGCCGCCTTCCGGCGCGGACTCGATGAGCTGCGCGCCGAGCGTGTCGAACACCTCCGGATGGCGGATTCTCGAGCGGCTGTCGCACGTTCCGACGAGATTCGCCGCTTCATCGTGCCGCTCGTCCTCTTTCTGCGATGCGGGATAGAGGTAAATCGGAAAAAAGCCGTTTTCGTCCGCGATTGGCAGACGTTTTGTCACAAAGCCTCCGACCTCCCGCATGTTCTTCTCCAGCAGGCGGCGGATCAGCGTCGACTTGCCGACGCCGCGCTCCCCGCAGATCAAAAGATGGCATCTCATACTGCTTCCTCCTTCGAAATAGCCGCCGTCTCAATGGTGAACAGGCACAACGCCTTTTTGTGCGGCACTGCTTTCTCGCGATGCGCAGCGTATCCTGCGTGCGGCCAAAGAGGCAGAACACCATCGCGTCGTAGGGCTCTTTCGGCGTGAGCGCCTCCACATCGCCGCAGATCGCGGTGACGCCTTTTATCAGGTGAGCTTCCAGCGTTTTGATGGCCAGCTCGTCGGCGTCCACCGCCGTGACATGGCGGCAGTACGGCTTCAGAGCAAGGCTCAGCTCGCCGATGCCGCAGCCCGCGTCGCAGATGTGCGCGTTTTCTGGGAGCTGCGGCGTGATCCTCTCCGCGATGGTCTCATAATAGCGGTTCATCGCCGCCGCGTCGCGCAAAAACGCAATGCTCTCGTCCGTCCACTGCATGCCGCATTCTCCTTTTCCCATTCAACCTGTTTCACGGGCAAACCGATACCAGCGCAAAGCACCGCTTTCACGCAAGACATAGCCGTTGAATATCAATATACCTTTATAGAATCACTATAATTCGCCGTGCCGTCTGTTGTCAAGGTACAGCGAGTACCGGTGTCGTTTGAAAGCGCCGTTGCTATTTTTAATCGCTGACTCAAAGAGGATATTTAAGAAAAAACAGCAGGAAGCCGGTGCGATACGCCGGCTTCCTGCTGTTTCTGATTTTTATAGAGGCTCAGCCCTTTTTGAAGAATGCGACCGCCACCACGCCGGGGCCAGTGTGCGTGCCGATCACGCTGCAAATGAGCGTGGAGTCGAGCGAGTCCGCCTTGTCCTGCCAGATGTCGCGGCTGTCCTCGACATATTTTTTGAGATACGAATCGCTCAGGCCGCTGTAGCCGAGGATGATCGGCTCGTCGAAGTCGATGCCGCCGCTCTCGTGAATTTTCTGCACGAGCAGGTTGTTGCCCTGCTTCGACCCTCTCGCCTTGCCGATAACCTGAATTTCGCCGTCGACGACGGTGATGACCGGCTTGATGTTGAGAAGTCCGCCCGCAAAGGCGACAGTCTTCGAGATGCGCCCGCCCTTTTTGAGGTATTCGAGCGTGTCGAGCAGCGCGATGAGGCAAATTTCGTCGCGCTTTTTCTCCAGCGTTTCGGCGATGGTCTTCGCGTCCATGCCCTTGTCCGCGCACTCGAGCGCGTACTCGGCAAGGATGCCCGAGCCGATGGCCGCGCTCTTGCTGTCCACAACGTAGATGTTGTCGTACTCCGCCGCGGCGATGCACGCGCTCTGATACGTGCCGGAGAACTTCGACGCGAGCGTCACAACGACCGCGCTGTCGCCCACCGACGCAACGTCGGAGAAGATCGCGTCGAATGCCGCGGGCGACGCCTGACTGGTCGTCGGCAGCTCGTCGCTCTCGACAAGCCGCTCATAAAAGCGGTGCTTGTCGATGGTCACGCCGTCGATGAACTCCTCCGCGCCAAAATGCACCGTGAGCGGTACGATGCGAAAACGGTCCTTCATGCGCTCGGGCATGTCGACCGTCGAATCCACAATGATCTGAACACTCATGCTTTTCCTCCGTTATTGTTCGTCGCGGGCGGCTCTGTCGCCCGCGGTCTTCTTATGGGTATAAATCCGTTCCAAATTCTCGCTCACGAGCGCGAGCGCGCGGTACATCGTCTGCCGCTCGGCCTCGCTCAGGCCCTCAGATGCCGCCTCGACGATGCGCATGATCTTCTCCCCGATCGCGCGGCCGACCGCCTTGCCCCGCTCCGTCAGGCGCAGTGGGCTCTTATAGCGCTTGCCCGCGCCGCTTGCGCAGGTGATGTAACCGTTTTTCTCGAGGTCGTCCAGCGAGCGGGAGATGGCCGCCTTGTCCTCGTCGCAGCGCTCGCAGAGCTCGGCGGCTGTCATGCCATCCTGCTGGGAGAGGTAGTAGAGGCAGGACACATGCGGCCCTTTCAGTTCGAAGTCCGCCATTTCGTCCGCCTTGATGCGCTTGATGCTGCGGCTGATACGCGTGATCAGGACGGTAAAGGTCTCAAAGCGCTCCTCCATTGGTAATTCTCCTTTTTCCTATTTGTTGACAAATCAACAAGCTCGTCTATCATAGCGCATTAATGTTGATTTGTCAACAAGTTTATTTAAAAAGGAAGTGCCCTTACGATAGGCACTTCCTTTTTTATGTCGATTTTACGCGATTCTACCGCCGCTCAAATTGTACTCCGCGGTGATGTCGTTCCCGTCTTCGTCGTAAAACCGCAGCGTGCTGCGGTCGAAGTCATAATCGCCGAGCTGTGGAGAACGCTCTGTGCAGAACAGGAAATGCGTCTTTCCCTCCGCATTTTCCATCGTGCAGGTCTCGCCGTTCTGCGTCATGGTAATCCTGACGATGCGGCCGGTCACATCGCGCCCGCCAAAGAGGTAGTAGGCTTTGTCGCCGCTAAACATAACGCCGTCACGGAAGCTCCCGCCGCCGTAGCCGAGGCGCACAAGGCCAATATCAGCACTGAAAGTATGGTAATGCTCACTTTCTTGCCTGTTTTCATATTGTTCTTCTTTTTTGTTCAGGGGGAACTCAGAATGCCACGTGCATGAACAGTGCTACGCAGCACAGGATGACCGCAAGCGGCACATAGACAAAGCGGCCCACGTTGTACCACAGCGCGCCGCGCTCTTTCTTGCTGCCGGTGTTCACGGCGGCGAGCAGCTCGTCCTTTTTCATCACGTAGAACCACGAGATCGCGCCGAGCGTCGCGCCGATGGGGATAATATAGATGGAAACAAGATCCATCCACGGGCCCCACTTGCTGATGGGCTCCATGAAAATGCCGATGCCGAGGCACAGCACACACAGGATCGCCAGCACCGCCGTGCGGCTGAGCTTGGGGAACTTGTGCAGCAGCGATTCCGCCACGGCCTCGAACATGTTCTGCAGCGAGCTCACGCCCGCAAAGATCATCGCAAGGTAGAGGATGATGGCGAACAGCCGCCCCATCGGGATATCCTGTAAAATGGTCGGCAACGTAACGAACAGCAGGCTCGGGCCCGCGCCGACGTCCAGCCCGTAGGAGAAGCATGCGGGGATGATGACGAGCGCCGCAACGACGGCGGCGATCGTATCAAACAGCGCCGTGTGCTGCGCGACGCCGACGACGTCCTCGTCCTTCGAGAGGTACGCGCCGTACACGATCATGCCGCTGCCCGTGACGGAGAGGGAGAAGAACGCCTGTCCCATCGCCCAGATCCAGATCATCGGGTCCTTGAGCGCCTCCCAGCGCGGGGTGAACATGAAAAGATAACCCTCTGCCGCGTTCGGCAGCAGCGCCACGCGCACCGCCAGAACGAGGAAGATGAGGAAAAAGAGCGGCATCATGACCTTGTTGGTCTTTTCGATGCCGAGCCGTAAGGCGAGGGTTTGACTGACAGTCCTATAGCTCAGTTGGTTAGAG
>OLIU01001063.1_pt1 | contig 11916 bp, 8 predicted proteins | sample 1603321 | NCBI WGS metagenome assembly OLIU01 (sample SAMN03922508, study PRJEB24848) | human gut metagenome | isolation source: stool sample | host: Homo sapiens | place: Germany | collected 2011-11 | reverse complement strand
TCTACACCTAAGCCTTCGTCGGCAGCGTCAGATGTGTATAAGAGACAGCCTCGAAGTCACCGCATGAGACCAACATGGCAGACATCATAATTGTTGATAATATCTTTCTCATAATTGTTCTTTCCTTATTACAGAGTTAAATTCACATTAAAACCAATGTATCTTGGAGTTGGAGTGTTCAAGTTTTCCTTGTTACGGTCTGGGTCGGAGTACTTGAAGTCCTTAGTCCACATAAACAAGTTGTTAGCAACAACTCCCACTTTGACATTTTTCATCAATATCTTCTGAGCTACAGTTGAAGGCAATGTATAGTTCAATGCCACCTCTCTTAACTTGATGAATGAACCGTCAAGGATGTTCTGCTTTGCGTTGTGATCCCATGGGTTCTCGTTGTATGCTTGGGTGTAGCTCTGATAGGATGTGGGAACATCATTCGGAGCAAACTCACGAGTATCCTCTAGCACTTTGCCGAACGGGTCATAAGTAACAGAACCGCTAACAACCTTGACACCTTGACCAATGTAATTCTGTTTACCTTCTACTACCTCGGCATAACGCCACTGGTTATCGCTGTCTGGGTGCGCACCGGAGTGCCACATGGCTTGCTCTGTCCAAGAGAACATATGTCCACCGATACGTCCGTCCAAAGAGATAGATAAATCGAAGTTCTTATACTTAAAATTATTTACCCATCCAAGGAGGCACTTAGGGTCTTTATAACCTAGTACGGACTCATGCTTATTCTTCACTGGCAAACCAGCTTGGTGAACGATATTGCCCTCATTGTCACGTTCCCAGTCTGTAAAGAAGTACTTATCGTAACGCTCACCTACACCAATACGTGGGTCTTTAGAGCTATAAGTAGGATCTAGTTTATTGTAATACCAGTGCCAATAAGAGATATTGAATGAGCTGTTCCACTCGAAGTTTTTATTTACGATAGGCTTACCGGAGATTGTCCACTCCATACCTTTTTGCTTAAGCTCCTCTCCTGTATTGGTGATGATAAGCTTAGCCCCTGAAGCCTCTGAGATTTTAGCCTCAATCAAGCGATCTGAACGCAAGCGAGTGAAGTATGTGTAGTCAATGCTCAATCTGTTATTGAAGAAACGGAAATCAGTACCAAACTCCCAAGAAGTCTCAGTCTCCGGCTTAACATTAGGGTCACGAAGCTTGGTTGGATATGATGCTGTTGACAATCCATTCCAAACGTCAGTCTTTACATCAAAGATGTTATTAATCTCGTAAACGTCAAGATCCTTCTTTGCGACTGTCCATGATCCGCGAAGCTTCCAAAAGTCAAGGAATGACTCAAAAGGATTATAGAAAGAAGTGGGGATTATACTGGTTGAAACAGATGGATAGAAATAGGATCTTGAATCAGAAGGAAGTGTAGATGACCAGTCGTTACGTCCTGTTACATCAACATATACTCCGTTCTTCCAAGAAAGACCAATTTTTCCGTATACACTATACAATGCTTTCTCTTTAATCCACTTGTCAACACCTGGACGCTCAACGGAAGCATTTAATGAGTAGAAACCGGGTACTGACAAGCCACCGCGTGTCTCACCACTCATAAATGTGTCTTTATACCAATAGGAAGAAAGACCTGCGATCGCATCGATACCAAAGTCCTTCCAAGTCCAATCTCCATTAACAATCAAGTCGTTGTTGAAACTGGAACCTTGTTTGTTACTATGATAATAGTAACCACGCTTGTAACTACTATCACCGACAGGGCGACGCCAGTCATTATCTTGGCTATAGTTGTCGAAACCAGAACGCAACGTGACGTTAAGGTTTTTCATGATCTCATAGTTTAGATTAGCACTGGCTGTAAATTTGTTGTTATCACGCTCATCGATGCATTCGTTCATGATGTACCAAGGATTGTCATACCATGCGCTGAAGCCCCAGTTCTGTTGCTGGTCTTTTACCTTCCAGTAGTTCTTGAAGTCACGGATATCATATTCTGTACCACCCCAGATAAGCATATTATAGAAGATGTTACCACCACCATAGTCTGCCTTTGGCATGTTAGGAGCATAGTCTTTTTTATAAGACATACTAGCGTCTAACTTAAACTTGTTATAAGTGATGTTACCACCTGCGTTAACGATATACTTATCAAGCGAAGAGTTAGGATATTGACCATTCTGATGTACCTGAGTAGCTGATACACGGAAACCGCCTAGCTCACCTGATTGAGAGATATTGATGTTGGTATTAGTTACCAATGTTGGACGGATAAAGTTCTTGATGTTATCCTTACCTTTTGAAATAAGTGGCATAACCTTATATTCCATTGAGATTGGATCCCACTGTTCTACCTCATGACCATCCATGTAATCACCCCAAACATAACCACTGCTGTACTCCATACGGCCATAGTTACCTGTACTGTATGAGGCCTGCGCTTCCGGCATACGTAAGAAGCCTGCGCTAAACATGGTACTGTTTGATACATTTACTGTCAATGACCCCGGCTTGCCGCTCTTCTTTGTTGTTACCATGATGGCACCTGCACGTCCACGAACACCATACAAGGCAGATGCTGTCGCACCTTTTAAGACGTCGATGCTCTCAATGTCATCCGCACTTATATCGCTTAATGACATGTTACCGTAAGCGACACCATCAATCACCAACAATGGGTTTTCACCTCTCAACTTAAGCTCTGGTGCCTCTGACAACTCGGAACTATTATTGACCTGCAAACCTGCGACCTTACCAGTAAGGCTGGATGCAACATCAGTTGTCTTTACTGCTGTAAGTTCTTCGCCTCCGACCTTCTGAACGGAGTAACCAAGGGCTTTCTCCTCGCGTTTGATACCCAATGCCGTGACAACGACCTCATCAAGTTTTTGTGTGTCTTCCATCAACTTAATGTTGTAAGTACTGTTGCTGTTAATCGCAATCTCTTTCTGGACGTATCCAATATAAGATACGACCAATGTTGATTTCTCTGGTACCTCCAATACGAAGTCACCGTCTAGTCCTGTGATGGTACCGTTTGTTGTGCCTTTTACCACAACATTTACACCAATAATTGGCTCACCGTTTTGATCGGTAATCACACCCGAAATCTTCTTTACTGACTGCAGAACTGAAGGTGTACCCGCTAGAGTATGCACATCTACTGGCAAAGCTGCTCCAACGTTACTCTCTGCAAAGGCACTGCCTATGCCAAGTGAACCCATCAGAAGTATGGTTGCAAGTCTAGTTCTCCATGATAGAGCGTCACGGTACTTAAGAAATTCCGTTTCTTTCATGTTTAATTAGAGTTTTATTGTTAAACTGTTATTTGCATAATGAATAATATGTTACCGTGACTTATCGATAACATATTACTCCTTAATTCCGTAGCTGATTAATTTTAAAAATCTAATCGTCTGTGAACAAATGGGATAATCAGTATTGTTCTTTTATTAGATCTATTTGGAACTGTTATTTACCTGTTTCAATAATTCCTTAAGGCTGACGGTTTCATTCTTGACCAATGGTTTTGCCCAATAGGAAATACTCAAGATATAGCCCAGCGTGATAAATAGGAAAAACATGGAATAGCGTAGCCCGATCAGATCTCCAAGTCCACCAATGATGAACGGAATCAATGCCCCACCGAAAATACCCGTACACAAGATACCGGAAAATGCCCCATGATGCTTATCCACGGAGTTAAGGGCTAAGGCGAATATCACCGAAAACATGATCGAGATCGAGAAGCCGCAACAAGCGAAAGCGATAATCGCTACTTGCGTAGGACCGAAGAGCGCTATCGCTAAATTAAGGATCGCTATCATCGAGAAGATACGTAACATCAGCTTTGAGTCGATTAACTTAACGATCACCAATCCCAACAAGCAGCCGATGGACATCAATCCCCAGAACCAAGCGACCGTAGTAGCCCCGGCTCCTTCCGGGCTGACCCCATGATACATATTCAAGAAAAGGCTCATCCAATTCGCCAATCCTTGCTCGGTTCCCACATAAGCGATAATCCCTAAGAAATAGAATATAACTTGTTTTTGCCTGAGCAATTCCTTATAATTCTGTACCGTTCCCGCCTTCTCATCTTCCTTTAATTCTACTTTCGGGAATTTGACATAAGAGATAACCACTAACATGATGACAAAAACAATCGTAAAGATAAAATAGAGCGAGCTCCAAGGTAAGCTCTCCGGCGTTATCCCTTTGAGGAAACGGATGAAGAAGTCGTTCGCCGAATCCTCACCGGTTAATTTTCGCATAAGTCCGGCCAAGACGAACGGGCTCATGAAAGAGGCGGCTCCGAATACGATTTGAGCCAATACTTGATTGAAAGCATATTTTTTCTCTCCACCCGCTTCACGCATCAAAGGCAATATAATTACCTGTAGCATCGCCATGCCCAGACCGATAGCGAAAAGGGAAGTTAATACGATAGGGTAGGTCGGGAACATGACGAAAAGCCCCGCACCCAAAAACGCCAGACTAAAAGCGACCAATAAGGAAATCTTTCCCCCGAAACGCTCGATGATCATTCCTGCCGGAATGGACATGATGCCATATGCCAAGAAAAACGAGAACGGCAAGAATGCGGCCAATGTCAGGCTCAGCCCAAAACTATCGATAATCATCGGTAGCATAGGGCCTAATATATTGGTAACAAAAGAGATGACAAACCAAATACACAAGATGAGGAGTACGATCCAATTATTCTTATTCATGATAGATAGATTCAATGATTAAACACCAATGCCGCCGCCCCGAGGCATCCGGCCTTATTTCCTAATCGGGCAAGCTCGATAGTCGTGAAGTACGAGGTTTCCTTCATCACGTATTTCCCGACCTGCTCCCGTATATTGTCAATGTAGAAATCTCCGGATTCCGAAATGCCTCCGCCGATAATCACCTTTTGCGGAGCGAAAATGTTGATAAGGCTCGCTACGCCTAGGGACAGATTCCGGAAATGATCCTCCATAGCGAGTACGGCCTCTTTCTCTTGAGCTTTATAGCGCTCTACTATATATTTTCCATCGATACGGGAAGGTATCTCCCGTCCGTTCTTTTCCAATAGTTGCCGATATAAGGCGATCAACGCACTTACGGAAGCGTGTGCCTCTAGGCAACCGGACGCTCCGCAAGTACATTGATTCCCATTCAGACCATGAATAATTAAGTGCCCAAGTTCGGTGCCCCGGTTCCGGTAGCCGCCATAAAGCCGGCCGTTCAAGAACAAGGCGCCCCCTATGCCGGTACCCACCGTCAAGAAAACGATATCGGAGAGACCTTTAGCCGCCCCATATATCACCTCGCCCAACCCCATAAGGTTTGCGTCGTTGTCGATGAATACCGGTAGATTAAATTCCGCTAACGCAAGATCCAATTGTTGGTTATCCAGTTCAGGAAGATTATTGGCAAAGAGAACCACCCCCTTATCTACTACGGAAGGTACACCTATGCCAATTCCGTAAATCCCCCAATCCCGGGAACGGGCGTAGTCTGTCATTTTCCGTACGATACTTTTTATGGTATCGGATAATGGGCGTGGATTCTCTTTTGATTGTGTGGTTTCCGACGATTCGTAAAGAATGTCGCCATTCTGGTTCACAAGAGTATATTTTATGCTTGTTCCTCCAATGTCTAATGCGATAGCGTATTTCATGATAATTGTAAAAGCTTAATTAGAACTATGCGCCGCTTCCTCGTCGATCAGGCAAATCACGTTCGGGTGCAGCCACAATAAGGAGGCCGGCAACTCCGTCGAGATCTTCTGTTCAAGGAAAGCTTGAGTAATCTCCCTTTTCTTTATCCCGTTGATAAGAAGGATAATCAGGCGTGACTGAAAGATATTCGCCATGCCCAATGTCAGTCCGTATCCCGGTTTCTCCGTATCCCCAGCGATCATGGGATGTTGCAATGATTTCTGGGACAGATGAGCCACATGGCAATTCGTATGTAAGGAAGGAGCCGGCTCGTTCAAGGCGATATGGCCGTTCATCCCGATTCCTAATATACAAATGTCGATAGGGCCTTTTTGATCCAGTATCTGTTGGATCCGCTCACATTCCGCCTCAGGGTTCTCCGGATCGCTTTGGAACGCTATATACCGGTCTTCCGGGATTTGAAGCGGACCTACGAAATAGTTCCGTAGATACGACTCGCACGTACCCGGGTGATCCATCGGGATTCCTCCCCATTCATCAAGCTTTAGTACCGTGAATTGGGAGAATAATTCCGGTTGGCGACCGGCTTCCTCTACCAGCAACTCATACATCCGGGTAGGAGAGCCCCCAGTGGCGGCACAAAGCGTAAGTGCTTTGTGCTGCCCTAACTTTGAGGTAACAATCTCTTTTGCCTTAAGGCTTAATGCCTCATAAGATTGACAAATCTCTATTCTCATACGATTTTAGAGCTCTTTGATTCGGATATTGCGGAAGCAAACACCATAACCGTGGTCTTGCATACCGATGTAACCCGGTTGTTTTCCGCATTGTAGCATCAAGTCGTAAGCTTCCGGGCATTTCTCCGGACTCGTGCTGAACTTGCTGAACTTACTATGATCCACTAACGCACGCCATACCGGTGTACCGAACTGGAATTCCAGCACTTTCACGTCGTTCATGTAATGGATCACGCGTTGGTTATAGACAACGATTCTCGTCTTGTTCCAGTTTCCGTACGGTTTTACGGGTTGTGGATCCGGCATAATCATGTCATATACGGCACCGGCCTGACGGTTACCGTCGCAACCTTCCCATGCGTCCGGCATATTCTCGTTGTCGAGTAACTGATATTCTGGGCTGGAGTAATAAATAGGTGTACCCTCAATTTCTTGCGCTGTATAGAAGATACCGCTATTACCGGCCTTGTCGATCTTCCATTCGATCTCGAAAACGAAATTTTTGAACTTCTTGTCGTAGATCAAGTCGCCGAAGCCCGTGTCTGCCTTATTGTCGCTACCTTTATAGGTGATTGATCCGTCTTCAACCACCCAACCTTGGGGTACATCCTGACGGCAATAGCCGCGCCATCCGTTCAAGGTCTTGCCGTCGAACATGGTGATCCACTCGCCTCCCGTAGGGATACCGTCGCTATCGAGGGCTTGGGTTTGGGCCGTTTGCGTTCCGGCATCGTTGGTATTACCGCCGGAGGTACATGACAAGGCCGACGCAAATAAGGCTACGGCCATAATACTGCTATAAATCTTTTTCATCGCTATTATGAATGTTTGTTGTTTGTTAGAAACTTGTTAGATAATTATTAGGAATTTGTTAGGTTCCTGTTAGGTTACCGTTAGATTCCTGTTAGCTTTTATAACTTCAGGTCTTCCCATCCATCGCGGTATTTCCGCTTGATGAATTGGTTCGCTTGCTCGAAATTGGTGATACGCATATTCGCTCCATCCCATAGGAAAGTCTTGTTTCTTCCCGGATAGATGAAGCCTTCACGTTCTCCGTAGATCGAGTCGTTATGTTTCACTTGTTCCCGGATATTATGGCTCCGTAAGATCAAGTTACCCATCAATACGGTCTCCGTCAACGGACCGGCGTACCCTTCGAATGGAGATTCTACGTCCGCCTTGTCGTACCCTGCGATACAAGAGTCGATCCATGCCCAATAGTGGCCATTCGTACCCCCTTCGATACGTTTATATTTATGAGGAATGTTCACGTCTTTGTCGAATAAAGGTTTCTTGTTCGCCTTTACCCCCTTCGGCCAGAATCTTGGATCGGAACCACCCCAGCCGCAAGAAGCCATACCTTTCGTACCTACGAATACGGTTGCGCCTTCTACGTCCATCGGATCTAAGTCTCCCATCGTGCAGGTCATATCTGCGTCCGGATCGATCTCCTCGAAACGCTCCGGCATGATACCACCATCCATCCAATAGAGATTCAGGTCGCTTCCGTCTTTCTTCTTGAATTTATAACGGATCGAGCTGGCTACCGGGCAACTCTCAGGATAATAAGCCTCCTCGAAGATACCGGAGTAGACATTGGTCGTACTGCAAGAAACCTCAGTCGGATAACCTAATTGAAGCAGTTTGAATGGAGGTCCGATGATATGGCAACCCATATCTCCAAGAGCGCCTGTGCCGAAACGCCACCAACCGCGCCAATTGAACGGAACAAGATTATCGATATAATCCACATACTCGGCGGTACCTACCCATAAGTCCCAATTTAATCCCTTGGGAACCTCAGGCTTCTGGCTCGGCCAAGGAATACCTTGCGGCCATACGGGGCGGTTGGTCCAGCAATATACTTTCTGGATGTCACCCAACAGATCTGCCTCGAGCCATTCACGAAGGGTACGCATACCGTCGCAAGAGTTACCTTGGTCGCCCATCTGGGTCACGACCTTATATTTCTTGGCGGCCTCGGTAAGGATACGTGCCTCGTAAATATCGTGCGCGATCGGTTTTTGCAGATATACGTGCTTACCCATCCGCATAGCGCCGAAAGCTTGGATCGCATGGTTATGATCCGGGGTGGAGATACATACGGCATCGAAGTTCTTGCCTTCCTTCTCGTACATCTCGCGGAAGTCGTTAAAATACTTCGCCTTCGGGTAGGTCTTGCGAGCGTCGACAGATTGACGGTCATCCACGTCGCACAGACAGGTGATCGCCGCGTTTTTGTGCGGCGTATTCATCAAGCTACCCAAATCGGCGGCTCCCATACCGCCACAGCCTATTTTCGCGATATAAAGCTTATCGCTGGGAGCTACATGTCCTAATCCCGCTACGGTAAAACTGGGCAGGATCGTAAGGGCGGCAGCGCCTGTGGCTGCCATCCCAAGGAATTCCCTTCTAGAGATTCCAGTCGGACTGGATTGTTTATTTACCTCTTTCATAAATTTGTTCATATTATGATTAATAATTGAATTGGGGTCTAAAGAATTGAGATTAAAAACAGATTGATATGATTAGAATGCCGGATATCCCGGGTTCTGAACCAAATTATTGTTCTTCTGCCAAGCCTTGAACGGGATCGGGAAGATCTTACGATATTCCGGAGTCTGTTTCGGCTTCATATATCTCGGTTTCAGATAAGTCCCGAAGCGGATCATATCTTGGCGGCGGACAAATTCGAATGCCAACTCATAACCACGCTCGTTATAGATATCGTCCAATGTCACGCTCGTGTAATTATGGTCGGAATTGCCGTAAGCCCTTTCCCGGATAGCGTTTACCAGACGGGTAGCTTCTCCGAGATCCCCGCCCATGCGAACCAAGGCTTCCGCTTTCATCAGGTATACATCCGCCAGACGGAAGATGGCGATATCGTTCTCCATATTGGTGTTTTGCATGCCTTTCTCGTATACCCACTTATTGATACGTGCGCCGTCTTCTTGATGAACCTCGCCCCACGGGGTTAAGTTACCGTCCGCATCGGTTTTCTCTGTTCCCGCTACTACATTTAAGTCGATCGTATGGATCAAGTCATGTCCTAGGGTCGTTTTCAAGACTTCTCCTGTGTTAGGGTCGATCATCGGGCCGATCAAGAACGAACCTTCGTAACGAGGATCTTCCGTATCAAATGTACGGACAAAATCCGGTTGAGCGTTAATACCGTTCCACATTCCACCGGTAAAGCCTAATACATCGGGGTCCAGATAATGTAATGTCCAAAGATGGATAGAGTTACCCCAACTATCGGATGCCTTGTAGCAAATCGGGAGAATGATCTCTCGTGACACCTCGTTATGAACCTCGAAATTAGTTTTCCAATTCGGTTCGATGATATATTCGAGTTTCATGATCTCGTCGCACTGCTCTACAACGCCTTTCCAGTTCGGTTCACCAATCCATTCCTCGGCGTTGAGGTACATCTTCGCCAATACCATGCGGGCAGCACCTTGCGTAAACTTACCGTAGCTGGCATCTGATACATCGGAGCGCAGGTTCGGGATGATCTCGGTTAATTCCTTAACCACATATTTATAAATGTCCGCACGGCTTGTGATGGAGGGCAAGGAGGTATCCTCAAAATCTGTCACTAGTGGAGCGTTACCGAAGATATCTACGATTACATAATACCAGAAAGCGCGTAATCCTCTTAACTCGGACAAGTATTGAAGCTTAAGCTCATCGCTCATGGCTTCGCTTTTCTCTATAATATTATATACGGAGTTAACCGTAGTTAGGCCTCCTGTACAATAATCCCAGCAATTTTCTACAGAGTAAGAGTTCGGTTTCCAGCTATGCATACATTGTTCCATATATTGTCCACCGTCCCACCAGTCACCACCTACACGTGTCGGTGCAATCAAGATATCGGCTGTCATATCAGCCGCTCCCCAAGGACCGTCGTAGGCCAGCATATTTTTCAAGGATTGATATGCCGGTGCCATAATTGCGTTGATCTGCTTTTCCGTTGTACCGAATTCGTCGGTAGGAAGTTTGTCGTATACGTTCTCGTCCAAATCCATGCAAGAGACAAGCGCGACCGGAGCGAGTACGGCACATATTATATTTTTGAATAATCTTTTCATGATCGTTACTGTTTATGTATTAGAAATTCAAGTTCAAGCCAACAGAGAATGTGCGTGCCTTCGGATAAAATTCACGAGGTTCTACACCCGGGGTTAAACCGTCTCCTGAATCCATAGGAACTTCGGGATCAAGACCTTTATATTTCGTGATGACGAATAGGTTTTGTGCCGTGAAATAAACACGGATACCGTTCAATGCTTTGATCTTATAACCTAAAGTCAAGTTGTCGAGACGCATAAAAGATCCTTTCTCTAAATAATAGTTGGAGAATCTAGGAGTTTCGCTTAACGTATAGGTCAATGGATCGTCCAGCGCATTCGTTCCCGGCAGGAATCCGGATTGAGCGTATGCCATGCGGGTCGCGTTCAATATATCATTGCCTATCGTTCCACGTAAGAAGAATGATAAGTCAAAATTCTTGTAACGGAAAGAGTTGGTGATACCGTAAGTCAATTTCGGCTGTGCGGAACCGATGTAGTCGTAATCCGCCGGATCGGAAATCTCGCCGTCGCCGTCTTTATCTACCAAGATATATCTGCCGTTCTCGTCAATACCGTTACAAACCAAACCGTAGAATTGTCCGATAGGACGTCCTTCTTCCAATACGTGCGTACCGCTGGAGCTTCCACCCCGGATGAATACGTCGCCTAATAAGATCTTATCCATCGTGAATACATCATTTGATAAGCGAGTTACCTTGTTGTCATTGTGAGCTAAGTTCAAGGAAATGTTCCAGTCGAAATCCTTCGTGCGGATAGCGTCCGCGTTCAAGCTCAACTCGATACCCGTATTGCGCATATCACCTACGTTTGCCATGATCTCGTTATATAAATAAGGAGGAGTTGGGACCGGATAGGTATAAAGCATGTCAGAGGTCTTTTTGTTATACCATTCGATACGTCCCCCTAGGCGGCTATCCAATACGGAGAAATCAAGTCCAACGTTCAACATCGCTGTCTGTTCCCATTTTAGGTCCGGATTGGCATTTTGGCTGATTTTGTAAGAAGGCAACCAAGAACCGGTATCATAATATACACCATCTGTGCCGTAAAGCTCGAGGGTTTTGTAGGGGTCCAATCCTGTTTGATTACCAGTGATACCATAACCGACACTTAACTTTAAGTCGTTAAGCCAGTTTACTTTTTGCATAAATGATTCTTGGGTGATATTCCAACCCACGGAAACAGAAGGAAATGTACCCCATTTGTTATTCTTTCCAAATTTAGAAGAACCATCCCGGCGTACGGTAGCTGTCAACATATATTTCTCATTGAAGCTGTAATTGGCTCTTGCGTATAAAGAGATCAGGCGACTTTGCCATTTCTCAGACTCCGCGTCTCCGGGGTTCAGGTTTTGTCCCGCGGCCAAATTGTTAGCGCCTAATAAATCAGTGACGAAACCACGGGTCTGTACGTGAGCTGTCTCTTATA